>Ga0193703_1000018_pt1 | contig 17518 bp, 9 predicted proteins | sample U3a2metaG_FD_143062 | JGI IMG/M metagenome (GOLD analysis project Ga0193703, IMG submission 143062) | Soil microbial communities from a riparian zone of the East river system, Colorado, United States - U3a2 | ecosystem: Environmental > Terrestrial > Soil > Riparian zone | place: USA: East River...
TCGTCATGACGCTTGGGGAGGTGCTTTTCAATTCGCGCGCAGTCGGACGCCTTGGGTCGCTGCTTTTTTTCTTTTTCGGGTCGCTCTCTTACGTCCCGTTTCTTCAGAAGCAAACTTCGGTTCGCGCGGCTATCCAGGCCATCACTAATCAACGGGACTATCTTCCAACGATCTTTCCGTGGCGCGGGGAAGCCTGGGGTACGTGGTCTCAGGTGACTTATCTCAATCAGCGGCACTTCGCCAGCGCGATCGGGATAATCCTTCTCGTCCTGATTTTTCTCGCGATCCGCTACCGCGCGCTGGCGGCTAAAGCCAAATTACATCGTTTTAGAACTCATCTCGTAAATTCGATTCGGTCATTCACGAGCCGACGGCGGCCCGGCTCCATTGGCGCACACCAAACAGTGGAGACAGCCAGCCCTCAGAATGTTTCGATTTCTGAGACCGGCTCTAGTGATGCAATCACCGCGGAGCGAAATGCGGCGACGGAAACCGCAATGAACACAGTGTCTGACGATCCTTCGCTGCGGGAAGCTGTTCCAGAATCACACAAGGAGACAGATGCAATCACCGCGGAGCGAAATGCGATGCCGGAAACCGCGACGAACGCAGTGTCTGACGATCCTTCGCTGCGGGAAGCTGTTCCAGAATCACACAAGGAGACAGATGCAATCACCGCGGAACGAAATGCGATGCCGGAAACCGCGACGAACGCAGTGTCTGACGATGCCTCGCTGCGGGAAGCTGTTCCAGAATCACAAGAGCAGACGGCTGCAGTCTCGGAAGGCGAGGACGCTTCGCACAGCGAAGCGGCTACAGCAGTAACCGCGGAAGCAAAGCAAGAAAATGTTGATGCGTCGGAACCTCTTCGCGCTGCGCTGCCGGGGTTCATTTTTTCGGGTGTCCTTCTGGGTTTGCTACCGATGTGGAACAGCGCGGTGTTTATCGCCGCGGCCGCGATTCTCGGATTGTTATTCATCCTGTGTCCGCTTCGACTTCACATGCTGGCGCTAGCCGTTACAGCAGGATTGATCGCATTGCCTCAGATGCTCTTTCTGAGCACCGGCAGCGGTAGAGCGCAAATGCCAAAGCTCCTTCATTGGGGCTATACCGTCGAGCATCCTACCGCCGTCACCGTGGCGAAGTATCTTGGCTTCACCTTCGGGTTCAAGTGGTTGTTAATTGCGCTGGCGCTGGTTCTCGCGACTAGTCTGCAAAGGCGATTTTTCCTGGCATTTTTGAGTCTTATTGCAGTTGCCTTTTCTTTCCAGTTCACGATTGAGGTTCTGGCTAATCAAAAATTCATTCATATCTGGGTGATTATCGCCAACCTGTTCGTCGCGTTTGGGCTCTGGCGGTTGTGGCGTTTCTCACTGGGGGGAACCACTCTCCCCGGCAAATTCGTTGCGGCTGTTCTTTTTCTGCTAGTCATTGCGGGTGGCATCATTGATTTTTTCCCGATTCATAACACTGGCTGGAGCGAGGTAACCTATCGGAATGATGCGTTGATCGATTGGCTCAAGAAAAACACTTCACCGCGAGATATTTTTCTAACAGATCGATTTGTTAATCATCCTATCCTCATGGCTGGGCGCCGCGTGTTTTATGGCTGGCCCTACTTTGCATGGTCAGCGGGTTATGATGCGAGCAAGCGTGATAAACTTTACATAAGCATGTTCGAGAGCAGGGATCCTTGGAAAGTGTATCATCTTCTGAAAGAGAATGGCATTAAGTACGTGGGATATGATAACGCGGTTCGGCAGGCGAATTTCATTAGACGACCGAATCAAGAAGTGTATGCCACTTATTTTCTAAAGGTGTACGAGGCCGACAAGTATAACGGCTTGGTCATTTACAAGGTGCCCGATACACCACCTCCCAAGCTCAGCGCGTTGCCTGAAGCTGTCAGTAACATGTTTGAAGGCGGCAGGGGCACCGGCAAGGGTGAATTTGATTCTCCGACTGGAATTGCTGTTGATCGCAATGGGAATTTTCTTGTTTCCGATACGAACAATGGTCGTATCGAGAAGTTCTCGCCCACGGGTACGTTTCTCGATATCATGGGGACCAAGGGCTCCGGGCAGGGACAGTTGGGTGCACCGAACGGCATCGCCATTGATAGCGCCGGCAATATCTATGCAGCGGATGCCGGCAATCATCGTGTGCAAAAACTAGCCGCCGACGGCAAATTGAACGCGGAGTGGAGAGGTCCCGACGCCGGATTCTATGGACCGCGCCGGATCGCCATTAGCCCCGACGATTCGATTTATGTTTTAGACCAGGGCCGGACGCGAGTCGTTAAGTTCAGCCCGGATGGACAGGTGCTGACCGCCTGGGGCACCAAAGGAAGTGGTGATGGCCAGTTCGACGACCCCGCTTCAGTTGCAGTCGATCCTACGACCAACAAAGTTTACGTCGCCGATCCGCGCAACAAGCGGATACAGGTATTTGATTCAGATGGGAAGTTTGTTACGAAATGGATAGTACCGGAATGGGGAGGTCCGTATGGCTTCGAAGACTTGGCGATAGATTCGAACAACGGTCGATTATACGCATCGAGCGCCAACATGAACTCAGTGCTGATTTTTGATTTGAATGGAAACAGGGTTGGCGCTGTGACACCAAAGCCACCAGACCAACTCCAGGGACCGTCCGGCCTGGCCTTGGCGGACCGGAAGCTCTATGTCGTGAATAAGGGTGGGAATCACGTAAGCGTGATCGACCTCTAAACAGGTGGCAAACTCTTACAACGCGTAATCAGCATGGTTGGCTCGCGATTCGACAACATAGATCTGTAACTTGTGGAGTCGTCCCACATAAGATCGCGACTTTTTACACCGAGGATTCTGTTACTCGGCTTGTCAGTTCTTAGTCTGGCAATTTGTGTCGTCAGCGGCATCGCGCATTATCGTAAAGCGAGTTGGGGAGACCCATGGCAGCCGATCGGGTGGTTGCTCAGCATCCTCTTTTTGCTTACTGCTTTTACGGCAAGCCCGCGGGAGCTGACTGGCCGTCTCAAGTCTTTGGCAAATTCAAAAGCAGCATTCTTTCTCTTTTGGATCTTGTTTTTTGTAGTCTCGCACCTCTGGAATTTCCGCACCGCGCCTTGGAACGGAGACGCTCTTTTCGATGAGTCCGGCTGGGACCTCTGGTATCTTAAAAGATATGTTATCGGTCATCCGTATCAGCCAGCCTGGTTCCATATTGTTATCTCACGAGAGACCCTGTTTCATTACTATGTCTGGGGGTTTCTTAAGCTATTCGGCTTTAACATCCTAGCGTATCAGGCAGCGCTCTTTGTTATTTGGTTAACGACCTTTCTATTCACTCTCCTCCTCGTCGATCTGTTTTTTCGCTCTTATATTGTTACTTCGGTTACGGCGCTCGTTTTTAATTTTCTGCCGTTCGCTTTCATTTACACGTTCGCCGGGTACCGCTACCCCATGGCGGTGGCTTTAGCTGTGGTCTCACTCTATTTCCTGCACGTAGGGTTTAGGAACGGCTCGACTTTTTGGGTTTCGCTGGGCGGCATCACTGCAGGGCTCTGTTTGGCCAGCTCGATATCCGGCAAGCAATATCTATTAGCCCTTGGGGTCGCTGCACCGCTGTACGCAGTGATTTATTGGAGGAGCTTAAAGCAAAGCGGTACATGGACCTCGCTGGCCTTGGTCGTGTATGGCTTTCTAGCAGCGGCTACGCCAATCCTCCTATACATCCTTTTCAATCGAAACGACTATACGCTGTACGAGGCGGCCTTTGTTCGCGATTTCTGGCATGGAATGCAAACAGCGCCATTTCCGAGCGGTATCAGACCTTACACCCAGCAGCTTTGGGACTGCTTTTTCACCATCCCCGGTCCGCGCTTCTTTATTCCGGACACCTTGCCTATCCCGTTACCTTATTATTGGCTTTTGGTGCCTGGTGTTGCATTAGCCCTTTGGCAAAAGCGCTTTGAAATTCCGTTGCTGGCCACAATTCCGGTTGTCGGCGCTTTTATCGCAAAGGCCATAGAGAACCGCCTGCTTCTGCCAATCCCATTCTGGGTAATTTTAATGAGCTTCACGTTTGCCGGGATATTGAAGCTGCGGCCATGGCCAAGCATTCAAATTGTCCTTGGCGCTATAGCAGTGTTGATACTGCTAGACGGTCTGGCCCCATCCGTTCGCTACATTTACAACAAAACCAAAAATCCATTCGGGATCCGCCACTACGCGCAAGAGGAGGTGGCTGTCTCGCGTTTCCTAAAACATGTTGTTGCTGGTGAAGAACACCCCGCTCCTCCCCATCTGGAGCGCGACGAGTTCAACCGGGTTAAAGGCATCGATCCTCCTTACGACTGCTTCATCTGCGAGGGGGACGCTTATTCAATCATTCATCTGTTTTTGCATGATTACGATGATGACAAAATTCTCTCCTTTTGTGGCGGGTACCCGTTTTTCATTGTCATGAGCGAACAGGATGTATGGAATGGGAACAAACGGACTGTTCTCGGTTATGTTCCCGGCAGCAAGGACCTGAAGCTGATCTGGGAAAGAGATCCAAAGACAGAAAGGATAATCCGAATGTTCCAATCGCTTCGCGACCTCGGAACAGAGGACTCTATTTCGTTTTCCTTCGGCGGAAGAGTGAGGACCTTTTACGTCTTAAACATCCCTAACAGGAACATTCAGCAGTTTCAACAAGACGTGATCGAATTTCCAGCGACTCCTGAAATAGGGGCCCTGCGCAGCAGTGAAACTGACATGTTTCATGGCGGAAAGGGATCCCGCAAGAGCCAATTTGATTCGCCCGCTGGAATTGCTGTTGATGGCAACGGAAACATTCTGGTCGCCGACACGATTAACGGTCGCATCCAGAAATTCTCGCCAAGCGGAACTTTCGTTACGAGCATAGGCACTAGAGGCAATGGCCACGGACAACTGGGAGAGCCGAATGGAATCGCAGTTGATCGCGCGGGCAACATTTACGTCGCAGAGGCCTCTAATCATCGCGTCCAGAAGCTAGCTTCCGACGGGACTTTCATCGCCGAGTGGAAAGGTCCCGATACTGGATTTTATGGCCCGCGAAGGATCGCCGTCGGTCCTGACGAGTCGATTTATGTCGTCGATCAGGGTCGCACTCGAATCGTTAAGTTCAGCCCAGATGGCCAGGTACTTGCGACTTGGGGCAGCGCCGGAAGTGGCGATGGACAGTTCAGGGACCATACTTCGGTCGCAGTCGATCCTGCAACCAATAAAGTTTATGTCGCCGACCCGCGTAACAAACGGATACAGATATTTGATACGAGTGGTAAATTTCTGAGCAAATGGTCAGTGCCCGAATGGGGAGAGGCGGTAGGCTTTGAAGACTTGGTCATCGATTCACAGGCAGGCCGACTATACGCGTCCAGCGCACACCTGAACGCCGTCCTTATTTTTGATTTGAACGGAACCAGGCTTGGCAGCTTGATGCCAAAGCCACCGGATAAACTCGACGGGCCATCAGCGCTGGCTTTGTTTGATCGGAAGCTCTATGTGTTGAACATGACTGGCAATCGTATAAGCGTGATTGACCTGTAGCTAGACTAGAACTAATCTCACAAATGGCGCTGTCATGTTGAGCGAAGCGAAACATCTCTGATCTGGTTCCAGTGGGTGATCGCTCGAAGATTCATCTGAGATTCTTCGCGTCTCTCAGAATGACATTAAGGCTATGAAGTTAGCTTTGCGAAAATCGCAATTTCTCACACCGAGGATTATTCTACTCGGCTTGTCGATTGTTAGTCTCGCGATTTGCGCCTGGGCTGGCGCGGCGCACTACCGGAAAGCCGCTTGGGGAGACCCGTGGCAACCTATCGGCTGGCTGCTCAGCATGCTCTTTTTGCTTCTCGCATTTTTGCCAGGGTTAAGCGAGCTCAGGGCCAATTTCAAATCTGTAAGCAAACCGAAAACAGTGTTCTTTGTGTTCTGGCTCCTGTTCTTCGTAGTCGCGCACCTCTGGAATCTCCGAACGGCGCCTTGGAACGGAGACGGCATTTTCGATGACGCCGCCCGCGATCTCTTGTATCTAAAAACCCATGTGACCAGTCGGCCTTTCCAAGCCGCGTGGTTTACATCTGATAACTGGGCGTATGAAACCCTTTTTCATTACTATCTGTGTCCGTGGCTGCATCTATTTGGTTATAACATTCTGACCAATGAAGCAGCAAGCTTGGCTCTTTGGTGCACGACGTTTCTCTTCACGCTTCTGTTAACTGATCTATTTTTCGAATCTTACGTTGTCACATCTGTCATTGCACTGGTTTTCACTTTTCTCCCGTTCGCGTTCATTTATAGTTTCATCGCGTTCCACTACGAAATGGCCGCCCCCTTATGCGTGGTCTCCCTTTATTTTCTGCATGTAGGCTTCAAAACTGACTCTTTTTTTTTCCTAGCCCTGGGAGGCATCGCGGCAGGATTGTGTTCGGCGAGTTCGTTACTCGGCCAGCAGTATGTGTTAGCGCTTCTGGTTTTTGTTGTGCTCTGCGCTCTGTTCGATCGGAAACGCCTAAAGCAGGGTTTCAATTGGCGCCAGGTCCTTACAGTCATTTATGGCTTCGCTGCCGGAGCCATGCCTATTTTGGCTTATATTGCTTTTAATCGACATGACTATGCTTTCCATCAATCGCCCTATTTGGATCGTTTCTTGCAAGCGGTACGTGGGCATCCATCTCCGGACGACATAACATATTACCTGAGACACCTTTGGAGTAGCTTCTTTACGATTCCCGGTCCCCGTCTGTTCTTTTCTGATGCATTGCCCATTCCGCTGCCATACTACTGGCTTTTACTGCCCGGCTTTGTGCTAGCCCTTTGGCAGAAGCGTTTTGAAATCGTACTGCTGGCAACGATCCCTGTCGTCGGAGTATTTGTTTCGGGAGGAAATACGGTTGAGCACCGACTGCTCGTAGCGATTCCGTTTTGGATTGTCCTCATTGGATTCGGTCTTAACAGCGTTACACAGCTACGGTTGCCGTTGAACTTCAAGATTTTCCTAGGGAGCCTATCAGCGCTGGTGCTCGTGCTCGGTTTGGTCCCTGCAATTCAGTACATCTATACGCAGGCAAAAAATCCAGCTTCGATCGGCTGGTTTAAGCAACAAGAGGTTGCCGTCGCACGGTTTTTGAAAGCGATTGTTGCCGGAACAATCCCTGCAAGTGTTCCTCGCCTGGAGCGCGATGAGTTCAATCGCGTCCAAGGCGTTCCCGATCCTCCTTATGAAACACTGATTTGCGCCAGTGAGGCGAACGTGGTTCTTCACTTGTTTTTGCACGATTACGATAATGAGAAAATCCTCTCTTTTTGTGGTGGCCATCCCATGTCTGCTATGACCGAGCAGGAAATATGGAGCCGCAACAGAACGGCAATTGCCAATTACGTGCCAAACGGTAAGGATCTGAAGCTAATCTGGGAAAGTGGTCCAACGGCCGAAAAGATAATTGAAATCCTCCGGCCGCTTCGCAACCTCGCGACTGAGGAGTCCATTTCGTTTTCGTTTGGCGGCAGAGTAAGGACGTTTTACGTATTGAAGATTCCTAACAACAATATTCGCGAGTTCCAGGAAAGGGTAAGCGAATTGTCTGCTACTCCTGTTCGAGTCACACCCGGGCCAGTACCTGAACGTGTGGCTGATATGTTTAAAGGCGGCAAAGGCGTCGGAAAGGGGAAATTTGATTCACCCACTGGAATTGCGGTTGATGGCAGCGGCAACATTCTGGTCGCGGACACGGGTAACGGGCGCATCGAGAAATTCTCGTCAAACGGCACTTCGTTACGAGCATAGGACAATTTGAAGCGCCGAGTGGAATCGCAATTGATCGCGCAGGCAACATTTACGTCGCGGAGATAGGCTCCAAGCACCGCGTTCAGAAACTCGGACCTGACGGGAAATTCATCGCGGCGTGGGCGCCTGGATTATACGGGCCGCGAAGGATCGCCATTGGCCCTGATGAGTCGATTTATGTCGTCGATTTGGGTCGCAATCGAATCGTGAAGTTCAGTCCCGATGGTCAGGTCCTTGCGACTTGGGGCAGCGAGGGAACTGGCGATGGACAGTTCAGAGGCGTTAGTTCGGTCGCGGCCGATCCTATCAACGACAAAGTGTACGTTGCCGATCCGCTAAACAGCCGCATACCAATATTTGATTCAAGTGGGAAGTTTCTAACTAAATGGTTAATCCCCGAATGGGGACGAGAATATGGCCTCGAAGATTTGGCTATAGATTCGAAGGCGGGCCGACTATTCGCGTCGAGCATCCACCCTTTCACAGTGCTGACGCCCCGGGATGCTCGAGTAAGAAGAGACCGAAGTATGAAACGGTAGGTTTCGAGAGAAACGGCAGCGCCGTCACGGGTTGGCACGTGTGCTCGACCACGCGAAGGCCTTGCACCTTGGCAATCAGAGCGGACAGCTCCTCGAAGGTACGCACGTACTGGCCCCGCTCCATTTTGCGGTAGAGCTTGACTAGGGTGCTGTCGGTCGACCTGGGTCGTATCGGATCGCTTACGAGAACCGTTCCCCTGGGAGACAATATTTTCTTGCAATACTCCAGGTGGGAGATCGCCGTCACATCGTCGACATGATGCAGGATCGCCGAGAAAACGATGTAATCGAACTCGTGGTCGAATTGGTGTTCCCAGAGATTACCACAGACGAACGAGAAGGCCCCGCGTCGCTTGAATTTTCGCTGGGCGTAATCAACGGCGCTGGCGTCGACGTCCAGCCCAATGTAGTCGACGTTTAGTCCTCGAAATGCGCTGGCAATATTTCCAATCGAGCAGCCAACCTCGAGAATCCGTTTCTGGTTCGAATAGTACCGCAATACCAGATCCCGTTTTGCGATCGTGCCCCCGATCCAGAACTGAAATAGTTCGAAAGCGCGGGGGCTTATCCACTGTGAGATAGCGGTCAAGTTCGTCGTTGGTTGAGGTCTCAGGGCCGCCGGGTGACGGCTGCGAAGTTCCCCGCGGCACGGTTGATCGGGATACCATCCAAACGGGTTCGTTTCAAGCGTCGCAGAACTTCTGTCTTGAGCGATCCAGGGAGCGGAAACAACTTCCTCCAGCAGTGCAGTGATACCGATCGAACATCGTGTGGATCTCGACGTCGACATACCCCGCAGACGCGAGAGCAAAGCGCATACTCTTCAGCGATAAGCCTGATAGAACCCGCGTTCGTCAACGATACTTGACATTGCTGCGTGCAGTAGCGGTTTCTCTGCACTCCTTGATCAGTAACTCGATTTCCGTCTCAGAGCTGATTGTGTCGGCACCCCTGATTATTTTCGAACGGATGAATCGAGGACGGGCCTTGGTCTCCTCGAGCACTTTGCCAAGGTAATCGCCTAGAACGCTGAGCGAGAGTAGCTGAACACCGCTCAAGCCCAGTACAAGCAATATGATTGTCGTGATGCCTCGCACCCGTGACGCTGGATTAAAAAAGTAGTAAAACAAATAGAATACCGCGAGCGCGATACTGACGGCAAAAATGAGGAGGCCAAATCCCTGAATGTAATAGAGCGGTTTGAGACTGAATGAAAATATGCCCTTCTTGGCCCACCAGACATTCTTTAAAAACTTGTTCGTGCTTCGCCCAAACATGCGCTCCGGCCGCATATACGGCACCCCCGTCTGCTTGAAACCGATCCACGCCCGCAAACCGCGGACAAACAGATCGCGCTCGCGAAAGCGAAGCAAATGCTCGACCGCCTTCCGGTCGATCAGTGAAAAGTCGCCGGCATCAAGTGGAATTTCGACCTCCGAAAGATGTTTTAAAACGCGGTAAAACGCCTTGTAAAACATCTGCATATACCACGAAGCTTGCCGCTTGGTACGTATGCCGTAGACCACTTCATACCCCTGTTTCCACTGGCGATAGAACGCTTCAATTATCGCTGGCGGGTCCTGGAGATCGCCATCCAGAAGAACAACTGCGTCGCCGGTCGCGATCTCCATCCCGCTCAGAAAGGCACTTTGTGAACCAAAATTCCGCGAGTGGGAAACGCCAATGACATGGGAATCCTGATCGCACAGTTGGCGAATCACCGCTTCGTCATTTGTGGGGCTGCAATCGTTAACAAAAATAATCTCATAGTCTACGCCCAAGTGCGCGAAGATTTGTGTCAGGCGCTCGTGCATGATCGGTATCGCCTGTTCGTCCCCATAACATGCGATGATAGCCGACAGGCGTTCTGGTTTCCGTGGCAAGATACCGAAACGGATTTGCGAGTCTGCGAGGCGCTCCCATTCCGCGGTGAGCCGAAGCCCGCCCTCTAGGCTGTGCCTGTGGGTCCAGCCCAGCTTTTCATGAGCCAGGTGAGGATCGCCAAACCAATTCGAGAGATCCCACCTGCGATTCGGCATCGACCCGAACTCTGGCTCTTCCGGTATACTAAAGAGGTCACGCACCAGCAGTGCGATTTCGCCGAGCGATGTCTTGGTACCTGTGGCGATATTAAATACTTCTCCGGGTGCCGAGCGGCAGGTGGTGAGCGCGGCGCGCACAAAAGCCCTCGTGCAATCATCAACGTAAATAAAATCCCGAGAGATATGAGGATCGGCTAGTGGCGGATAACTCCCTTGTAGTCCCAGGCTGATTAGGCGCGGTACGAGACGATCACGTTCCTCCCACGGACCATAGACCGAATAGATCCGCAGATGCGTGCAAGGAAAGTTCTCCAATCGACCGTAATAGTTCATGAGATAGCTTATCGCCACCTTCGAGACAGCGTAATCGCTGTTAGGTTTTAGTGGTGCAGATTCATCTGGGCCGGCGCAATTCAGGCCGTATTCCGAAGATGTACCTGCCTGAACGAATGCGTCACATCCGGTGTCGCGCAGCGCCGTTACCAGATTGAGTGTGCCCATGTAGTTAACCGTATGAATCTGAGGCGCTACATTCTGCCGCTCGTAACCACCGTAGGTGGCGAGATTGAAGATAGTCCGCGGCCGGTATTTCCGAATAGCAGCATTTACATCCTGCATTCGAGTAATGTCACAAGCTATCCGGTTGCCATAAGGGGAATGCAGCAGGCGCCAACTGCTCTCAACGAGATCTGAGACCGCGAAAACGTCGGAGCGGGTTCGAGCGATCGAGAAGAAAAGCTTAGCCCCGATAAAACCTGATGCGCCTACGACCCATATCGGACCAGGAAGCTTTTGTACCTCCTCGCGGTCAGCTTCAGTCCACGTGTCCGAGCAAAGGTCGCCGTCTTGATGGGTGATGTTGGCAGACATTCGCGTTATCTAAGAGGACAACCGCTGGAACGTTTGCTGCAATGAAACTGGATCGAGACCCGAGCGAGTTTGGTGATATGATTGACTGCCATACAGACCATCGGGATAGCCAACCGCGTATGTGTGATGAAGGCGGAATGGAACTCCCTGTTGCGCCATGCGCGCCGCCAAGTGTTCCCCTAAGCCCCCGCGAGCTCGATGCTCCTCTATCACCCATAGTAAGCCGGAAGCTCGGAGACTCGCGAGCAATTCGTCCGAAAGATCGGCGAGCGGCATTTGGGAAACAGCGAAAACATCGGTCTCTCCCCTTTCCAATATCCAGGGAAGTACATTCAGCAGAACCGGCCCGAGACCAACGATCGTCGCCTTCGGGCGCGCCGGCCGACTGCCGGCCAGCTTTCTTATGGGCTTGAATCCCTCTAGCTCTCCAGCATCATCGGGCCACACCCCAAAACCTAGCCTGAGGTAGGAGGGCCCGACATACCGGAAAAGCGCGGCGCACGCGCCATCCACGTCCGAATTGCACAGCGGGATGAAGCAGGCGAAGTGCTGCAGGACAGATAACACGGCAATGTCCTCAAGAGCATGATGAGTCGCTCCCATGATCCCATAGCCGTAACCACCTCCGTTGCCTACGATCTTGACGTTCATCTTGTGCAAGGCCAGATCCACTCGGATCTGCTCATAAGGCCTGAAAACCGCAAACGGTGCTATGCTATAGCATAGGGGCATAAGCCCTTGCTGAGCAAGTCCCGCAGCCACCGATATCATGTTTTGCTCGCAGACGCCCATGTTTACGAAACGTTCCTCTAGCGCTGCCTGCACGTTCTCGAGCGCTGCAAAACCGAGATCGCCGGTGAGGAAGATGAACCGGCTCTCATTTCGGCCAAAGTTCTCGATCCAGCTTGAAAATTCTTTACGCATAGACGTCTTAGAACCAAGGTTAATCTAGGCCAGCATCCGCAAGCTCGGATAACGCCTGGGCGTAATGCTCATCTTTCATTGGCAAATAATGCCATTCCACACGGTTCTCCATGTAAGAGATTCCGTGCCCTTTGACGGTTCGAGCGATGATGCATCGCGGCGCGGCCGAGTTCTTTACCGCTTCGTGGGCGCGGGAAAGGCTGCCGAAATCGTTGCCGTCCTCGGCGACCGCAACTGCGAAGCCAAACGATGTCCACTTATCGACGATAGGCTCCAGGTTAAGAATATTCTTTGTATACCCAATCCCCTGCACACCATTTAGGTCGACGACAACGGTCAACGCGGATAGCTTCTGCTGGCTGGCGAATAACACGGCCTCCCAAGTGGATCCTTCATTGCAATCGCCGTCTGATAACACTGCAAAAACCTTGAATGATTTCCCGGTAAAACGGCACGAAAACGCAATCCCGCAGGCGAGACCCAAACCGTGACCGAGACTGCCGGTCCCGAATGGGATGGCCCGAATCGCGCCTGAACACGGGGGATGGGCGGCCAGAACCGTGCCATCCTCGTAGAAAGTAGAAAGCTCTGTCTCCGGCAATCGGTCCGACAATGAAAGCGTTGTATAGAGTGCAGCCGCGGCGTGACCCTTGGAAAGCACAAGGACATCTTCCTTTTCCATTCGGCCAAAACAAAGATCGACCAAAATCTCAAGACAACTCAGCGACGATCCGATATGGCCTGCATTAGCCATTTTGTAGAGCTCAAGAATTTTGGCCGCGCAGCGTCGCCTCGCCTGCGCGAGCCTCTTCAGGTCGGTCAGGTCCAGAGTGGAGGTCACGATGACAAGATGGTAAAGATTGATCTCTCCGGAGGTATCAACAAGTGACAAGATTTTTCGAAACTGATTGCAAATCCATCATCTTTTAACGTAGTAAACCTTGTACCCGGAAGGGGAAATCTTGGCTTCCATCGCCTTTATATCTGGGAGCTTTTCTTCCAGCTGGGGAGGATAAGCCGATACAACGATGTCGAAATATCCTTCCTTCAACTGTCTGTCCACTGAGGCACGGTTGTCCGCTGTGAAGAACACCAGCTTTCCCTCGTCTCGCATTGTCTGGACGCGCTTGCCACCAAGCCAACGGACCACAACGTAGCTCCACTCGTCCCATGGACCAAACTCGTGATAAAGTATTCGACTGTTCGGATGACCGGCGATGTAAGACTTCAGAAACTCATTATACATCACCAAGGCAGCGTTGTTCTTACCTCCATGCAACGTATCCTTTTCATAATGGAAATAGTTATTGACCTGATACGCAGATACAAGCGCAACGAACACGGCAAATAGTCCCGAGAAAGCAGCCCTAAGCCTGTCGCTGCTTATGGTATAGATTGAGCGGAATAGACTGTAAGCTCCATATGTTATCAAGAAATATATCGGTACGAGCAGCATGATGCTCCTCAGTAGGTCGGGAATACCATTTCCCGACATCATACTGGGCACCAGACCTACGAGGAACAACAATACCGGCATCGCAAGAATGAACCGCTTCTGCTTATAGGCGTGCGCCAGAGAATATACCAGGCCGACGATAAAGAAGGGTACAAGGAACTTCGGATATAGTACCACGTCGGGGATAGGCGTCATAGTGCTTGCCACGTTGACGTTCCAGAAAGCTTTCCCGTTTAGTCCCATTATCATCTTGAACAGGTACTGGAAGTTCTCGTTCAGTTTATGCGCGACGAAAGCAAGGTCATAGCCGCCATTTGGAAGCCTCCTCGCAAACGAAATAAGGTTTTCTCCTCTGGCAAAAAAGTACAATTGGAGAGAGCGAGGAAAATCGCCGATCTGAATAGCACAGATTGCGAGAATCGTGCCCAGGTAGACAAAAAGGTTGCATTTTTCAATTCTCCTGAAACAGACGATTGCCAATAGTACTAAAAAGGGCAGAAACCCTCGGATCCCTGCGTAGCCATATGCGATAGCGGCTGTGCTTATTCCCGCCAATATTGCAAGTCCCACCGAGCGTTTTCTGTCGATAAGCAGGACAAACATGGACAACGCGATTAGATACAGGCTGACGCTGAACCCCTGAAACCCGCCGGACCGCGCGATCAGCAAATGCCATGGCGACAGCGCCATTAGCAGTATGAAACTGAGCAGAAGGTACTGTGGAAAGTATTTCCTGAAAGCGAAAAATGTAAGGATCAGAGCCCCAAATTCGATCAAGGCAGGAAAGAAACGAACGCCGAACAAGGTAAGCCCGAAGAGCCGTAGCCCAAGCTCTATGACCATGCCATAGAGCGGCGACTGATAAGCGCCGCCCATGTCCGCGTCTTTCCAGTACCAATTCACTTTGTTAGATATGTCCGCGTGATCAAAGACCTTGTTCACTTCGATGTGAATCCCGTGGTCAACAAAGTCGTTGAATTCGGGTGGATAGCTCCCAAGCCTCCAGAACATAACTAAGAGCACGAGGGCGAAGACCAGTGCTGGCGGGAGCCAGTTTCTCAAAGACCCCGCTGCATTGTTTGCCCGCGAGCCTGCGTTTTCCTCAGCCATGGTTCGCGGGCGGGGCAACACGATCCCCGGGGGGCAGAAGGCGCGTTTTTCCGTCAGCTAAATCGATTGATTCACTCACTATGTAACGAGGACGTCCCTTAACCTCTTCGTAAATGCGTGCGAGATATTCGCCAATGATACCGAGGCTGATCATCAAAAGACTTCCAATGATGAGTTCCAGTAGAATTACGGTGGCGAAACCAGTTAAGGCGCGACCGGCTAGTTTCAAATAGAGCGTCTGGATCCCCAAGCCAACCGCAAAGATAAAAAAGATCACTCCCGTAAAGGTAACAAAGTGTAGCGGGAAGGATGAGAAAGTAGTTATCCCGATCAGGGCGAGCTTCGCGCGCTTGAGGTAAGACCACCCCGACTTGCCCGCACGACGTGGACCTACCTCAAAGGGAACTTGAATGGTCCTAAACCCCATCCAAGCAGTCATTCCCCGGAAGAACACGTTGCGTTCACGCATCGCCAACCACATATCGAGTACCCTGCGGTCTATGAGCTTAAAGTCTGAAGCGCCTTTTAAGTCAAAGCCGGAAAGTTTGTTTAGGATTACGTAGAACGTCAGCGCACCAAATTTACTCGTCAACGATTCGCGCCCGCGGCTGCGCTTAACCGCTTCAACAACATCTGCTCCGGAAGTCCTCCACGTCTCAATAAGGAACGGCAAAAGTGACGGGGGGTGTTGCCCATCTCCGTCCATCACTATCACGGCGTTTCCCCGGGCACGTTCCAGACCCGCGCAGAGCGCCAACTCTTTTCCGAAATTTCTACTCAGCCGGATCGCGCGCAGGTCGTGCCACATCCGCGCCTCATCTTTAATCGCTGCCCACGTAGCATCGGACGAGCCATCATCGACGATAACCACTTCAAACCGGCATCCGGTCTGTTGCAATGCCTTCTTCAGATCCGATAGAAGCTCCCTCACATGCGAGCCTTCGTTGTAAAGCGGAATGACCACTGAAATCAGCGGTATGGTCGGCGAAACATCATCCATTGAGTCAAATCACGGTTCGTTCCGGCTTACACTAACCTGCCATTAAATATTTTGTCACGGATTTTGGCCAGGACGAACGTGCCGTAATTGCTCGAAAGGTAAACTTGGGGGCGGACTAGACCGCCGTTCCTTTGAATGCGCTTCCCCGGGCCGCGGATTCGGACTTGCACGCGGCGTGGGAAACGCCTATTAGCTTTACCCTCATGGTTCACCATGTCGTTCTCTACAAATTGAAGCCGGAAGTCACACCCGCGCGCGTGGAGGATATGATGATGAACGCGCGGATGCAGCTCCTCAAAATCCAGGAGGTACTCAGCATCAAATGCGGCAAGCGGATTGAGCCGGAAATGGATTGGCCATTCTTTATCGCCATCGATTTTGAATCGATGGACAAATACGCGATTTTTCGCGAAGACCCGATCTACGTGAAATTCATGGAGGAAGTGATCAAGCCGAACACTGAAGATTCAATGGTGCTCGATTTCGAGATGGACCCGGGGAAAGACGTTCGGTTTTCGTAACGGTGGAAAACGTCCAACGCCGAACGCCCAACTTCCAACGCCCCCAGCCGTAACGCAGCGAAGGCGGGTTTCGCGTCAATTCGCGTGATTCGCGGGCCCATCTTGTTACTCTATATCCGGTTCAATGCGGCTCGGTTATCTGTATTCTCGTTACCCGGTTATCTCGCAAACGTTTTGCGATGCGGAAATGCTCGCGCTCGAGCGACGCGGTATCGACTTTGTGATCGGCTCGGTTTATCCGCCGCTCACCAGCTTGCGTCACGAATACATCGCCAGGTTACGCGCGCCCATTCACTACGCGCCGCCGCAGGAGATTTTGAAGATCCTCGAGCGCGACGCGAAAACTGCCCGCAGATGGCCGCGTGATCTCGTTGAGCGGCACGACAGCAAATATGGGCCCGGGGCGAAGGCAGAACAGCGCGCGCGCAATGCCTTGTACTTCGCCGAGTTCTTTGAACGCAGCGGCGTGGATCATGTGCACGTGCATTTCGCAAATCGCGCCGCGCACACTGCACTTTTCCTGAAGGAAATTTCAGGCACTCCATTTAGCGTCACGGCGCACGGGCAGGACTTTATGAAGGATCTCGGCAGCGACGATTTGCTGCGCGAGATCTGCGCCGCAGCGGAATTCGTCGCAGCAGAAACCGATTACAGCCGCGAGCTGCTCCGCCAGCGTTGTCCCGATTCCGCAGCGAAAATTCACAGGGTCTACAATGGCATCGATCTGGAACGTTTTCCGGCGGCTCGCGACGAAGCGGCGCGCCCTCGCCACGGCGAGCAGGCTGTGATCGCGCCCTACCACCTGCTGCGAATCGTGAGCATCGGCCGGCTGGTTGCGTTCAAAGGTTTCGACGATCTAATAGACGCTTGCGCCGAACTCGCGCGCCACCGAATCGATTTTGTCTGCGACATCATTGGCGACGGTCCGCTGCGGGAGACGCTCCAGGCGAAGATCGAGCAGCTGGACCTCTCGTCGCGAGTGAATTTGCTCGGTTCACTATCACAAGGCGCGGTCTTGGAAAAACTTCAGGCCGCTGACATTTTCGCGTTGGCTTCAACTACCGACGCACAGGGAGCCACCGATGTTTTTCCTACTGTGATTCTCGAAGCCATGGCTTCGGCGCGGCCGGTCGTTTCAACTCGTCTGGCCGGAATTCCCGAATTAGTCGTTGACGGCCAGACCGGAATGTTAGCTCCGCCCGGCGATTCTACTGCGCTTGCTCACGCACTTGAACAGTTGCTGCGCGACCCTGAGT
>Ga0193703_1000020_pt1 | contig 17403 bp, 13 predicted proteins | sample U3a2metaG_FD_143062 | JGI IMG/M metagenome (GOLD analysis project Ga0193703, IMG submission 143062) | Soil microbial communities from a riparian zone of the East river system, Colorado, United States - U3a2 | ecosystem: Environmental > Terrestrial > Soil > Riparian zone | place: USA: East River...
GACTGCGATTGGTGGTTTATTTTTTTCTGCACAACCTTCACATGAAGTTTCTTTTTTGCAGGAGATGTGGATCGCTACTGCAACTAGTAAAATAAAAGAAGAAACTTTTAGTAATGGTTTCATGTTTTAAAAATTTTAAAACTCCAGTTTCCATACCTGGTTTGAATATATTCCGCCGGTCACATAGATCGTGTTGTTCACTGAAATGATGGCAGCGCCTTGGATTTTTTGATTCAACTTTCCGGTTGACCAGATTCCTGTAACAGTATCATAAATTTCAAATTCAACTCCACTTCCGTCGTATCCCGTAAAAAAAACAATTTGTTCGTTCTTTTTCACAGCGCTAAAACCAAATCTGGGGTGAATACATACTGATGATGTAACTCCAGTATTTAAATCAAGAATCTCTACACTATTATTGCTTGTCCATTCGGCGCCATTAAAATTATTAGCTCCGCCTGCCCAAAATATTTTACTATTGTCTGCAATATTTGCCATATCGGTTCTTGGTTGTTGCAAAGAAGAAACAGACCATGAATTAGTAGCTGCATCATATATATCAATTGTTTTTGATACATTCATTCCATTACGTCCGCCGGCGAAATAAACTTTGTTTCCAGCTGAGGTTGCAGCGATATCCATTCTAGCCTGGCTTAAAGTTGCAATTGACCATGAGTCATTGCTATTGTTGTAAATATCCACTATGTTGAACTCACCCCAGTTATTCCCGACGGGATATCCAAAGCCTCCGGCAAACAAGACCTTGTCGCCAATAGTTGCTGCTACTAACCCTTGTCTTTCCACACTTAGCGATTCAGCAGTCCAGGTATCGGACGAAGCATCATAAATATCTACTCTTGAAGATTGGTTGTCCCCGAATCCATCGCCTCCCCCTGCAAATAATATCTTGTTGCCTACAGATGCAATGGCAGCTCCTACTCTGAAATGAGAGAGTTGAGGATTATCAGGTACCAGCAAATGGAGAGACCATGTATTGTTGGAAAAATCATAAATATCTACTGGGACAGGTTCATTCCACCAATTTTGTCCTGAATGCATTCCTCCAATAAAAAGAATTTTGTTTCCTGCACTTGCACACATTATTTTAGTTCGTGCTGAAGACAATGTACCTATAGGTACCAGTGTAGCATTAATAATTGGTCTATTATCACATGAAGTGGTCATCATAGCATTGACAAAAACCTGCATGGTGTCTTTTGCAGATAGCCTATCATTATCTGTTACTTTCAATTCAAATAAATAGGTGCCGGCCACAAGTGCTTTAACTTTCGCTAATGAGTCAGTTGGTTTAATGATATTAAAAGAAGCAGGGCCTGAAATTTTTGTCCAGAGCCATTCACTTATTATCCCATCCGCATCACTGGACGTCCTGCCATCCAGCAAAACACTATCGGTTGGTAAAGTGATTACCTGGTCAAGCCCCGCATTAGCTATTGGTGGTTTGTTTTTATCATTCTCACTTCTGCAATTTTCACACGATGTTTCTTTTTTACAAGAATTAAGTATTGGCAACATTAATAGAAGAATGAGGCTGATATATTTTATTTCCTGTTTCATAACTTATCTGCTTTTAAAAAAGCTTGACTTTTACACTAAATACTTTTCCTGCCAAATGTGTATCTGCTGACCATGGAAATATTTGTGGATTATGAAAAACAAAGAGGCTGTTTGAATAAATACTATATACAAATTCAGAAGAGTTTGGATATTGGAATTTCTCAGCTATCGTCCATGTATTTGATGAATCTGGTTTGACTGAAACTTCAACTGGTCGGTTGTTATTACTAAAGAGCTCAGGCCGGTTCTCTACACCTATATATAGATTTCCTCCTCCATCTACATCATAAGCCCAAACCAACTCATTAAAAATAAACTCCTGCCCTGTTAATGAATCTCGTGGTGATGTTGATAAATTAATCTGTGGAGGTATAACTACAGAGGGTACATAGTTTTCTTTTTTGCAAGAAGTAAAAAAGATAATTCCTATTATTAAACCACAAGCAATAAATTTTATTATCGGTTTCATGATTGAATAATTTACAACTGATGACTTAATATAAAACAACTGATTATACACTTCATTATAAAACTTTTATTTTAACAGAAACTGTTGTTCCGACTAATTGATTATTGTTTGGAACAATTGCGAAAAGAAATACAGAATCAAAATTATTATTGTCATAGACGTAGCCATTATTAACCGGAAATGGAAGTGGCGAACCCAGGCCAAATTCAACAGTATAAAACGGCACATTGATCCATGGTAAAAAGGAGTCAGTGGATAATGATACCTCAATCCCCCTAATCAGGAATAAATGGCTGTCAGGTATTTCTATCTCTACATATGGATTTCCCCAGGTTTGCCATGTAAGATTATTATAAAGGAATTCACGGCCACTCAAAGAATCGTGAAGGGGAGGGAATGGCGGTAGTGGAGATTGAGGCAGTGGCGTTGGTGGTGGTGGCGGCAGTGAAGTAATTATTGGCGTTAATGGCTTTTCTTTCTCACATGCAATAAATACAAAATTGATGGTCATCAAAACAAAGGCAGCAAATTTTAATATGGGTTTCATGATAATATTTTTTAAAATGATCAGGATGTTATATTCAATGCGATGTTGCTACTATTGGAGATGAATAATGTATTGCTCAGCAAAAATTATTTAATTAAAAATACCTTATCGCTATCCTCATAATTTTTCATTTCGGTCAACAGGTATTGTATCGGTGTACATATCCTGATACTCCCCGTCATCACCGTTCACCGTCGGTAAACTGCGTTGCCCGAAAAGGCAAAGACATTTACCTTTAATAAGATGAGAGATTAGTTTTTTACAAAAACGATTCTGTAATTTCATAGAGAAACTCTTTTGTTTGACACAGCATGATTTTATATTCTCCGATCATCTCCGTCACCGGATAGCAAGACATGGCGCATTCTGGTTTGCCTGTTGGATATTTTTCATGATCACTTTTTATATTCCCTTTTGTGTGTTTCCCGCATGGGATACAGAAAAATTCGCCGGTAATGTTGCAAGAATTGGCTTGTTAAAATGGTCGTGGCGGCGTCTATTTAACTCTACTATTACTTTTATTCCGCTATTGGCGTTTGCCTATACTATTATTTATTTTGTATTGCCACGATATTTTTTCAATAAGAAAAATTTAGTTACTACAACTGTACTGTTTGCAAGTGTGCTTGTACTTATTCTTTTAGCCCAGTATTTCAGTTGCTGGCTGGTAGCCTGGAATCTGGCCAAAGTAAATCCTGCCCGCAAAATGCCCGCCCCTGCCGAAATCATAAATCATATTAGTAAGATCATTTTATTTAATTATCCTGTTGTTACAGGTTTTGCTGTTATTATTAAAATGATGAAACGTGGCTGGTTGAAGCAACAAGAAACTCACCAGATCGCCCAGGAAAAGGCAACCGCCGAACTTCAATTATTAAAAGCTCAGATCCATCCGCATTTCCTTTTCAATACTTTGAACAATATTTATTTCTTTACACTAACCTTTCCTCAAAAAGCGCCGGAAATGCTTATTAAGCTTTCCGATATTCTTCGATACTTAATAAATGAATGTAACCAGCCTCTTGTTCCGCTGGCAAAAGAATTAAAAATGATAGAAGATTATATGGCCCTTGAAAAGATCCGTTATGGTGAGCATTTGAAAATGGAGCTCGAAATAAAAGGTGATCACAGCTATAAAATGATCCCCCCTTTATTACTGATACCATTGGTAGAAAATAGTTTCAAACACGGCACCAGTAAAGTGCTTACACACCCATGGGTTAATCTCAATATCTCTATAGAAGGGCAATACTTATATTTAGTATTAAGCAATAGCAGGCCTAATGAATTAACGCTTCCGCAACTTAACGGTCGCATTGGTTTAGCTAATGTAAAAAAGCGATTACAGTTACTATACCCCCAGGCATATGAGTTAAACATTGCGGAAGGCAAACATAGTTTTGAGGTCTTTATGAAAATCAAATTAGTGGAAGACAGTACAATTGTTATCGAGAGGGAAGTAGAAACGGAAAACAACCAATATGCAGTGGCATGATCTTTTATTTTCCAACCAGGCTCCGCAGCGCAATCGCCGACATTTAATTTGTTGGCTATTGTGGTGGATCTTTATTGTCTTCACCATCTTTGCTACAAAGGAGCTTCCTGGCGCCTTCTATCAATACCAGCCGGGGTTAAATGAGCTCGGCTACTTGCAGTATAGTGTTTTGGTTTTAATAAAATCTTTTTTTCTCTTACTTACTCATGTGCTTTTTTGTTATTCGATCATTTATATCATATTACCTGGCTATTTATTGAAAAAAAAATATGGTTTCTTCATAACGAGTATACTCCTGGTATGCACCCTCATAATACCGGTGGTATATTTTTTATACACTTTAGTTTATCCATTTATTGACGATTTGTTTAATCTTCACTCAGCTAAGGCAAATAAAACTGTTCTTTGGGTAAGTATTGATGCCGGATTAATAAATGCTTTAAAAGTAACGCTTATAGCAGCTGCCATTAACCTATTGAAACGTTGGTGGCTGAAGCAAAAGGAAAAAGAAAAACTGGAAAAAGAAAAAATAGACACTGACCTCCAACTTCTAAAAGCACAGATCCATCCAACTTTTCTTTTCAGTACTCTCAATAATATTATAATACATGCCAGGGCGGCGTCATCATTGGCGCCTGAAATGCTAATAAAGTTGTCTGACCTTTTAAGTTATATGCTCTACGAATGCGATGCGCCAAAAGTGAAACTTGAAAAAGAGATATCGATGTTGAAAGAATATATCTCTCTTGAAAAAATAAGACATGGCGATAGATTAGAACTGACCTTTCAAATAAACGGTAAGTTGAATGGACAATTAATAAGCCCTTTATTATTGTTGCCTTTTATTGACAATAGTTTTTCGTATTGCAACAAGGAAAAGATGGAACATACCTGGATGAACCTGGATATCACGATTCAAGATAGTTGCTTGTTCATGAAATTAATAACCGGAATGCCAACAGGACCCGGGGATACGCTGAATGATGATGAGTCCCTTATCAATGTAAAAAAACGTCTTCAGTTATTATATCCCGGCAAGCATGAATTAAGGATAAATATAGAACAGGAACTATTAATGGTCTATTTAAATCTTAATTTAGAAGAGGCTGAACAGCACGAGCCGACAGCAGTTGACAGAACCAAACCCGCCTTGAATTATGTATGAATCTAAAAAAATAAAATGCCTTGTAATAGATGACGAACTTCCTGCAAGGGAAATCCTAAAAAAACATATAGACGGTGTAGAAGCACTCGAGCTTTGTGGTACCTGTTCCAATGCTGTAGAAGCAATTTCTTTTTTAAAAGATAACAGGGTAGATCTTCTTTTTCTTGATATACAGATGCCACACTTATTAGGAACCAATTTTCTGCGAACCCTTAAAAACCCTCCGAAAGTTATTTTTACAACAGCTTACCGGAAATATGCAGTAGAAGGTTTTGAGCTGGATGCCGTTGATTTTTTATTGAAACCGATCAACTTTGAACGATTCTTAAAAGGAGTGAACAAAATTTTGCAACTCAATTTGCAGGGGAATATTGATACGGCAATGTCTTCTGAAAATTATTCAGAGTCTGTACCTCCTTTTTTATATTTCCGGGCCAATCGCAAAATGGTCAAAGTGCAGTTCAATGATATATTGTATATAGAAGGCCTGAATGATTATATCAAGATCATAACAGTTAATAAGACAATTATTACAAAACACCTGCTTGCCTCATTGGAAGAAATGCTGCCGTCAAATGAATTTATCAGGATCCATAAGTCTTTTATTATTGCTATCAATAAAATTGAAAGTTTTAATGCTGACTCCGTGGAGATCGGAAAAAAAGAAATCCCGGTAGGAAGGCTATTCAAATTTAACCTGAATAAGATATTAAATTCAACAGCGGCTTCGCAAGCGATAAGCCCACATCCTTTAAAAAAAAATAATGGGAGCTCTCATTAGCAAGTTGTAAAAACAAAATTCATGCTGCTGCTTTTAAAAATTGTGAGACGCCTTCATCTTATTTTTTTTATTTTTTTTACAGCGGCTTCCTTTGCACAAGATGGGATCATTAAGGGAACAGTCAAAGATGGAGAAACAGTATTACAATCAGCTACGATCTCAATAGCGAACAAAACGATCGTTACAAATTCAAAAGGTGAGTTCTCCGTTACTTTAAAAGCCGGCACATATTCAATTATTATTACTTATGCGGGGTATAAAAAAAATGAACAATCTTTTACCTTGAATGCAGGAGAAACCAAAACATTTCAATTTGACATGGTAAGAAATGAACAATTGGGTGAAGTAGTACTGGGTTCCCGTTCTGTTATTCAACGAAGCAATCTCAATACGGCTGTACCAGTAGACCAAATCTCCTCAAAAGAATTAAAGCAAACCGGTCAGCCATCACTGATACAAATGCTGAACTTTGTAGCGCCATCTTTCAATACTTCCCGTCAGAATTTATTTGACCCGGTGACATTCCGTGGGCTTGACCCCGATCATTTGCTGATCTTATTGAATGGTACCCGTTATCCTGCTCTCGCCAGTATAAATCCAGGTGCAATAAAAGGAACTTTGGGTCGGGGCTCTGTTACAAATGATCTGAATTCAATTCCTTTTTCTGCAATCGAAAAGATCGAGATACTCCGGGATGGTGCATCTGCACAATATGGCTCAGATGCTATTGCAGGAGTAATGAATATTGCATTAAAAAAGGCAACGGGAAAAACATCCACTGATCTTCATCTTGGTCAGCAATATAAAGGAGATGGGGAAACCGTTGTATTCGGCATCAACCGTGGATTCAGTCTTAATAAAAAAGGTTTCCTGAATTTATCAGGTGATTATCATCACAGAGGACCGACATACAGGGGTGGAATATTTAATGGAACAGTATATAATAATTACCCTTCCAATGCTACGCATGCAGATAGTGTTAGAATCAAAATAAAAGATGATGATTCAATTCGACAAAGGAGCTTCAATCGAAAAACACCAGTCAGTAATGATGGAAGTATTGAATTAAGCAGTTACGGGTTTTTGATAAATGGAGGATACCCAATTAACAGCAAAACTGAAATGTTCTGGACCGGTGCGGTAAATTATCGTCACCCGGTTTATCCGGGGGCTTATCGCTTTCCGAAAAACCCAACAGCAGTGAATACGGTCTTATACCCTGATGGTTTCAAACCCACAAACATTGTCAACACTTGGATTTTGTCAGGGATAGCAGGTGCGAGGGGTAAAACAAATAAAGAGTGGAATTGGGAATTGAACATAGCTTATGGAAAAAACTCCGGTGAAATAAACTTTACAAATACAAATAATGCATCACAGTTTGCTATGGGCGCAAATGCACAAACTGATTTTTATGCGGGCACCACAGTTTTTAAACAACTAGCCAACACCATCAGTTTTGCAAAGGATCTTGCAAAAAAAATTAACAGAGTAAAGACTTTTAATATCGGTTTCGGCGCTGAATACAGGATTGAAAATTTTCTGACCAGGCAAGGCGAACAAGCTGCGTGGGACAACTATGACCCTTCGGGTAATAAACAAGCTGGCGCCCAGCCCTTAGCCGGTATTACACCGCAGGATGTGGTAAATGAAAAACGCAGAGTTGCGGGCACGTATCTCGATGTGGAAACGGATATAAATGACCATTTGCTTTTTAATATCTCAGGCAGGTATGAGTATTACAATGACTTTGGTAATAACCTTGCAGGTAAGCTTGCCATGAGATATAAATTCTCCCCTTCATTTTCTTTGCGTGGTTCAATAAGCAATGGCTATCATGCTCCGGCCCTTCAGCAGATCTATTATAGTTCAATCATAGCTTCCTTTAAAACTCAGGTTCAAACAAATGTGGGAATCTTCCGCAACACCAGCGATGTGGTAAAGGCTTTTGGCGTAAAACTATTGCAACCCGAAAAATCGGTGAATTTGAGTAGCGGGTTTACATCAACAATTTCAACACATATCAATTTAACAGTCGATGCCTATTGGATACAAATTAAAAACCGGATCGTATTGAGCGGAAAATTTAACAGGAGTGATCCGCAGGTAAACAGGATACTGCAAAACCATCCTGATGTTGACCTGGTGCAGTTTATTACCAATGCCATCAATACAAGAACCCGTGGAATAGATTTGGTAATGAACGGCAATTGGAAGATCCACAAAGTCAACCTCGGATTCATGTTGGCTGCAAATTTCAACCGTACGAATATTTTTGGACCTATCCAAGTTGCCGATAGCCTTGATGCCAATACAACAAACACCAATATATTGTTCAATGTTGAAGAAAAAGAAAAGATTGAACACGGTCAGCCCGGAAGTAAAATAATTTTGTCGACGATATTCAGCAAAGGCAAATTTGGATTTATATTTCGCAATACACGTTTCGGAAATACCGCTACGACTACTCTATTCGGTAACCCAAGCGACACACTTTATGAATCTTTTTCGCCCAAAATTCTTACGGATATCAGCATCAATTATTCTCCAAGATCATGGCTAACAATAACAGTGGGTGCTAATAATGTTTTTAATGTCTATCCTGACCGGCTGAAAAATTATCGGAACACTAATGAAGGAATGTATATATACGGTGTTGAAGCCATTCCTTTTGGATATAATGGAGGATATTATTTTTTGAATATGAGTTTTAATTTCTGATTCTTTATTTCTTCCTGCTCCAAACACTAAAATCTATAGGCGGAATTTTTTCTATCCCTAACTGGCGAAACTTATTTTTCCATTGAGCTTGAAGCAAAATATTTCAATATAAAATATTAAAGCCGCAGCTTTCGCCACGGCTTTTTGCTTCTGTCTCTGCTTAAATTACTCTTTCAAAAACTTTACTGTATTTAAAATATTCTCCGCTACTTTTTTACCCTGTTCTGTACTCTTGACTAATGTGGCCCTATAATGCAGTCCGCCATAAAAACGGCTGTCGGATATTTCGTTACTCAATTGAGTAAAGCTGGTATAGCTGCGTGGTGGATAGTTAAGATAATCGTAGGTGTGCAGCGTGATATGGAAATCCTCGCCAAAAATGTTGCTCATCATGGTGAGAGCAGCGCCACCCGTTGTGGAATGTCCGGAAGGAAATTCAGGGTGATTTGGTGTGGGAATATACGTGGACCAACTAGGATCAATATAAGCACGGATATAAGTAACAGGACGGATCAGGTTGAACTGGTATTTATTGGTGAAGAGTACTGTGCTTGCATCAAATATCGCTAATCCAACTTTTACATAGGTAAGAGCTGCTATATCCAAAGTGGGTTTTGTATTGTCCAGGGCCTGCGACATAAGCGCAACATAAGTACCGCCAGGCGTATAACCAGGCACATCTTTAAAGTAATCGGCCATCGCTTTTTGAGCGGCTGTTAGTGTAGTTGGTGTAGCTGAAGCATCATACACCTCTTTTACCATATTATAAAATGGCGAACCGGCAACTGGGGAGAAAGGTGGTGGCGGTACCAGTGTAGTGCCATTTGATGAACCCGGTACGAGCAATCTGCGTCTTGATGCAAATGGATTAACTATAGCAGCAGGAGGAGGAGACGTTGGTACCCAAAGACCAGTACCTGCCGGAGGAAGTCCGGATCCTACAGGCAAAACGTAAGTATCAGTTACAACTGAACCATCCGTTGCAGCCCATGTAAAAACTCTTGTTGCTACTTCTTTTCCAAATACTCTGGAACGTTCCAAAGTTGCTGCATCAACTTCAGTAGCATACGTTGCCTTGAAAGAATTTTCAAGGTTATCAATTGCGGTTTTGTTTGCTGCCGAAGTTGCTGGAAAAAGTCTTCTGTTCATTTCTGCAAGAGCAGCATTAGCACTTTCTGCCCAATGGTATGCCTTACCTGGTTCAGTCGATGGCATTCCAAGAAAATCTGTTAGTTGACCAGATAGTGATTGATAAGCTGGCATGCCCGGAACGACTGATTCGTAAAGTGCAATCCCACAGTATGCCATACATCGATCGTTGGCCTGGCCTGCAGTACCCGCTGGCAGCGGCGCTTTGTTCATTTGAAGTTGCAAGTTGATCCAACTGACAACTACATCCGATGAAAATGTTTTTGCTTGTTGTAAATGGCCATGTTCCTTATTGGCAGCTCCTGCTTCTTCCGATTGTTGTTGAGTCGCGGGTTTGTCAACTTGTTTTTGACAGGAAATAAAAACTGCCAGGCTTAGTATTGAAAGCCATGCTAAAGTTTTGGTTAATCGCTTCATGATAATTAATTTTTGAGTTAACAATTTTATTTAATGCCCTTTTTCAGAACCTATAATTATGGGTAATCAAGAAGGTACCGGGGGTGGAAGAGGATAAGAACCTTTGGAAGATCCTTTTAAACAATTCAAAATCATTTTTCCGTTACTTCCATTATAGCAAGGATGCTATTTTTTTATTGAGACGGATATTATTTTTCTACATCCAAATATCAGACGACCTTACTCCAAAAACCACCGTATAACTACGCAATTAAAAAAAAAGGAGTTTCTACGCAAAGCACTTTCAGGATTTATCATGTTACGATGGTGTAGCAGGTAATATTTATAAATGTAACTTTGATTATATCTTTAAAAAATACCGATTTGTAGGTAGTCCATTTTAATAAAATTGCGAACGCTCCGAACCCGGAAGCCTAAACTTTTATGAAGGAAGAACCTTTCAATCTTGAGTTCAATAAAATGTTTAAATGGTTTGGCAGCGAATCTACCCCCAGCTCATTGAAGTTTGAGTTGGATCTTTATAAAAAGCTTTGGAACTTTTTCCTGATCGGAGATTCTTATTATTTTATAATCAATCATCATAATTTAACGTTTGACTTTGTGAGTAAAGAAGTAGAAGATGTAATGGGCTATCTTCCATCTGAATTTGATATTCCTTTTATGAACGGAAAACTTCATCCCGATGACCGGTCCTGGTTTTTGTCTTTCGGGAATAGCATGGTGGATTTTTTTACACAATTGCCGGTAAATAAATTGTTGAAGTATAAAGTGAGATATGATATTCGCTTCAGAAAAAAAAATGGCGACTATGCCCGGATACTTTACCAGGGAATATTGCTTGAACATGATGAGAAGGGCAGAATTTTAAGATCTCTGAGTGTTCATTCGGATATCACATACCTGAAACAAGAAGGAAGACCCGTAATTTCTTTCATAGGAATGGATGGAGAGCCCTCCTACTTCGATGTGACTTCAAAAAATATTTTTGTTGAAAGCAATGATGATTTAACCCGTCGGGAAAAACAGGTGCTCAAACTTTTAATTGAAGGTAAATTAAGTAAGGAAATCAGCGGTATTTTAAAAATCAGTAAGCAAACAGTTGACACCCATCGAAAAAATATGCTCCACAAAAAAAACCTTAGCAATACCGGAGAACTGATCGGCAAGGCCATCAGGTATGGATGGATCTAAAACCATTTAACAGGAACCAATCTCAAAAAATTTCTTCGATCTTCCTTACTTTGATTGTTTTCTTAAAAAAATTAACCCCTCCTTCTTTAAAATGAAGTTTATGAAATCAGAACTTTTTAACAAGGAATTTAACAGGGCATTTAAATGGTATGCAAACGAATCAGCGCCGGGCCTCTTAAAGTTTGAGCTCGATTTTTATAAAAAACTTTGGAACTTTTTCCTGGTAGGAGATTCCTATTATTTTATTATCAATCATTATACTTTAACATTTGAACTTGTAAGCACAGAGATAGAAGAGGTAATGGGTTATCTTCCCTCAGAGTATAATATTCAATTTATGACCGGGATCATACATCCTGAAGACCGGCCATGGTTTTTGACTTTTGGGAACAGGATAATAGAATTTTTCTCACAGCTACCGATAGAAAAGTTGATGAAATATAAAGTGAGATACGATCTCCGCTTCAGGAAAAAAAATGGTGATTATGCCCGGTTGCTTTACCAGGGAGTAATGATTGAACATGATGAAGCCGGGAAGATCCTAAGAACGTTGAATATACATACTGACATTACATATTTGAAACAGGATGGTATACCTGTGCTATCATTTATAGGCATGGAAGGTGAGCCATCATACCTGGATGTTGCTTCCAAAAATATTTTTATTGAAAGCAAAGAAGATCTGACAAGAAGGGAAAAACAGGTGCTCAAACTTTTAATTGAAGGCAAATTAAGTAAGGAAATCAGCAGCATTTTAAAAATAAGTAAGCAAACGGTTGACACCCACCGCAAAAATATGCTCCATAAAAAAAATCTTAGTAATACCGGAGAACTGATTGGTAAAGCCATTCGGTATGGGTGGATATAAAATCACTGAGCTGTCACAAACATTTTTCTATAATGCTCCTGACTTGTCATTTGGAACAATATTCCAGTTTTACTTCTTCCTGCTCCAAACACTAAAATCTGTTGGTGGAATTTTTTCAATACCTAGTTGGCGAAGCATATTTACTAACTGACCTCGATGATAAGTGCCATGATTGAACACATGCAGGATCATTTGAAAGATCGGTTGTTTAAAACATTCTTTTTTTGAATTGTAATATTGAAATACATGATCCAGCATTGGATCGGTTGCAGAAGACACCCACTCCTGCCATTGATGATTTTGTTGCAACAAGCTATGGGCAATATCTTTTGTAGTTCCTTTAAAATTTTCACTCGGCGCTAAAGTTCGTTCCTGCAATTTCAATCGTTGCCACCAAACACTCTCAGCATCCCACATATGAAGCATGGTAGCATATAAATTTTTAAAACTACTTGGCAATTCCTTCAGCTGCTTTTCTTCGGGTAATGCAACAATAACATCAAATAACTTTTGATTGGCCCAGGTATTATAGGCTGCGAATTGAGAAAGAATTTCTTTCATGGTTCGGGTGCTTGGTAGTGAATTGTGTAAGGCTTTTACAGCTGAAGTTGAAATCATTTACATTTGATCCCGATAACTATCGGGACAATTATTAGTTTCTTTCAATAAATATCGTGATCAAAAATTTCAATATGGATAAAAGTTTTCCACTTTCCGGTTTTGGATCCGCAGCATTGCATGCCGGTCATAAGCAAGACCCGCTATATGCACATGTAACTCCAATTTATGCCTCATCAACGTTCGTTTATGATGAAGCAGAACAGGGAATGCGCCGTTTCAGTGGCGAAGAAGAAGGATACATCTATAGCCGTTGGGGCAATCCCAATTTTACTGAAGCAGAAAATAAAATTGCGGCGCTAGAAGCTTTTGGGTTAAAAGATGAATCCGGAAATGACCTGCAATTAAAATCTTTATTGCACTCTTCGGGTATGGCAGCACTGAGCAGCTTAATGATGAGTAATCTGAAAAAAGGCGATAAGGTTCTCTCCCATTATTCTCTTTACAGTGGCCTGGAGGAATTGATCACAAAAGTTCTTCCCGAGTTTGGAGTGGAAGCGATCCTTACCGATCTGCGGGACATGGATAAAGCAAAAGAAGCGATCAAAACAAATCCGGAGATAAAACTGATGCATTTGGAAACTCCTGCAAATCCCACTTTGAAATGCGTGGATATTGCTGAGTTGACAAAACTTGCTAAAGAAAAAAATATCCTGGTTTCAGTTGATAACACATTTGCTACTCCATTCCTTCAGCAACCATTTAAGCATGGAGTTGATTTTGTTTTTCACAGTACCACAAAATTTTTAAATGGACATGGTACTGCGATCGGTGGTGTACTTGTAGGCAAAGATCTGCAAAAAATGAATGGCCCTGTTACGAAAACTCAACGCATACTCGGCGGTAACAGCAATCCTTTTGATGCGTTCCTATTAACACAAGGATTAAAAACACTAGAGCTCCGGATGGAAAGACATTGCAATAACGGAATGGCTGTTGCAAAATTCCTCGAAAAACATTCCGCCGTTGAAAAAGTAAATTATAATGGACTTGAAACACATCCTGATTATAAAGTATCAATGAAACAAATGAAACATCCTGGCGCCATGATGAGCTTTGAACTGAAAAATGGTAAGCAAGGGGGTGTTGATTTCATGAACAAATTAAAAATGTGTGTCCGTACAGTTTCATTGGGCACTGCCGAAACAATTCTCTGTCACCCTGCATCAATGACGCATTATGCCATTCCGAAAGAAGAAAAAGAAAAGTATGGTATAACTGATGGATTGATCAGGTTGAGTGTAGGTCTTGAAAATGTACAGGACATCCTGAATGATTTTGATCAGGCACTTCGGTAAAGTCTATTTCATATCTTAGGAGACTTTTACTTCACTACAAAAACTGTATTATGAGAAAACTGCTTTTAACATTCAGTATTGCATTCGTTTTTATTGCTGCTGTTGGTCAACCACCGACGGATGCAAGACTAAAAGGGCTCGATACTTTTGCATTAAAAGTTTTAAAAGACTGGCATGCTGCCGGTGTAACACTTGCGGTAGTGGAAAAAGGAAAAGTGGTTTATACCGGCGGCTTTGGGTATCGTGACCTTGATAAAAAATTACCGGTAACGGAAAATACACAATTTGCTATTGGCTCTTGCACAAAAGCTTTTACAGCATCCATGTTGGGTATGCTTGAAAAAGAAGGTAAGCTGGAAATTGATAAACCTGTTCGCACTTATTTACCCGAGCTAAAATTTCAAAATGAGTACACCAACGATCATTGCACACTAAGAGATATGATGTGTCATCGTACTGGTTTACCCCGTCATGATCTTTCATGGTATGCGTCCTGGGCTGGACGCAATGAGTTGCTTGAAAGAATTCAATACATGGAACCAACCGCGGAATTAAGAGCAAAATGGCAATACAATAATTTCATGTTCCTGGCGCAAGGTGTGGTCATTGAAAAAATTACAGGTAAGAGTTGGGAAGAAAATATGAAGGAAAAAATTTTGAAACCGTTGGGAATGGATAATACCAATCTTTCTACGACTGATATGGAGAAATCGGCTGATCATTCACTTGCTTTTGCAACGAAAGATTCTTCTATCAAAGCAATTGCCTACAGGAATATTGATGCGATGGGGCCAGCTGGTTCAGTAAATAGCTGCGCAAAAGATATGGCCAAATGGCTGATCACATGGATCAACAATGGTAAATACGATGGCAAAGAAATTTTCCCTTCATCTTATCGCAACGAAGCAATAAGTATTCAAATGGCAATGGGCGGAGGCACACCGGATGCCGAAAATAATCCCGATGTGTTTATTAATGGTTATGGTTTGGGATGGATGATCAGCAGTTATCGCGGTCATTATCGTGTTGAGCATGGCGGTGGTATCGATGGATTTATTACAACTACTGGTTTCTTTCCCAGTGATAGTATTGGAATTTTTGTTTCATCAAACCAGAGTGGTGTAAGTACAAGCATCAGGAATTTTATTGCTGACCGTATGTTGAAACTTTCTTACCGCAACTGGAATAAAACGCAGCTTGATGCTGCAAAAAAAGCAAGAGATGCCGCAAAAGCAATGCAAAAGAATGACAGCATCGGGCATAAGTTTAATACAAAGCCATCGCATGAATTAAAAGACTATGCAGGAACTTATAAAAACCATGGTTATGGCTCCATTGAAATAACAATGAAAGACGGTGGTCTTGTTTCAAAATTCAATATGATCGATATACGTCTTGATCATTTTCATTATGATCAGTTCAATGCAGTGATACTTGACCCTGCACTGCAAGGTATTGAGCCGATACGTTTCAGTTTTCATAACAACGTCAGCGGCGATATTAGTAAACTCACAGTTCCTTTTGAAGACGGCGTAAAAGATATTGAGTTTGTAAAAGCCGTGAACAAAGCTGATCTTGAAAAATATGTTGGTGACTATGAGTTTGTGGCTGCTCCCGGGAAGATCGCTAAATTCTATATTAAAGGAGAAAAAACATTATATGCTTTTATTGAAGGACAACCCGAATACGAATTAGTACCAACCGAGAAAAATAAATTTGACCTGAAGGTTATAAAAGGATATAGCGTACAGTTTGAAGAAAATTCCAAAGGGGAAATTATTTTAGCAGGTTTTGTTCAACCAAACGGAACGTTTAAAGCAAAAAGAAAATAGAACCACGATTAGTTAGATTAAAAAGGATTATGAGGAAAAAGTTTTTATTAATTCACTGTCTTATTACAGGAATCGTTTTGATTTCCTGCTCCCAAAAAGAAAAATTTGACACCATCATCCGCAATGCAATGATCTATGATGGCAGTGGCGGTGAACCATTCAAAGGAGATATTGGAATAAATGCAGATACAATTGCTTTCATTGGTGATCTTTCAAATGCGTCAGCGAAAAAAGAAGTGGATGCAAAAGGAAACGCAGTCGCCCCGGGTTTTATTGATACCCATAGTCATCATGCAGGTGGTAGTCTATTTCAGCATCGTGATCTTATTGCAGCTGTAAGCCAGGGGATCACAACAATTATTATCGGGCAAGATGGCGGTTCTAATTTTCCCTTATCAGATTTTTATAAGAAACTAAATGATACAACTATTGCATTAAATATCGGTTCCTACAGCGGGCATAATACATTGCGGGATTCAGTTTTGGGAAAAGATTTTAAACGTTTTGCTACACAGCAGGAAATAGATAAAATGAAAGTGTTACTGCAACAAGATATGGAAGCAGGGGCATTTGGTTTATCAACGGGTTTAGAGTATGACCCTGGCATTTATTCCAGCAATGATGAAATATTACAACTTGCAAAAGTGGTTACTCCCTTTGGTGGAAGATATATAAGTCATATCCGCAGCGAAGACCGATATTTCTGGAAAGCAATTGATGAAGTGATCACAATTGGCAAGGATGCAAAAATTCCTGTCCAGGTAAGTCATATCAAATTAGCGATGCATAATATCTGGGGAAAAGCTGATAGCCTGCTTGCTTTATTTGATGCTACAAGAAAAAACGGGATCGATATTACTGCTGATATTTATCCGTATGCTTTTTGGAATTCAACGATCAAAGTTTTATTTCCTAATAGAAACTTTAGTGATGAAAAAGAAGCAGAACTTATTTTAAAAGAGATCACTTTGCCGGAAGATATTATTCTTGGTTCATATGAAGTGAATCCCGCTTATGCGGGAAAAAGCGTAGCAGAAATTGCAAAGATTGAGAACAAAGCGCCGGCTCGTATGCTGGTTGAATTGATCAAAAGAATTGATGATTGGGAAAAAGAGAATACTCGCGACTGCCAGGAAAATATCATGGCGACATCGATGAGTGAAGCAGATATAATAAAGTTAATGCAATGGCCACATACCAATATTTGCTCTGATGGCTCATCAGGAGGAACTCATCCTCGTGGTTATGGCGCCTTTACAAGAGTGCTTGGCAAA
>Ga0193703_1000021_pt1 | contig 17101 bp, 6 predicted proteins | sample U3a2metaG_FD_143062 | JGI IMG/M metagenome (GOLD analysis project Ga0193703, IMG submission 143062) | Soil microbial communities from a riparian zone of the East river system, Colorado, United States - U3a2 | ecosystem: Environmental > Terrestrial > Soil > Riparian zone | place: USA: East River...
CCCCCCCCCCCCCCCCTTTTCCCCTTTTCGTTGTTCTTATTTTTAGTCTTAAAACATTTGCTTTTCCTGTGCCACAGCACAGGCAAAAGTAATAATAAAATATAAAAAATAGCCCCAAGCAAAGATAGCTGCAATTTAATTGTTTGTATTCTGACTCTTGCATTTGATTTTATTTTAAATTGAAATTTGGCCTGTTGCCTGTTGCCACCAGCGCCTTAGCGGGAAACCAAGGGCCGTACCGCAACCGTAGTTTTCTATTAACTCTAGCCTTTGCGTACTTTGTTTGTATATGAACTTATGCCTCCCCTGTTGCCTGTGCTTGCTACAGCCCCTCTTGTCTATTACCAATCGGGCATAGGAAAAATACAAGGTTGGTTTTGAGTTGGCATACGGTAGGTTGGTTGGTTGGAAGGTTGGTTGGTTGGCCATAGGCCTACCTTCCAACCTACCTACCTTCCTTCCTACCTACCAAGCCTACCAAGAGGTCATTCATAATACACAGGGGCAACAGGGCACCAGGGCACCAGGGCAACAGGCTACAGGGGAATCGACAGATAAGAATAAAAACAATTAAATTTTATTTATTTTATTGTTTGTTTAGGATTTTACTAACCTCGGACTCTACCTGGACTAAATAATTAAACACTAGAGATCAAACGGGTGAAAATTAAAGTTGGAATTTTAAATTAAGAGGAGGAATTTTAGGATAAGAGGTCTGGGTGAATTAAATTAGGAATGTAACACTATACATTAGGATAAGTTAGGCTTTGGTTGCACCCTGGTAGGGAGTAATTACTTAATTTCAATAAAGGTTAAGAAAGGGTAAGTAGAACAGGAGAGGGGGGTTAACATCACGGTAGGAATTTGTAATAATTTAGTATTTTTGCAGTTTAAGGTTATACAAGTATGGTGTTTGATATTATAAAGTAGGCCCTTAAAAACCAAACAAAAACAAACAAAAAGGGGAGGTTTTTATTATAATTGCTTTTCATTGCAAATGCAACAGTAAGTATATTCACAATCATAATTATAATCATAATCACAATCATAATATTTATATTTATTACTTAATATAAAAGGAAAGTAAAGTTAAGTAAACAATAAAGCCTTAATAGTTTAAAAGGTAAAACGGCTTACTTGTAATAAGTTAATAGCGGTTCAACTCCGTTTTGAGGTAGTTAAAATAGAATAATATAGTAAAATTGATTGACAGAATTGGGGATAGTGAACGGTATATTGAGGTAATATAAAAGAAATTTTAAATTTAATTTTAATTTTTGTTTGTTTTTTAAGAGGGTAAAAGATTTTAAATCTCTCTAGTGTAAACCAAAAATAATAGTCAGAACCTCAAACCAAGTCTAAAGAACAGAGTAACAGAGGATTGGATAGGTATTATTGTTATAAATTAGTATTATTGAAATAAACTAGTATTATTGAAATAAATTAGTATGATACAGAACATTTACACCTGTTTTGATACTGAGTATAAAAAAAACAAACAAAAAAAAACAAAAAATAAAGACTCTCTTCTTTGTTCAATTATCTATCTGCTCAAAGACTTCTGCTGTTAAGTTACCACAGAGAAGACCTTATACTACTATAACCATTTAAATTAGGAAAAATCTCCGTTGTAACAATTGTAAAAAAAGGTCCTGATGCGTTTTATTAACTTAAACAGGGATAATTAAAAATAAATTAAATAAGAGAAATAACATTTGCTTTTCACAATTTCTTCTCCTGTTGCCTGTTGCCTTGTTGCATGTTCCCTTTTGCCTTTAGTATTTTATTCAAATTCAAAGCAGAATAAAACCCGCCGCGAAAAAGCAAATGTCCTTAATATTCAGATATAAATTAAAAAAATTGAAAAAACAAAAAAAAGGGGAGGAGGAGGTGGTACTTAATAGCTTGAATTAATGACCGCTGGGTAAAGACCTTCCAGATAAATAGAATAATTCTCTTAATTCAATGGTTAGAATCGCATTCTTCTAAAGTGCATGTTCTGGTTCAAATCCGGAAGAGAATAAAAAAATAGGATTCTAATTACTTTTGCTTAGAACATTTGCTTCCCTTGTTGCCTGTGTTTTAAATAGCCAACAGTTGCCTGTTGCCCTAGCGAAACAGTAACCCCCGCCTTGTGTATTCTTATTTTAATACAATACTAAGACTAACTCTAAGAACGAAACGGGTGTCTTGGCTTGGTTGGTTGGTTGGTTGGTTGGTAGGTTGGTTGGTTGGTAGGTTGGCCTATGGCCAACCAACCTTCCTACCTTCCAACCAAGCCAAGCCAAGTCTACTCACCCGAAGGTCACCTAGTGCCTTTTGCCTTGTACGCTCTAGCAAGACCCAAAACACAAAACCAACCTTGTATTTTTCATATGCCAGATTGGAAATAGACAAGAGAGGGTGAAACAATAAAAGTTTGCTTTGGTGGTTAGGGCAAAGTTAAGGCCAAATAAGCGCAGCGGGCTAGAGGCAACAGGGCAACAAGGGAAGAAAAATAGTAAACAAGGGAGGCAAGGGTTATCAAAAAAAAAACAAAAAATCACAAGCAAAAGTTAGTATAACCCCCTAAAAAAATGACAAGCAAATGTCCTTAATTTAAAAATAAAAATAAAATAAATGCCCAAGAGAAGGTTGTTCATTTCAATTAAAATTTTGCAAAAGAGGAGCTAATTACATTCGATCCGCTTGTAGTTACCCACGATAAATTTAAATTAATTAACCCTAGGGTTAAGTTTACAGATGGTTCTGTAGTAGACCTGCAAAGTCTAATGTTTAGGTTCAATTCCTCCTTAACTCTAACTTAATAATGTTTTTATTTTTAAGTCTAACTTTTTAGAGCTTTAGAACCTAGCCCTCTGGCCCTTTTGCTAGGCCTTAGGCCAAGTAGGCGGAGCCAACCTAGCCAAAAGCAAGGGTCCCTTTCTGGTGCGTGGGCCTTCGCTAGGCCAGGCTAGGCTAGGCTTGGCCTTGGCTTGGCCGTACGGCCAACCAACCAACCAACCTACCATCCTACCAACCAAGAGGTCAATCAGATTAAAAACAGCGCCCTTGCCTATTGCCTCCCCTGTTGCATTGCTTAAGGATAAAGTAAAGCTTGCTTTGGAGTTAACCAAACCCTTGCTGTTTGCGGTGCGCCCTTGCTTTAGCGTAGGTGAAGCCAAGCCTTGCTTTTTAGCTACGGGGAAAAGAGCAATAGGGCAACAGGGCACAAGGGCATCAAGGCAACAGGGCAACTTGGGAGCCTACGGAGAAATAGTTTGTTTTATTAAAAAAATATAAATATAAAACCTACTCTAAGGGTTTAAGTATATATACTATGATTATTAAAATTTATTTTTAGAAAAAAAAAAAGTTCAGAATAATGGCTTTCCTTATTCAGAGCGACCTTGTTGATTATGCCCTCTTTTTAAATTATTTTTATCAAAATACACGGGGCTTTTCAATTCAAATCAAATGCAAAAGGGTTATAACACGAAGTAGTACCAGGTAGAGGGTTTATTTTTAAATTTTATAATAAAAAATCAAACTAAGAATAAACCAAGAGGGGTAATAATCCTTGGAAGTGCACAGGGCTTAATTCAATTAAATTAAGTAATGAGCAACCAGGTGATAAGGTCCCTCAGGAGAATCGAGAGGTTAAAAATAAAAAAAATAATAAACAAACAAAATTTAGTACTCTTAAATTTCAAATTCTGTTAAATTCGAGCCCTTTACATCAGGGATGGTATAATTTATTGGAATTAATTTTAATTAAATGTATGCTTAGTCATCCTGCCTTTATTTTTATATTTAGATTTTTATTACTTGTGCTTTTTCAACTTGTGCCTTTGTTTTGTAAAAAAAACTAAACTTTCCCTGTTGTCTGTTGCCTGTGCTTGCTACACCCCCTCGGGTGTATTAGCCTTCGGGCATAGGCACTAGAAAAGGTTGGTTTTTACCTTTGCCCCTTGCTGTTAAGTCGCAGCCGAAAAAAGGTGGCTATTGTTGTAAATTTTTCTTAAATACTTTTGCCTCTTGCCTCCCTTGCTTACCTTGCTTTGGAGTAGGCCTTCGGCCTAGGCAATCGTTGACTAGGCCTACGGCAAGGCCGAAACCCTAGGTTTGTATTCTGAATTGTAAATTTAATTTGAATACCAATAAGAACAACGCAACTTTGTGCCTGGGCTTAGGACTACTCACAACCTTTTATCGTAGCCTGTCAACTTGTGCCCTTTTGCCCTTTTGCCTTGGCTTCAGCCTACCGCAACAGCAAGGGCGCACCGCAAAAGCAAGGCTTGGCAAAACAACTCAGCAAGCTTTACTTTTTCCTTCAGCAGTGCAACAGGGGAGGCAATAGGCAAGGAAGCAAATGTAGGGTTAAAAATATAAAAATTAAAAAAGGTCACAGTTTCCAGGTTAAACCTACAACAAAATATTCTTTATATACTGTAAAATACAACAGTCAAACATAACAAACATAGTATATTATTATTTTTATATTTGTTTATTTGTTTTAGTCTTACTTATAGTATATATTTGTATCTATATATATATATTATACTTTATACTTATTATTACAAGTGCTTTTTCAACTTGTGCCTTTGTTTTGTAAAAAACTAAACTTTCCCTGTAGCCTGTTGCCCTGTTCCCCTGTTCCCCGTGTGCCCTGTTGCCCTGTTGCCAGCTGCGCAAAAGCAAGGCTTGGCTTCACCCTACGCAACAGCAAGGGCGCACCGATTGCCATAGCTCAACAGCAAGGGAACCTTTGCTCTACCTAGCCAAAAGCAACAGACAGAGACAGAACAGCTTAGTTAGGGTTATGTTTAAGGAAAGTTAGGTATTTAAAGATAGATTTTATTTATGTTTTAATAAAAGTTAGGTCTGTAAAAATAAGTGTAAAGCGTCGCCCTGTGTAGTAATCAGGCGGCTATCGACCTAGTATCCTTTACAATAAATAAAGCTATTTTTGTTGTTTTAAGCCTTTATAAAGATAAAAAAAAATTTTTTTTTTTGCTATTTCCATTGGTTCTCGCGGGGTTTTCTTCGTATTCTAAAACTAAGAACATTTGCTTTTCACAATTTGCTTCCCTCGTTTTTATTGGCCTGGCCCTACCCTTGCTTTCCTTGCCTCTTGCCTCCCTTGCTTGTGAGTGGGCCTAAGCCAAGGCACTAGTTGAAAGGCTTCGAGAAAAGGTTGTGAGACGGCCTTAGGAAAGGCCCAGGGCCTACCCTTGCTTTGACGCACCGGTTTTTTCTTTTCTTATTTTAACCATGGCATCCTCTGTAGCCACCTTGTGGCCCTGTAGCCTTTAGTCTTTAGTCCGCCGCGCACTAGTAATGGGCGCTGTTTGTATTCTTAATTACCTCTTGGTAAGCTTGGCTTGGTTGGTAGGTTGGTAGGTTGGAAGGTTGGCCGTATGGCCTACCAACCTACCAACCTACCATCCAACCCTACCCAACCCTAGCCTAGCCTAGCCAACCTATAGGCTAAAAATAAGAACAACGCAAAAGAGTTCAGATAAAAATTAAAACAATAGCCTTTGCCTATGGTGGTGTAGACCGCAGTGCGACAAGCAAAGGTTTAAGACTACAAATAAGAACAAGGTAAGAAAAAATCAAATGCAAAAGTAAAAATTAACAAAGCGAAATGAACAGCAAATGTGCGGGGAGGTCCCTTATTAAGAAATAAATTACCCGCAAGAAGTTTATTACATAAATTCAGTATATTAATTTAAGTAAATACCCTGAGGGTCTTTATCCGGAGTTTTTTTTTTGTTTTTTTTACACCTTTAATTCTAATTAAGTATTGCTAAATTAATACTTAGGTGACTAAAATGTCAAACTAAAAATAAAGAGTGGTAAAAATAAAAGGTAACTCGTAGATAAAAAAATAACAAATAACAGGGCGCTTAAGGGGGGGCGAAAATTAAACGAAACTCTCATATGGAGGCAAGGTAGCTTAAAAAAATTAAATTTCAATCTAGGCTAAAAAATAATTAACAATTGCTTTTCACAATTGCTTTTCACAATTGCTTTTCCTTGTTTTTAAAAAATAACTTTTCTGATTTTTAGTCTTCAACCAGTGCCTCCTCTTGTGCCTGTTCCCTAGTGCCCTGTAGCCCTGTTACCCTTGTGCCCTGTTGCCCTATTGCCCTTTTGTTCTAATATCTAGGCTTGGTTGGTATTCTTAATTACCCCTTGGCCTAACCTATAGGCTACAAATAAGAACGCACAACCTTTGTTCTGTATCATAACTCTTGCCTATAGAGCAGTGGTACAAACTCTAGCCTTTCAAAGGCCAGAGGCAATGGCGCTGTTTTTTATTCTTCTTTTAACACAAATAAAAATTCTTACTTTTTTCGACATAATTCTGACTATTTTCGTCCTAATTCTTACTTTTTTCGTCATAGCACATTCACAAGCAAATTCACAAGCAAAAATAAGAAAAATGCACAAGTAAAGTAAGCAAAAAAGCACAAATAAAAATCAGACAAATGCACAAGTAACTCTAAGAACAACGGCACAAGGCAACAGTTCATTTAGCAAAAGCACAAGTACAAATAAGAACACTGGGCAACAGGCCACAGGAAAAGATTAGTTTTTACAAATACAAAGGCACAAGAGCAAAGTTTGTTTTAACATTAATTTTTAATTCTAAAAATAAACAACTAATGAAAAAGTTTTGAAAATGCAAAAGTAATTATAAAAAAAAACAAAAAACAAAAAAAAAAATAACGATGAAAAATGTGTTTATATATCTGTTAGCCTTTGGTGGTTTAGTAACTAGTGTATCTTCTATTACATCTAAAAATCCTGTAATTTCAGTGATTTATCTAATAGCAACTTTTGTTCAATTAGCGGTGGTTTTAGTACTTTTAGGGATTAATTTTGTAGGAATTTCTTATATTGTTGTGTATGTTGGATCTATTGCAGTTTTATTTCTTTTTGTAATAATGATGATAGAAATAAAATTAAATGATATTATAGAAACTGGACTTGATTTTACTCAAAACTTACCTTTAGCTATTTCAATAGTTGTATTAAGTTTAATTGTAATTTATAAAGTATTACAATATGGCTTAATTAATCTTCCTTCTATTATTTTAAATAAGATTACTATTTTATATACTTTTTTTTATGATTTTAATTTTAATACTATAGGGGCTAATGCTTTACAAGCTTCGAATACAATCTTTGATTCATTTACGTTTAATTTAGGAGATTATCTTTCCTTTTCTTATAATTTTAATGCTGATGTTTTAATTACAACTTTTGAACAAATAGAAATACTAGGTCATAGTTTGTATACTTATGGAGCAATATTATTAATAATTTTAAGTGTTATATTACTATTAGCAATGTTCGCTATTATTATTATTTCTAAATCTAATAATAATAAAAATAAATTTATTTAATTTAACCGAGGGTAATAACATCCTATAACATCCTAATAGAAAGTTATAACCACCTTTGGCATTTGATTTGAATTAAATCGCCCAGTTGCCCTGTTGCCTTGTGCCCATTTGCCCAGTACCCCGCTTTTTGTATTATTATTGACCTCATGTTATTGACCTCATGGTTGGTAGGATGGTTGGTAGGTTGGTTGGTTGGTAGGTAGGCCTATGGCCAACCAACCTACCTGCCTTCCTACCAAGCTACCCACCTTCAACCTATAGGCTACAAATAATCACGCAACTTTGTCTTATTTTTTTAAGAATCAAAACCTTAAGCTCCAAAGCAACCTTTTCTTTTGCCTTAAGCAAGCAAATGCACAAGGGGAAGCAAGGGCGCTGTTTGTATTATGAATTACCCCTTGGTTGGAAGGTTGGAAGGTTGGTAGGCCATAGGCCTACCTACCTACCTACCTACCTACCAACCAAACAACCCTAGTCTAAACTAGGCTAGCCAACCTATAGGCTACAAATAATAATTCACAAGCAAGCTTTTCTGGTGCCTATGCCCGATAGGTACAAAGACCAGAGGGGCTATTGCAAGGAAAGGCACAAGGGAAGCAAAGGTTTTTTTTTAGGAAGGTCAACAGTTGTCTATAGCAATCAGAGGTAACAGTGGATAAAACAGGGGGGAGTCACAAGTTCAGATACAAATTCAAACAAAAAACAAAAGGGGGGGGGGGTAATAATCTCCATTGATGTGGAATTGACCCAAGGTATTTTATTACCCTTTTTTGTAGGTAGTTATATTTTAGTTATATTTTTACTTTTTGTCTCACTCCTTCGGGCCTTCCTGAGTAACAACTTACTACTAGCTCTGACTCTAGTAAAATGACTACTTTCTTTATTTTTGATTTATCTTCTTACTTATTACTGTGATCTGAGAAACTCACTCTTATTCGGGAGCCTTGCTTTTAGTTAAAGGTGCTTAGACTTAGAGGTCTTAAATTCAAACTAAGCTTTAGCTACTTGATGTATTCCTACCCTAACCATAATACAGCTCTGATAGGATAGATTGGATTTTTGTATTGGTATAGTAAAATAAGGTAAAAGCTAATATTTTACAAATAACTGAGAACAGCAGCCAAAGTTTGTAGGCCAAAGTTTGTAGGAATAATTGTCTATAAAGTGATATTAAATTAAATTAAATAAAATCAAATATTAACCCCTTTCAATTTTCCCTTTTCCCTTTTTCTAATAGGGTTTGGTAAAAGTAATACAGAAGTAATACATAAAAAAACAAAAAATTAAATAGAATGGTATTACTTTATCTCCTTTCCCTACACACCTCACACTACATTTTTGTTTAAAGTATACAAGCTTCTTACGGAAATAACCGAAGTATAATAATATAGAACTTTATAAGTCTAAGTCTAAGTATAAGTATAAGTATAAGAATAAGTATAAGTATCAATATATCTACATTTGCTTTTCTATTATTATTATTTTATATTATTTAATTTAATTAGGTTACTTGCTTACAACTTGTAATGGTACCCTGTCCAAAAGTCTCTCAGTCAACAGAAGTCTCTCAGTCAATATCCAAGGTTCATTGGATTATTCAAGGCTTTTATCCAAAAATAAATAAAGTCGATTATCAAAATGTAAGCTAAATAATAGGTATTTAAATACTAGTTTCCCTTCTTGTAAAAATATATTTAGATTTAGATATAAGTATAAGTATAGGTATCTGTTGATGTTTCTGTAGCAGATCTTAATCTAATTTGAATATAATCAATAGTTTTGGTTTCTGAATTCATTAAATTTAAGAATGTAGTTAATAATAGGTGTTTATTTAAATAAATATGAATTATTGATCAAATATTTGTAGTTGTAGTTTGTTGAGGAGACATTTTTATTGTCTTTAATTTAATTAAATATTTGTGTAAATTTTCGATTGACTCCTGAAGACTATCTCCTTAAAAAAGATCAAATTTGAAAGTTGAAAAATGGAATTTTATGTATTCAAAAAATTCAATGTTTTCATTTGTTGGTGGAACTGATCTCCAAATTAACCTTCTGTTTTTTAGCTTTGAGCCTGATTTAACGGATATTTTTATACCTTTGGTTTATACCTTTGGTTGACTATGCGTCAGAAAAAACAATACAAAAACAAACAAAAACAAAAAAAAGATATTATATCCTTAATGTACCTGAACTCCTCGCCTCTTAAACCGAACAAATCATTTTTACTAATAAAAAAATATGCTTTAATTAAGTTTCTAACTCCTACTTCAAATGATTTTTATAAGTGTTTTTTGACTTGTTACTATTGTATGTATGGTATAGTAATTTGGAATTTACTCAAGAATCTCAATGTCTTACAATGAATTATATTATTAAGTGGTTCGCTCTCTAGAAGTTTATTACTTAAATCAAAAACATCTAAGTTTACAGACTCTATCATTTTTCTTCTATTATCATATCATAAAATAACTTGAATGTTTGATCCTTTAATATAATATATTTGTTAATTACCACCTTTTTCGAAATTGTCTTTAGCTCTCCTTAAACTACCCTTTGTGAATTAAAATAATTTTTTTAAAATAAATTTTCACTACTTTTCAATGCATTTTTTAACATTGCCACAAGTTCTTATTTATCATATCCTGATCTCTGGAATCCAGTAGCTGCTTCGATTTTTCTGTCTATATCTAATTGCCCCCCTCGTTGTTCAACTTAGTATACCTTTTCCATCACTTTTTATTTCGAGTGCATTAGGATCCAAATTTTATGTGATATCATTTCTTAAACTTCTGTATTTTAATAGTAGTATTAGTATTAGTATCAGTATTAGTATTATTTCTTCTTTTGGTATTTCTAATATTTTATTTTCTAATTATGCTATATCTGTAATTAAGCCGTCAGTAGTTGTAGAGACGACTAGCCCACCTAATTTTTGGATCTTGTGTAAACATTCACCTATAACACTTCTTATAAATGCAGTGGTTAAAGAAACTAGAATAGGGTTTGTTAACACAGTAGCACCCACCCTAAAGTTCTTTTTATGTTTTTGTCAAGGAATCGAATCTCTTTTTATTAGATATACCTCTAACTACATTACCATAGATAGATAGATAGAATTACCTATCTCTTTGTAAAGCATATTCTTAACTTGTCCTTTAGGATACTCCAGTCTTAATGCTTGAAGATCTTTAATAATAGTATAAAAAGGTTTTAACACTTCACGTTTATTTTTTGTTTGTTTTTTATTTTTAGAATTTCCTTAGGGTGTATGTAAAATGCTTAATTTATTTGATTCCCTGGCGTAGCGCTAAAAGAAAATTAAGGACCAGTTATGAACCTGATAAAGGATAAAAGTTTTGGTTTTTGTCAATGTAACTTGATATAGAAGGATATTTCACATCCGAATTGAATTTGAAATCGCAGTTTACTATTAAATACCCTGTCATCAATTGTTCATCACTTCAATTTTCTAGTTCACTAGGATTAATTAAAGCGGCTTTATAATAGTATGGTTAGACTAGTTAGGTCTTACCCGTAGAGAGTGCAACAACTAGATAGTAGTACTACCAGTGGCTTTTGTTTGTATGCTCCGTACAGAAAACTTTCATTTCTCCCTCCTTTGTTATGGGCAATCAAATAAATCCTGTGGATTCCTACTTTTCGTGTTACGGACAACCCCTTAGGAGAATGGATTTCATCAGCAATATCCAAAAGGTACTCTCCCGTGTTCAGGTAAGGAATTTGCTTATCTTATAGAAGTTTTTGTTTTTTTTTTCACTCATTAAATACGTATTTTTACCTACAGAAGATAGAGTTGTTGGTATACCTACTTCTTTTTGTGATGTTAAAGACTTCCATAGCTAGGGCCTGTTTCAATGTGAAAATAGCCTCTAATTCAGCATACTCCACAAAAGCTTTTTGATACCTCTCCAGGAAGTTACTCATGTTATTTTTATCATGTAGGTAATCTCTTTCTTAGAGTAGTCCCCGTCTGAATCGAAGAGTTTACCTAAATCAGCTAAACTACGTTTACATGCGGGAGCTAACAATAAAGTGTCACTATTGTACACATTAGTATGTTCATATCTCAAAGGATTACCTAAATATATGAAGGATTTACCAACAATACTTAGATTCTCTTTAATTTCTTAAAATTAATAAAGCATTGATAAATCTGCAGCATTGTAGTGTGCAATGATGTAATTATTCTTAATAAGTGAAAATGAAATATAAGTTTCAATGTCTTGTTAAAAAAAAACAAAAAAAAAAAAACACAAAAACACAAAACAACAAAGTTTAGTTCTAGATCGTGGTTTATTATTAGAGTTATAGTATCAATCAACTCATTTTTGAGGTTCAGACCTTAAACCAATATTATAGAATATGTTGATTAGAAGAATAAAGTATGACATATTGTTAGAGTAAGGTTAGTTCTACTTGTTCCACTCGTAACACTCTTAGATACCCTAGTTATGCTAGAATTGGATGTGGTTGCATGCAAAAAGGTAGTACTTTCATGCAAAAAGGTAGAGGTAGAGGAACCCCCTAAAAAACAAAAAAAACCAATAATTGGCGTATAACTGAAAAAAAAGGGGGGGGTAAGAAAAAAAGGACAAATTTTTAATTGTGTTGCTAGAAGGAAAGTTAAAAAATAGGAAAGTGTTTGTATTATTGAAATACTAGACTTTTAACTGAGGCTTTCTTTAGTATCTTACAAATCAGTAAAAAAACAAACAAAAAACAAAAAAAAACAAACAAAAAACAAAAAACATAAAAAGTATAAGCGTAGTAGCGCTGCTACGTAAACCAATTTTGTGATAAAAAGATTAGGCAGTGTAAAAACTTTATTAAAATAAATAAAAATTATTTGTAAAAAAACAGAAAAAAAACCTTTCAGAATTCTGAAAGGTAAAAAAAGAATTAAATCTTTTTGTTTATTAATTCATTTGCACAAAACCAAAGCACTGCTAGGCATAGGAGGGGTGCGTTATAGCAATACTAAAGAGGTTACATGCAATGTGATGAAGCCGCATAAGATGATTAGCTGCAATAAATTGTCAATCTCTGATAACAAAAACTATCAGATGGTGTTTATCTAAGTAGAATACTTAAATAGGTAAAAAAACAAACAAAAAAAAATATAAAAACTGCAATATTAAACTAAAGTAACTAATTACGCAATCATATATTTTGAATATATTACATCCTTAATATTAAATTTACCCTCTTTAGGTTTTTCAGGTATCAATAATAATTCTTTTTTATTATCAGTATAAAAAACAACAAATATTTTATTACCTTTATTAATAATTTCTAAATTATTATCTTAAATATTTTTAATTATCTTGTTATGGAATTTAACTAGAAATTTTTCATTAGAATAAATTCAAATATATTCTCGTTTAACTATTTCTTCTAATATACATAATTGATTAGGATGAAAAACAATCGTGAACGGGTAAAAGATACTTTAAATAATTCATATTGTAAAGCGGGTCCTCTTGTCCACTGATAACAGAATTTATTATTTTAATTAAGTGACTTGCATCTAAAGAATGTATGATATTAGGTATAATTGCCTGAATTTGTTTTCTATTATTTATTTCATTTTCAAATTCTCTCAGTATTAAAGTTTTTGTTTTTTAACTCCCATGCTAATAGATATTTTATTTATTTTATATTTTAAATAATGTTGAGTCAATCCTACAGGAGTCAACCATGATAAAGGAATTTCTAATTTTATCATTAATTTACTAATATTCATAAAATAATCATAAATAGATTTTAAAGACGGAAACAACTCAAATATTTGATTGTATATAATTTCAGCTATTTTAAAAACTTCCTTTGAATTAAGATATATGGGCTTAATTAATCCAGGCGCAATAAAAATTTTTACCCTTTTATCCCCTTTCTGCTTATTTCTGTTCCCTTTTTTAATTTTCCCTTCTTCATTGTAATACTTTGTTATATACTCCGAATCTTCAGTTTTTTCAGAGTTAAATATTTCTCCTGTTTCTCCGTTAAGATTTGTACGTCAAGCATGTTTCAATTTATTATTAATAAATACACCTCCAGGATCGCTAGATGAGAATTTAATCTTTGTACCTCTTCCCAACGAGTTTAAGGAATCAGGGTCTACGTAAATGGTTTGTAATTTATTTTGTAATTGTAATGCAATACCATGTGTTGTAACATTATAAACTTTAGTCATTATTGAAAGTTTTAAAATGTCTCTAGTAAGTTTTACGTCAGCCAAAGAAGATAAATCAGGATTTAAAATACCAAAATTATTTATAGCTTATCAACCATAATTTCTTAATAAATATCTTGCACATTATCTGAATTAGTTTGTGGAGTCAGATTAACTTTTTTAGCTAGTTCTTTATCTAGCAATAATGTAGCTAAATGTTGAATTCCAGAACAAGTTGCATCTAAGAAAACAGGTAATTTTACAATATACTTAGGATCATCATGAAAATTTTTTAATGTTAAACAAAATGCAGCAAATAAAAATTTACTTTCAGCTTTTTTAATAAATTCAATATCTAAGTTAATAATTTTTTCGTAATTATCTTTAACCCAATTAATTCTTTCAAGAAAGGGTTTTTACTTATTGAATGATCATTTATTTTTGCATTAAATAAATTTGCTCCATAGATATATAAATATTCTTGACCTTGTTCAGTTAAAACTTCACCATTATATAACAGTAATAAAGCTGCACTTAAATCACTTCCTTGATAAGAAATAAAAAAAGAATTAGTATATAATCTACCTCTTCAATCAGTATGAGTTAAATAGGTATATTCTTATATGTTTCAGCTATTTTTAGAGTAATAGCTTGTTGTAATCTTTCAGATTCTGATATATCCTCATTAGTATAAAATAAAGAATTACCTTTTTTAGCTAAAAATTCTAATAAATCTATATTAATTTCAAATTGAATAGAATTTAGATAATTTACAGAGTTGTATAATAACTCTTTATTTTCAATTTTATGTTTATTAGAGGATGATTTAGTATATATTTCTTTTTGTAAAGTATCATTTTCTAAAAACCCTCCATATTTTTATCTCCTCATTTAGCAGGTTAACATAGGTAATGTTGAAGGTGATATAATTAAATTTTTTTTAATTTCATCTAAATAATCTGTATTAAACTTAATTATAGCAACATCAGATTCTTCTCGATTAAATTCTTTATATATAATACCTGAAAAAATAAAACAGGTTAAAAAATAATCACCTAGTAATACTGATCTCTTATCCGTAATATTATTTATATTTTTAAATTCATTTCACTCTATATTATCTTTTTTTGATTTACTCATTACTACATTTTTGTAATAATAGTATATAATATTGTTACCTATTATTTGAGCTAAAGCGGTGTACCCCATTTTTGTGTGATAGGATATAATTAAAGCAAAAGTAATTAATACATATTCTAAATTTTCAATTGTATCTGTAAGAACTGGAATCATTCTATTAGATCTTCTTTTGTAATTAGCTAAAGCTACACTTTCTTGAACAAAATTAATTACTTTTTTAAGATTACTATTTAAATTTTTATTTTCACTCATATTATTTTTTACTATATTAATTCATTCACTCTCTATGTATTTTTGAATTTCATGCTTTCGATTTTCAAGACTCTGATTATCAATATTTTCACAATTTTTTAAATTGTTGATTAAATCTTCAATAGTATTTAAAAACCCAAATGTTAAATTATTCTCAGTTTTTATATTCAATGCGTTATTTAATAAAGAGTTTGAAACATATGAAGTTTTTGTTTTCGAACGCGGAGTCTGATGAAGCTTTAATGGAAGCGGTAGTAGAAAAGGGGGAGCTATTAGTATTTGAAACAGTCCAAATGGAAGCGTTGGTTGAATAAACATCAAAACCCACCTTTGATATTTTTTTAAATAGGTATTTGTATTAGAAGTGCTATATTTTCTAACACCTAAAGCAGGATACTTTTGGTTATTTTTATTATTTATACGTCTATTTCTACGTCAAACTCTTATTGTTTTAGCGATATCAGAACCCGCAAATCGACTTAATACAATTTCAGTATGTTTTTTCTTAAGCGTATCAAGGTCATAACGATGTCAACTATCTTTATTTGATAGTCATGATTTAAAGTAATTTAATTCATTTTTTAATTTTTCTATATTTATTTTGATTTTTATTTTTTCTATCTCTATTTGTTTTGATTGTAAGGCTAATTCTTTATTTTTAGTTTTGCCATATTTTTAATTTTCTTCTGTTATTTCAATAGAGATTTTTTCAATTTGACTAGTTTTTTCTTGTATTTTTTTCTCCACGTTTGTAATTATTACTGGTATTTGCGTACTCATTTCTTTAATTAAAATATCTCAAGTATATTTAGCATTACGTTGTATATAATTATTTATTTTTCTTATGAATTCCACTTCTTTGTCAGACGCTATCGACTTTTCTTCTTCACTTAAGTCAGGTTTGTATTGAAGAGGATAAGTTCTTTTAAATTCTTCGATTTTTATATTATCATATATTTTTTTATTTACCTTGGTAGACAACACTAAATTTGAGGTGCTATTTGTGAAAGGATATATCAAATTCGTATTTAACCAACTCTTGCTCGCACGTTCAGATAGTTTAATTAAAAACCAAGATAAATTTAATTGTGTAGATTTTAAAGAACTTCTATTTGAAATGATTCCCCCGCTTATATCAATGTTACTTATTTTAAATAAAGTAGCAGCTATATTAGGCATATTTAACCCATTTCTAAATTCAAACAAACAATTAGAAGATATATTTTGCGATTTTTTGAAATTATCACTAATAGATCCAAATATTTTTTGAATAGGATCTGTACTTTTACTTTCAATACTTGTTTTATCTAATATTAATGTACCTATTAATCTTTCTATTGTTATTTCCATTACTATGAGAACCGGAGGAGTACATCACGATTTAATTTTCATATCTTGTCCTTCCTTAAATTAGGAATCTGGATAAACCCTTATTATTTGAGATATTTCTGCTGTATTACTGTCAATATTACTGATAAACGGGTCAATTCACGATGGATTGTTTTGATAGTCGAAGTCCACTCGTATAGCTGCTACTGAGGCTTGTAAATTTATTGTATTCATCTTATTATGCAAATCATCAAAACGACGAATAAACGTAGCAAAAAATTATAAAGGTATTTGTATTTGTATTTTTCAGATGTTTACTTTTTTTTTTTTTTATTTTTTTACTTGGCTCGGGACATATTTATTCTATTATTTGGATATAGCTAAAGATTAAGATTATAAAATAAAAACTAAATTAAATCGGACTCTTATACGGACTCTTATAAAAAGGAAGGACTGCTAGGGGGTACTACTAGGGGACTTTATTAGATGTGGTGTGGTGTTAATTGCATGGAGCGCCAAGGGTTTTAATAACCTATTAATTAAAACTAAACTAAAACAAACAAAACTCAAAATCAGGAGGAATAAAAGAATATAAGAATAAAATAAGAGTATAAAAACTAAAATTTAAAATAATACTAAAAAAACTAAAAATAAAAAACTAAATTAAAAATTAAAATTTAAAAAAAGAGGACTAAGTGATGATATTTATATCTATAATAACTTTAATAGCGGCTAAGGCCCTACCTTTATTTAACAAAATAAGTTCTATTCATATTTCTAGAATAGC
>Ga0193703_1000022_pt1 | contig 16952 bp, 10 predicted proteins | sample U3a2metaG_FD_143062 | JGI IMG/M metagenome (GOLD analysis project Ga0193703, IMG submission 143062) | Soil microbial communities from a riparian zone of the East river system, Colorado, United States - U3a2 | ecosystem: Environmental > Terrestrial > Soil > Riparian zone | place: USA: East River...
TCACGGGAAGTGATGTATCAATTTGAGATTTTAGATTTATGATTTCGAATTTCACTTTAGTAAACACAGATTTCTTTCAACACTTAAACTACAAAATTAGCACATTGACACATAAGCAAATTATCATATTATATTTCCTAATTCATCATCATACAAGATCTGTAAGTATTATTCAGCAATGCAGCAATAGTCATTGGTCCAACACCACCCGGCACCGGCGTTATCCATGAACATTTTGGAGCAACGTTATCATAATCTACATCACCCCTTAATCTGAATCCACTTTTTTTTGTTGCATCAGCAACACGGGTGATACCGACATCAATTACAATAGCACCTTCTTTTACCCAATCCTCTGTTACAAAACCAGGCCGCCCCAACGCAGCAACAATAATATCCGCATGGCGACAGAGCTCTGCAATATTTTTTGTTTTGGAATGACAAAGAGTAACGGTACAATTACCCGGGTTTTTATTTTCACTTAATAAAATACTCATTGGCCTGCCAACAATATTGCTGCGACCAATCACCACTGCATGCATTCCCGCAGTATTGATCTTATAATGTTCCAGCATAAGCATAATGCCATGTGGTGTGGCAGGAATAAAAGTTGGTAATCCCTGAACCATTCTTCCTACACTTACAGGGTGAAAGCCATCAACATCTTTATCAGGGTCAATAGTATTGATAACCTTATCATCAGAAATATGTTTTGGCAAAGGAAGCTGAACAAGAATTCCATCAACATCGGGATCATGATTTAGTTCCTCTATTTGTTCCAGTAATTTATTTTCAGAAGTATCTGCATCGAATCTTATAAGTGTTGATTTAAAACCAACCTCTTCACATGACTTTACTTTTGAAGCAACATAGGTTTCACTTGCGCCATCATTACCAACTAATATGGCGGCGAGATGCGGAACTTTTTTTCCTTCGGCAAAGAGCTGGGCCACATCTATTTTCAATTGATCTTTTACCGCTTGCGATACTTTCTTACCATCTAAAATTTGCATGGCGCAAAGGTAGTTTTGTGAGCTATGCAGCCCAAACTGAAGTGAGTAATTATTTTGACAGAAAACATCTGGATTTTTTAACTTAAGGTAAAATTAACTGCTTGACCAAACCATTCCTTATTCTTTTATTTCTTCCCATTCATTTAATTATAAATGGGCAAACAGTGCATCGCCCTGTTGCTGCAGTTTATACCGGTCTTGGCGCTTATAGTAATAATCACATTGATGTTTTTTCTTTTTCAAATAACCAGGCCTCGTTAGCACAAATGAAATATGCTTCTGCCGGAGTTTATGGAGAAAGAAGATTCATGCTAAATGAATTGAGTCTTTATCAATTGGCGATCGCAGTGCCAACCAACTCAGGAAATTTTGGCTTTAAAGCAGGCTATTTTGGCTTTAGTGATTACAATGAATCACAAATGGGTCTTGCTTATGCAAGAAAACTTGGAAACAAAGTTGATGTTGGTGTTCAATTTAATTATAATGGTATCCAGGTTAGTGGTTATGGTAATTCATCTGCTATCAACTTTGAGATCGGAACTGTTTTTCATTTAACTGATAGGTTAAATGCTGGCGTGCATGCTTATAATCCTGTGGGGGGTAAGTATGGTAAAGATTCAGAAGAAAAACTAGCCTCTATATATACAGTCGGTTTAGGTTATGAAGCTTCGGATAAATTTTTTGTAAGCGCCGAAATAGAAAAAGAAGAGAACCAAACGGTGAATGTAAATGCGGGCATGCAGTATAAGTTTTTGCCACAATTCATGATAAGAGCAGGTATTGCCACCAACACTTCCGTTTTATATGGAGGGGCAAGTTTGTTTTTAAAAACTTTTCGTCTTGATGTTGCAGCGAGTTATCATCCACAACTCGGGGTAACTCCGGGTTTACTTCTCATTTATGATTTTAAGAAGAAAGAAAATTGAAAAAGTTTTTTTTCATATTACTGACCACCAACTTCTCATTAGTCACTGCTTCGGGCCAGGAATCTCCCGTATCTACGCTAGAACAACAATTTGAAAATCTTACTGATGTTGACCAGGCTGAGACCGAAGATGATAGTTATCATCAGCAATGGGAGCGATTCAGAAGAAATCCGCTTAATATGAATACGGCCGATGAAAATGATCTGCGTGAACTGAAAATCCTTTCAGGATTGCAGATAGCAAATCTTATTTCATACAGAAAACTAGTTGGGAAATTTATAAGTATTTATGAATTGCAGGCTGTTCCTTCCTGGGATATTCAGATCATAAAAAAACTTTTACCTTTTATTACAGTTGCTAACCCAGTCGATCTTACAGATTTTTTTAAAACAAGATTCAGAGTAGGGGAACACACTTTGTCATTTCGATTTTCTGAGGTGTTGGAGAAGTCAGCGGGTTTTGAAAAAACAAGTACAGGAACAAAATATCTTGGCAGTCCACCAAAACTTTTTTTTCGTTATCGTTACCAGGATAAAAATTTATTACAATATGGAATAGTGGGAGACAAGGATGCAGGAGAGCAATTTTTTAAAGGAGCTCAGAAATACGGATTTGATTTTTACTCATTTCATTTTTTTGCAAGAAAAATGGGCGCAGTACAGGCATTAGCATTGGGAGATTTTACCGTGAATATGGGGCAGGGATTGATCCAATGGCAAAGTCTTGCATTCAGAAAAAGTGTGGATATACTTGCAATAAAAAGGCAATCACCAGTGCTCCGTCCTTATAATTCAGCAGGTGAATTTAGTTTTCATCGCGGCGCAGGAGTCACTTTGCAAAAAGGAAAATTTGAAGGAACTGCTTTTATATCTTACAGAAAGCTTAGTGCCAACTTCGTAGCGGATACTGTAAGTCATGAAGAATACATTACCTCTTTTCTTAATTCCGGGTATCATCGTACAGAGGATGAAATTGAAGGCAGGCATAAACTGGGGCAACTTGCTCTTGGTGGAAACATAAAATATAAAAGCAGTAATTGGCACATTGGACTTAATGCTATCAATTTTAATTTTTCTGCGCCTGTAGTAAAAAGGCAGGAGCCATATAATCTTTATGCTATAAGTGGCAAATATTGGAGTAACTATAGCATTGATTACAGTTATACTTATCGCAACCTTCATTTTTTTGGAGAAGCTGCGGTTGATAAAAATTTCAGTAAAGCGTTCTTAAATGGATTATTAATAAGTGTGGATCCACGGGTTGATATCTCATTTCTCCATCGTAAGATAGAGCCACAATATCAATCCAATAATGGAAATGCATTTACTGAAAATACATATCCAACAAACGAGAATGGTTTTTATTCGGGTATAAGCATACGGCCTGCTTCGGCATGGCGCTTTGACGCATATATTGATGTTTATAAATTTCCCTGGTTAAAATATTTGGTAGATGCGCCAAGCCAGGGAAAAGATTTTTTAGCACAAATAACCTATAGCCCGAATAAGCAACTTGAAGTGTATACAAGATATCGTAGTGAGTCAAAACAAGGTAATCAACCCGATAATAATCTTGCGACGAACTATCTTGTATCGCTGCCACGACAAAATTGGAGAACCCAGATCAGTTTTAAAATAAATCAATCTTTTGCCGTCAGGAACCGAACTGAATTATTATGGTATGATAAGGATGGTGAAAATGCTGAAAGAGGATTTCTAACTTTTTTTGATGTTATTTATAAACCCTTACTTAAAAACTATAGTGCCAATATCAGGCTTCAATATTTTGAAACTGATGATTATAACTCCAGGATCTATGCATATGAAAATGACGTCCTTTTTTATTATTCGATTCCGGCTTTTTATGATAAAGGATACAGGTATTATTTAAATGTCAATTACGACTTGAATTCATCCATTTCATTTTGGATAAAATGGTCACAAACTTTATATCATGATGTAAAGTCTATTGGGTCGGGATTGGATGAGATCCCCGGCTCAAAAAAATCTGAGATCAGGATGATGGTGAGACTTGTTTTTTGAAACAATAACGCTTGTTAGTTTTCCTTTTGGTAGTGTGTTAAAAAATTGTTTACATTGCGGCAGCTTTTATAAAAAAGTTGATGTCTTAATATCGTACTCTTCCATCATGAAAATGAATGTTTTAGGCTCAAAATCAAGTATTTATTTAATCAAAAATTGATCTCCACATGAGAAAATTTGCATCACTATTTGTGACGGCGATACTATGCTCAATGCTGGTATTCGCACAGAGCCGGAGTGTTTCCGGTACTGTAACTGATGCTAATGGTAAAGCAATACCATTTGCTTCTATTACTGTAAAGGGCACTAAGAATGGAGTGACTGCTGACGCCGATGGAAAATTCACTATTAAGGGCGTTGCTTCCGGCACAGTGTTAGTAATTACATCGGTCGGTTTTGATGACAGAGAAATATCGATTGGTACTTCAGAAAACGTTAGTATTAACTTAACACCCACTGCAGGTAATAACCTCACCGAAGTCGTTGTAACAAGCGCATTTGGTGTAAAAAAATCAGCAAGAGTCACGCCTTATAGCTCTCAGGTTATAAAATCAGAGCAATTGAATGTAATTCCACAAACTAATGTGAACTCGGCCTTGGCCGGAAAAGTGGCCGGTGTTCAATATAGAGGTCAATCCCCAATTAAATTAAATTCACAAGGATTTTTAAGGATCCGTGGTGGTGGTTCATTAACTGATGTCGATCCGTTGTACGTTGTTGATGGAACGGTCGTGAATTCTTTTGACATTAACCCTGATGATATTGATGAGCTTAACGTTTTGAAGGGAGCAAACGCTACTGCTCAATTTGGTAGCCGTGCTGCTAATGGTGCCATCGTTATTACGACAAAAAAACGTATGGGTAAAACAGGTCTTGGTATAGAAATTAACCAAGGAGTGATCTTTGATAAAGTTTATATTTTACCTAAGTATCAAAACTTGTATGCTGGTGGTGATGGGGATTTCATCACATTCAACTATAATTCTACCATGCCAGCTGAATGGCAGGCACTTAATGGAAAACAGCACCATGATTATACTGATGATGCATCATGGGGTCCAAGAATTAGCGGCCAGGAATATATTCCCTGGTATGCATGGTATCCCGGAACTCAATATTCTTTCAAAACTGCCAGCTTAAATCCGCAGCCTGACAATGCTCGTGATTTTTGGGAGACTGGCGTTACCAATAATACCAATATTAGTCTTGGTCAAAGTGGAAATGGATATGTTTTCAGGGTATCCTATACTAATCAGTATATAAAGGGCATGTTACCGAACACTTCTTCAAATAGAAACACGGTATTTGCAACTGTGTCTGCAGATCTTGGACAGCATTTTACAGTGGGCTTAAATGGAACTTATACATCTCAAAAGATCAGAGGTGAATTTGATGACGCATATGGAAACCAATCAAGTGGATCATTTACTTCATGGTTCCATCGTGATCTTGATATGGGTATAATGAGGGAGTTAAAGGATTTAAGAACTCCTTTAGGTGGTATTGGCTCATATGCATCATGGAACTTACGCCGTAATCCAAATTCATGGAGTGCTTCGAACCCGGCGGCTAGTGTATATGCGGGTAATTACTGGTATAATTTCTTTACTTATTTTGATCAAATCAATAACGTTCAGAATAGAAACAGGCTATTTGGAGATATTTCTTTTACATATAAATTAAATAACAACTTTCGTGTTAAGGGTACTGTTCGTAAGAATGAGTTAACTACCAACTTTGAAAACATCAATCCAAGTATATTGCAGAATTCAGGAGGACAAACCGGTCTTTTGGCAAGTTATGCTACTGGCCAAACATCTTACCAGGAGTATAATTATGAGTTATTAGCTTCTTTCAATAAAACTGTTATGGATGGTAAATTAGCTATTAATGCTAATGGTGGTGCCAACCGGTTAACAACTCAATACAAAGATGTTAATTCTGCCACCAATGGTGGTTTGAATATTCCAAACTTGTATACTATCGCCAATTCAAAAACTCCACCAACTAATGGTAACTATAGGGAAAACCTGAAAAGTAATTCACTGTTTGCTTTTGGTGATTTTGAATACAGAAAATTTATCAGTTTAAGTTGGGCGATCAGGAATGACTGGTACTCTACTTTACCAACAAAGGATAATTCTCTTGCTTCTCCATCAATTGGTGCTGCATTTATATTCAGTGAGTTTACCAAAGGCAAACTTGAGTGGCTTACTTATGGAAAGCTGTTTGGTTCATGGGGTAAAAAGCCAAAGACCTTAAACCCTTATAGCCTGCAACTATATTATGGAGTGAATCAGTTTACGTGGGCTTCTGGAGGAAGTTCATATTTCCTTATGAATGTTCCGGATAACTTCCCTGATCCAAATTTGACAGGTTCACTTGTAAATACGTGGGAAGGCGGTATTGATCTTCGGTTCCTGAAAAATCGTTTAGGTGTTAATATTACTTATTATTCAGAAAAGAATATTAAAGAGCCGCTGACGATTAATCAAAGCGCAGTAGGTGGATTCCCTAACAGAACAATCAATGCAGCCGAAATAGAGCGCCAGGGTATAGAAGTTGAATTGAATGCTAAACCTGTTGCAGGCAAAAACTTTGAATGGAGTCTGACTTCAACATTCGCATATATTACAGATAACACTGTAGTAAAACTTGCTGAAGGCGTTCCCAGTTATACATTAAGCGGTGGTGCATTCGGAACAAACTTTGCCCGTGTTTTTCATTTTGAAGGTAAAGATTGGGGAATCCTGAAGGGCGGTGGTATTCTTCGTAATGAAGATGGGTTACCAATGATCACTGAAAATGGTTTTAGCGGCGGTCTAGGATGGTTTGCACAAGATCCTGAGAAAGAATATGGATCTATCGTACCAAAAATTACTGGAGGGTTACAGAATTTTTTGAACTACAAAAATTTTACTCTCGGAATGACACTTGACTACCAGTTTGGTGGTAAATTCTTTTCTCTCTCTGAGCAGTGGGGTACTTTCTCTGGTCTGCTAGAAGGAACAGCTGCAATCAACGATAAAGGCAAGAATGTTCGTGATGATGTTGCTGACGGTGGCGGTGTGCATGTAGTTGGTGTTGATGCTGCTGACGGAAAAACACCGGTTGATGTTTATATCAGTGGCTACGATTATTACCACCAATTCTATTACCAGCAGATCGCAGAACCATTTGTTCATGATCTCACCTTTGTAAAATTGCGTGAAATAAGTCTGGGATATAAAATACCCGTAAATAAGTTAGGAAACATTGGTAAAGCATTCCAGGGGGCAAATATTTCTATCATCGCACGCAATCCATGGTTGATCTATCGGGAGTCTGATAATTTTGATCCTTCAGAGATCAGCTTCAATCATGGAGAAGATGGACAAATGCCCGGAACCCGTTCTATTGGGTTTAATTTAAAGCTCAACTTTTAATGATTAAAAAGATTATTATGAAAGCAATAAAATTTAAGTTTCTCTCAGTTGCATTAGGAATATCATTACTGATGATTTCCTCCTGTAGTAAGATAAACGAATTCGATGATACCAATGTAAATCCCAACGCTCCTACGATCCCTGTTCCTTCAGCGCTTTTGTCGAATGTGCTGGCAGTGATTGGTAATAACGTTTGGGGAAATGCAATTGCGCAAACCTCGGCGCTATATTGTCAATATTGTTCAGAGACTCAATACACCGATGCCTCAAGGTATACTGATCCTAATCTTGGTTGGGATGGATACTATGGTGGGCCAATGTATGACCTTCAAGGTATCATCAATTATAATACTGATCCTGCTACCAAGGATCTTGCCCTCATATATGGATCAAATGCTAACCAAATAGCGACAGCTCGTATTTTGCTTGATTATTATTATATGGTGTTGACGGATACTTATGGTGATTTACCTTATAGTGCTGCTTTAAAGAATAATCCAACTATTGCCTTTGATAAGCAGCAGGATGTTTATCCTGCGTTGATCAACGATCTTAAATCGGCCGTAGCACAATTTGATGCTGGTGCAGTGTTTCAGGGAGATTTTGTTTATAGTGGCAGCACTGCTAAGTGGAAAAAATTTGGCAATTCACTGAGAGCAATTCTTGCATTAAGAATGTCAAAGATCAATCCTACATTAGGTAAGACAGAATTCGCTGCTGCAATTACTGCAGGAGTAATTACAGCTAACGCTGATAACTTCACTATTGCATATCCTGGTGGAAATTATAGAAACCCGGTAAACAATTATTATGTGATAACTCAGCGTTTTGACTATGCAGTAAGCAAAACAATAACAGATAAATTAACAGCATTAGCAGATCCAAGAATTTCTAAATTTGGACATACTTCAAAAGGATTTCCTTATGGGCTATCAAGAGATGATGCAATCGCATGGTCAGACGTTAACGCTGATTATGCTAATCTTTTAGCTTATACATCTACACCACAAACTTTTCCTTTCCATGTTATATCAGCAGGACAAGTTTGGTTAGCTCGAGCTGAAGCTGCTAAATTAGGATGGACAGCTGATGACGCTACTGTTGCTTACAATACCGGCATATCAGCAAGCATGGAGCAATGGGGTATTTCTGCCGCTGCCACAACAACATACCTTGCTCAATCTTCTGTAATGTTGAATGGGATTAATGATCTTCAGAAAATTGCAGAACAAAGATGGATCTCTCATTATCCCGATGGAAACCAAGGTTGGGCCGAATGGAGAAGAACAAGTACAGCAGCTAATCCAAATGGATACCCTGCTTTACTACCAGCACCGGGTGCTGGTAAACAAATACCACGTAGAATGGCTTATGGACCTAATGATCCACTTTATAATCCAACAAACTGGAATGCTGCTGCTACCGGATATACTGTAGGCGGTGTTAAGGATTCTCAGGATGCAAGAGTATGGTGGGATAAACCATAAATATTTCAAGATAGTATTGCATAAAAAAGTGGGGTAATATTTAATCCCACTTTTGTTTTTTAGGATAAGATTTTATTTAACTTTATCGCTACCTAATTGCAAACTAACAAACATATATGAGAAAAGGTTTACTGCAACTATTTTCTATACTAAGCATTTCTCTGATTGTTTCCTGTGAAAAAGAAGATGAACAATTTCCTCCGGTTACAAGTACTGAAAAAAACATTATACTCTTGCCCGATGGAGGTAACCTGATAACAAAAGCTTTGGAGATCAACAACACAATAGCTACATACGATATTCTAAGGATCGATAGAAATACTACAAATGCAGGTGAATTAAATAAAACGCAAGTTGTAAAAATTCAAAAAAGCAATGCCATTCTTTCTGAGCTTAGCGGCGCCGCAGTTAAAGAATTATCAATGGATTTTTATCAAACTCCTGCTGATAATCCCTTTGACGGAGAATTTTGGACTGTCACCTTTCAACCCGGGGAAACTACAAAGTATTTAAAACTGAATATTAAGACAATTGATATTACTTCATTAGGCAGAGTGGGGCTGGGTTTTCAGATAGCAGGAGCAGAAAATGCACACATTAGTAGTTCAAAATATCAAGTGGCAGTTGAGATATCAGCCAAAAATCAATGGGATGGAGTATATAAAGTTAAGTATAAATTATTTCACCCAACCAGTCCAGACATTACCGGTAACGGAACAATTCCGGAATGGGATTTTCTTTCCTCGGGACCTAGATCTATTGATTGGGATGTCGCTACAGTATTTATCAACTTTCCTGCTAATTCCTTAACCTATTTTGGTGATGCTGCTGGTCCAAGCTTATTAGTTCGTATGACAGTTAATCCTGATAATACTGTGTCAATAACAAATGTGGGGTCAAGAGCTGCTGCCAATGCATTCCCTCCATTAGTTGTTCCGCCAGGGGTCATTAATCGTTATGATCCGGCTACTAAAACATTTTATGTTGCCTATACATGGACACCCGCAGGTGCCGGTATGCGGGAAAAGTATGATACACTTACTTATATAAGGCCGAGATAAAATAAACCCCGTTTGGTATTTCCTTTCTGGATAATCTAAGTCATCTCCGAAAAGTTGTATTTCCAGCCTGAATGTATTATTACAAACGTTAATTGGATTTTTTATTTTATTGCCGCAGCATTTTTGAAAAATAAGATGTCTATTTAAGCCGTGCCTACTTGTTGAAGACTTCATTTTATTTGATAATCAAGTATTTATTTAATCAAAAACTGATCTCCACATGAGAAAAATTGCATCATTATTGCCGGTGCTATTACTGCTTTGCAGTTTTGCATTTGGTCAGACGCGTACGATCACAGGCGTTGTGAAGGATGATAAGGCGAATCCTGTTCCTTTTGCAACCATTACAGAAGTAGGAACTAAAAATGCAGCACAAGCTGACGCTAATGGTATTTTTAGTATAAAAATCGCTACTCAATCTCAGCTAGCAATTTCTGCAACTGGGTTTACTACTGTAACAATAACTCCCACGGATGGACAAAACAACGTTGCATTGGTTGCAAGCGGAGCTCAAAATCTAACCGAAGTTGTTGTAACCACCGCTCTCGGGATAAAAAAACAAAACAGGGAGGTCGGTTATTCAACTGCAACCGTTAGTAACAAAGAGTTGAATCAGTCGAAAGTTATTAACCCTGTTACGGGCTTGACCGGGAAAGTTTCGGGTTTACAGATTCAAACTTCTGATAACAGTGTGAACCCACAGGTTCGTGTTACCTTAAGAGGTAACAGGTCAATCCTTGGTAATAACCAGGCCTTGATCGTTGTTGATAATGTGCAGGTAGATAATGCCTACCTGGCAAGGATGAACCCAAATGATATAGAAAGTTTTGATGTGTTGAAGGGAGCTTCAGCTTCGGCTATTTATGGTTCAAACGCATCAAACGGGGTTTTGGTAGTAACTACTAAAAAGGGTACAAGGGGTAAGCCAAGGGTACAGTTTGGAAGTACAGTGCAAATGGAAACTATATCCTACATGCCCGACTTACAAGATCGTTTTGGAAGTTACGGTGGGGAAGGATATAATGATAATTTAGCCGTGCACTTTCCCGAAGATCCAATCAAGGTATATTATCCTTATGAGAACCAGAGCTATGGCCCGGAATACAACGGTGTGTTAGCTCCTATAGGTGGGCCTGTAAGAATATATCGCCCCGATGGAACCTTTTTTGATTCAACCAAGATGATACCTTATGCTGCCATTAAAGATGGTAAGCGTAAGTTTTTTGATAAAGGAATGACCTTACAGAACAATGTTTCATTCTCCAGTGGAGATGCAACAAGCCTCTTCTATGTGAGTTATCAAAATGTACACACAAAAGGTGTTGTGCCCGGAGACAAATCAGACAGAAATACAATCCGGGTGAATGGATCGAAGCAATATGGAAAATTCAATATTGAATATAACTCATCCTATACGTTGGAAAAGATAGATGTTGCTGGCGGATCTTATTTTCAGGACAGACCTGTTTACTGGACAGTGATCAATGCACCACAGCACGTTGACCTTCGTGACTACAGAGATTGGCGAAACGACCCATTTGCAAATCCTAATGGATATTTCAATGCTTATTATGGTAATCCATGGTGGCAAATTGATGAATCAAGACGTGTCACAAGAAACAACACATTGCTTAGTAATGTAAGAGCTTCATTACAGATCACCAGTTGGCTCGATCTTTCTTATACGCTGGGTTACTCAAGGAACGATCAGTCATTTAAGGCTACAAAGGCAGGATTTGTATTTGATGCTTATGCGCAAACCGATCCATGGCAAGCCGGAGCAATTCCTTCCAGTGTTAAAGTATTGCAGCCTTCCTTGACAGACCAAATGTCATTTAGCAGTCGGGCCAGCGGTGATGCCCTGTTAACTGCCAGGAAAAAATTTGGCGATATTACAACTAAGCTAATTCTTGGTAATTCTATTTATAAAAGAAAAACCAGGTTTATCAATGATGCATCAGCAAGCCTTATTGTACCAGGCTTATATAATATTAACTACAGGCAAGGTGAACCTACAGTGAATGAAGGGATAACAGAAGAAGGGTTGTTAGGGGTATTTGCAGACTTAACTATTGGATGGAAGAACTTTCTATTCTTACATGGTACTGGTAGAAATGACTGGAACTCAAAACTGGCTGAAGCCAACAGGTCATTCTTTTATCCAAGTCTTGACGCTGCTTTTGTTTTTACTGATGCTTTTAAATTATTCCAGGATAGTAAGATCTTAAGTTATGGAAAAATAAGAGTTGCATGGTCTAAAGTAGGCCAGGTAAGTGTAGACCCATATTCATTGGATAATCTTGCTCTTGTAAGTGCAGGCTTCCCTTACGGATCTACAGCTGGTTTTACGATCAGTAATAATTATGCAAACCCGGGTTTATTGCCTGAATTCACACACGAAAAAGAGATCGGGTTAGAATTAGGCTTCCTTAAAAGCAGGATCAATTTCCAGGCTGCATATTTTGACACTAAAACAACCAACCAAACAATTCCTTCGCAAATATCTTCAGGCACAGGGTTTACAAGTGCTACTGTAAACCTGGGAAGCATGACCAATAAAGGTTATGAGCTGGATCTGAGATTGACCCCGGTTCTTAATCTCAAAGACATAAGATGGAATGTTGGCGCAAATTTCACCCACATAACGAATCAAGTTGGTCAGGATCTGGGTGGAGAAATTTCATTGGGAAATTCAGTTTATGCAATTCCTGGCAAGGCTTACCCTTACATCAAAACAACTGATTGGGTACGCGATGATCAAGGTAGAATAATTGTAGACAAGGTTACAGGCTTCCCGACAAAAGCGGGTCCGCTTGCACAAATGGGAACATCAGTTCCTCCTTCAAAACTAGGTATCAATACTTCAGTTTCATGGAAAGGCATTACTTTATCTGCTGTGGCCGATGCATGGTTTGGTGCCGTGGTTAATAACAGCATCGGATCAAGTCTTGACTTTACTGGTATCTCTGCATATTCCGCACAAACCGGCCGTCAGCCATTCGTCATTCCTAATTCAGTTATTGATGATGGAACCGGTAAGTACATACCTAATACAAATGTGGCAACTGTTGATGCCAACTGGCGTTTTTGGGCTAATACCTGGAACCAGGCAGGATCTAACTACGTAAACAGTGCAGATTTTTGGAAAATAAGAGAAATAGCGATAACCTATGATTTCCCAAGAAGTCTAACGGATAAAACAAAGGTTATTCAACAGGCTTCCATTAGTCTTTCTGGTAGAAATTTATTTATGTTCAGAGCTAAAGACAATGTTTGGACAGATCCTGAATTCAGTGCTGCTGGTACGGGTAATGCAATTGGATCAAATGATATTTTCCAAACTCCTCCAACAAGAATTTATGGAATTACCCTGAATGTGATATTTTAATTTTAAAATACAAAGAAATAATTATGAAACTCATGTATAAAAGATTAATAGCAGTAGTTCTTCTGGCAGCGTTTTTTGGTAGCTGTAAGAAACAACTGTTGGATATTAATACTGATCCTAATAATCCAACCACCGCTTCAGCATCGCCTGAGCTGGTTTTATCAGCCGCACTGCAAAACACGGCTGCTCAATTCAGTAACCCAACTGCTGATGCCCGTTATGCTTTTGCAGGCTTATGGATGGGACATATTTCTTATAGCGGTAACTATGCGATCGCAACAGAAAACATTTCTTATGCCATTACGAATAATTTTGCTGCCGGAGCCTTTGGCAGTATTTATGATAACCTGGAAGATTATGATTTTGTTGAGAAGAAAGGCGCAGAAAATGGCAATAATTTTTACAGGGGCATTGGAATGCTAATGAAAGCGTACAATTATCAAGCCCTGGTAGACCTTTATGGTAATATACCTTACGCTGAAGCGCTGCAAGGTACAGTAGCAAGTAAGCCAAAATATGACGATCAAAAAGCGATCTATGATGATCTTGGTAAAAGAATGGATACAGCTATTGCGTTATTGAAAACTGCTGTTACCGGATCTATTAGCGGTGATGTGATGTTTAAAGGGGATGCAGCTAAATGGGTAAAATTTGCTAATACCGTAAAATTAAGATTGCTCATCAGGCAAAGCCAACGGCCAGACAGGGCAGCTTATATAGCTGCTGAGGTTGCAAAATTAGCCGGAGCATCATTTTTGGATGTTGATGCAAGCGTAAATCCCGGTTATTTAAACTCTGCCGGAAAAACAAATCCTTTTTGGGGATCAAATATCAACACTTCAGGAACTTATACGCAAGACTTTTATCGGGCGGGGCAATATGCAATTGATTTTTTCCAGGCTCATGCTGATACTCGTATAGGGAAGTATTATAAAACGGCAGCCTCTCCTGGCGGAACATACCAGGGAAATTATTTTGGCGACCAGGGAATTCCTAATTCTAAAACATCTGAATTTGGTGTAGGTATATTAAAGGCTTTCAGTCAACCTGCTCCTGTTATGCTTGCCGCTGAAAGTTATTTCCTCCAGGCCGAAGCCATAGCAAGAGGCTGGTTGGCCGGTGGCGCAGCAGCAGCAAAGACTGCATATCAAAATGGCGTAACACAATCCTTCCTTTACCTTGGTTTAACAGCTGCCCAGGCAACCACTTATTATAGCCAGGCAGGCGATAAGCAAGTGAACTGGGATGCAACTACTAATCTTAGTGAACAAATTGCACTTATTATCCGGCAAAAATGGGCAGCATTATGTTGTATCAATGAATCGGAGCCATATAATGATTATCGCAGGTTAAAATTACCTGCTGATGTTCCGTTATCTACAAGCCCGTTTTCAACTGGAAAGATGCCTACGCGGCTTTTATATCCGCAGAGGGAATATGAAGTAAATGCAGAAAGTGTGCTGGCTGTGGGAACTATTACACCCACTACCAATGTTTGGTGGATGCCTTAATAGTCAATAATAATTACCAAAAAGTAAAAGAAATATTATGAAATATAGTCTTATAAAAATTAAAGTTTTTTTTACAGTCAGCTGCCTGTTGATCATGATCGCAAGCTGTGTAAAAGAAAGAGAAGGATTTACTGACCTTAGCCAGACATCTGATCTGGTAATTCTAAATGGTGCTGGTACTAGTAATTTCAAAGCCGCTAATATTTTAGTCAATGCATCGTCAACTGATACGATTAAAAAAACCGTAATGGCAGTTCTTGCTTCTAATAATAGCAATAATACCTCCGTCACTGTTACAGTCGGCGTCGATAATGCAATCATTACCGCCTACAATACTGCTAATGGAACAAATTTCCAACCATTCCCTGCAAATGCCTTTAAGTTAGTAAGTAATACTATTACAATTAAGGGAGGATTAGAACATACAGGGGCTACCTCTCTTTGGGTATTTCAAGATAAATTGGATCCCGCTATTAGCTATATGTTGCCGATTAAAATAACTGATGGTGGCGGAAAAGCTTTGAGCAGTAACCAAAATATTATTTACTATAATGTAATTGGAAATCCGATAGCCGGAGATTATGAATTGTATGCTTCAAGATGGCTTGCTGCCGATTCGACAGGCGGTGCTGGTACGGCAGATTTTTATGAAGAAGACGAAGGTCCCTATACTTTTTCTGCGGCAAGTCCCACGCAAATTCAGGTTGATGGTGCATTTGGTGAAACCGTTATTATTGATTTTACCAATACTAACGGTGTTTTGAGCAATTTTAAGGTGTCAAATCCTCCGGGTACTGCTGCAGCTTTAGGTGTTCCGTCTTGGGGTCCTCCTGTATTCGAAGCGGCTGATCCTATCCACGGTTATTATAAAGTATTCCAACAGTATACCAATGCTTCCGGAGCCGTAAGAACTGTAGTTTATCAGTATATAAAACTATAGCAAGAGGTCACCGAATTTTTGATGGTTTACACAAAAAACAAGTTGAATTTTAAAATGAAGCCACTTCAAAATATATTTTTGAAGTGGCTTCTTAATTCAATAAACATTTAAAAAAAATGGAAGTATATGAGAACAAAATCTGTTTTCTTATTGTTATTTCTCTTTTTTTCAATTATTGACAGAGCACAATCAGTTAATGGATTAAAGAAACAAACCCTTCATGGTATTGTAAAGAATGAAAAAAATAAAGCGGTACAAAATGCTTCTGTTATTGTCAAAGGAGAAGAAAAAGGAACTGTAACTGATAGTCTTGGTCTTTTTAAAATAGATGCAGGCCCCAACTCAGTTCTTATCATCTCTGCAGAAGGATATGAGCCAACGATGAAGCCGGTCAATGGAAAAGAATTGATCATAGTTTTGGTGAAAACCCCTGATAATACCAACAATAGCATCCTAAACGAAACGATCAGCCAAAAAGCCGTTTACAATTCTGTGCAGGATTTTGGAAAAGCAGAAGCCAGCCGCATTTACCAGGGATCTGCATTAACCATATTCCATCAGAAAGAAGAAACCCAGGGAAGCCGGTATTTGTTTAATTGGTGGGTAAATGGAACAGTGCTTGATACAAATCTTACTGTGATCAATACGGCCGATTTTAGTTTTAACTATGATAAGATAGGAAAAAAATTATTAGCCACACGTGATAAAAACACAATAATTGAAATAAATGATGCGGCGATAAATTCTTTTATACTGAAAAGCGATACTTCAATCGCAAAGTTTGAAAAGATCCCTGGAATTAGTAAAAAGGAATTTATGATCGAGTTGGTTAAAAACGAAGTCAAATATTCTTTGTATAAGTCAATGAAGACAACATTTCAGAAAGCCGATTATACTAATAACGGGATCATCGCATCGGGAAAAAAGTATGACGAATTTGTCGATGGATTTGAATACTATATTATTTTTCCGGGCGGGAAACAATTTAGAAAAGTTGAATTAAAAAAGAAGTCTATCAGGGAAACGCTGGCCTATGAAGAAGAAAAAGTTAAACAGTATTTTTCGAAAAGTGAGAGTGGCGTTATCAATGAAACATTTCTTAAAGAATTGATATTATTTTTGAATCAATAGTTGCAGTTAGCTACTTTTACTAAAACTT
>Ga0193703_1000023_pt1 | contig 16817 bp, 34 predicted proteins | sample U3a2metaG_FD_143062 | JGI IMG/M metagenome (GOLD analysis project Ga0193703, IMG submission 143062) | Soil microbial communities from a riparian zone of the East river system, Colorado, United States - U3a2 | ecosystem: Environmental > Terrestrial > Soil > Riparian zone | place: USA: East River...
TATCGGCGTCGAAGTGCAAGCGGCGCTCGATGAGAACATCATCGACGAGCTTGTCGTGATCTACGGCGACACGCGGGTGACGCGCGTCGACACGTATCGCGGCGGCGACGAGATCGAGTTCGATCCGCGTGGCGGTGGCGGCACCCGGTTGATGCCGCTGTTCGATCACGTGGCGAACGAAGTCGATGCTTCGCTGATCGTGTGCTTCACCGACGGTGAGCACGAGATCACCAGCGCGCACGCTGAGCCGGCTTGCCCGGTCCTGTTTGCGATCACCGGCTTCCCGCAGGACGTTCGCCACTACGTCGCGAATGCACCGTGGGGCGCCACCGCGATCGACGTCGGATCGCACTGACCACTGCAGGGCGGCGTCGCAAGGCGCCGCCTCACAGTGTTCATGACGAACACCCGGCCCGCAACGCCGGATCACAAATGGAGTAATGACAATGAAAAAGCTTGGTGGAGTTCTGATCATCATCGTCGGCCTGATCTGGCTGAGCAACGGCAAGCCCGCCGACACGACGCCGGCATCGCCGTGCAAATCCGATTGGACAAAATGCACCGACAACGCCGACATGGCGAACAACTTCGGCGGCTGGTCCGGCGTGCAATATGACTGCAAAAAACAGGCGGAAGAACTCGCCAAATACGGCACGCCAGAATGGCCGTGGTTCGCCTTCTCATCCTTCCGCCCCGGCAGCAACTACAGCACCGGCACCGTCACGGTGATCGAGCCCGATGCCAAATTCCAGAACGGCTTCGGCGCGATGGTGCGCTCGCGCGTGGTCTGTGAATACGATCTGCGCAGCAAGAAGGTGACCAACGTCGACATCAGCGCGCGATGAGCACCACCGAGCGGCGCTTCGGCGCCGTTCCATAGTGCCCACGACGGACACTGCCGGCGCAACCGGCGCATCAAATGGAGACTTTCAAAATGGCGAATCTCTACACCTACGAATGCCGCGCTTGCGGCTTCGCTCAAGTCTTCCGCGAAGACAACAGCATGCATTGCCCGCACTGCCGCGCGTGGCCGATGCGCGAGGCGCTGCCGAGCGTCGACGCGATGCTCGCGACGATCGACACCGTGATCGGCTGCGATGATACCGAGATGGCCGACAAGGCAACCCGGAGGGCAGCACGATGAGCCGGAAGACCGAAAGCAAGAAGGCCGCGCGCGTGCTGCGCGAAGTCTTCGACGCCAAGCTGCCAGTGCCCGGCGTGACCACGCGTGATCGCGACGCGGCGCTGTGGCTGGCGATCACGATCCTTGAAGCCCGCGCGCAAGATGCAGACAGTGAGGAAGGATAAAAAATGAAACATCTGACCAAGGCACAGGTAGCAACGCGCGACGAACTGATCGCCGCGCTGCGCGGGAAAGACAAGGCGATCGATGATGCCATCATCGAGATCAACAACAAGATCGACGAAGTCAACGTGCTGATCGAAGAGAACCTCAAGCCCGCGATCGACGACTACAACGGTGCGCTCGGCGATCTCGAAGAACTGCGCAATGAGATCGTCGGCCAGATGGACGACTATGTTAACGCGCGCTCTGAGAAGTGGAGCAACAGCGATGCCGGCGCGAACTATTCGTCGTGGAAGGACGAATGGGAAGGCATCGACATGAGCCCGCTCGACGACATCGAGCCGCTTGCACATCTCGAAGCATCGGACCCGGCACACGCCAACGAGTTCGAAGCGCTGTCGAGCGAGGTTCAAGAAGACTGAGTGCTGCCAGAGCGGCGCGGGACAACTCGCGCCGCTTCACAGTGTTCATGCTGAGCACTCCCGCCGCAACGCGGGCAAAAATCCAAATGGAGAAAAACGATGAAGTATCTACTGCCTCTTGCCGTCGCGCTTGCAATGACATCCGGCGCGAATGCCGGCTACACCGCCGGCGAGCTATTGAAGGAATGCAAGGCCGACTCGAAGAAAGCGGCTTGCGCGACCTATGTGACGGCTACATGGGATACATTCGAGGCACTGGCTTGGACTCATAAAGAGCTTGTCATTGCCAACATCTGCATCCCGCACGGCATCACGGTCGTGCCGGCCGAGATGATCAAGCTCGCTGAAACGCGGATTCAGGAACAGAAGGCGACGCCGGATATGTCCGCTGCGGCGGTGCTGCTTGCTGGCCTGCGATCCAAGTTCAATTGTTTCGATCGACGCTGATCACTGCAGAGCGGTGCCAAATCTGGCGCCGCTTTTCATGCCGGTCGCAACCCGGCTCAACAAATGGAGAACTGAAATGAAGACGCTGAAATGCGTCGCGCTCGCTGCCGCACTGCTCGCCAGTGCTTCGAGCGCGCACGCTGCAATGAAGGCCTACCAGACATCCGGCCTTTGGTCCGCGAATGCCGGCACGGCCAACGACGGCACGCCGATGTGCTCGATGAGCATCCAAGACAAGGAACGCGCGGCCTTCATCAAGTGGCAGGCGGGAAGCGAAAATCTGTTCGTGCAGGTTTATAAGTCAAGCTGGAATATCCCGATCGGCACAACGATGCCGATGACGATCCAGTTTGATCGCGCCGAGCCGTTCAAGGGGACCGCGACATCGATTCCCGGTGGCAACGGGCAGATGATCGAAGTGTCTCTCAAAAACGAGGAAGGCAGCACGATCCCCCGGTCGTTCATGGAGGAATTCGCATCGGCGGTGAAGATGTACTTCATCTTTCCCGGCGGCAACGAAACGCTATGGTCCGCACCGATGGAAGGCTCGCGCATCATCGCCGGATCGTTTGCGAAATGCGTGATCGACTATTCCAAATATGCGACGCCCAAGACGCAGCCGCACAAGGGCGGTGGCGGCGGCGGGGCGACGCAGCCGCACAACAGCACCCCGGCTGAGCCGGTGGCGCCACCACCACTGAGCGGCAGCGCCAAACGCAACGACATCTAAAGGTGACCACTGCAGAGCGGCGTGCCACAAGCGCGCCGCTCGACAGTGTTCATGCGAACACTCGCCCGCCGCAACCGGGCGCAAAAAAATGGAGAACCTTACAATGACGATAAAGTCCCTCATCCTGACGGCGGCGCTCTTGCTCGCCGGCCCGCACATGCTGCGCGCCGATGACGCCAAGGGCGCGGCCGATGACGCATCCCGCGAATGGAGTCCGATCGAGGTTGTCTACTTCTGCAATCTTCCTCTGGCCGAAGCCAAGATCGAGAACTGCACGGCAGCGCAGCCGAAGCGACAGCGACAAGCGCGCTTGCGCAAGAAGGTGATCCGATGAAACCCACCAAGCGCGAATGCGGCGGCTGCACGCTGTGCTGCAAGTTGTTGGCTGTGCCGGCGATCGAGAAGCCGCAAGACAAGTGGTGCAAGCACTGCACCATCGGTGTCGGCTGCGCGATCAACGGCAGCGAGCAGCGACCAGAGGCTTGCGGCCTGTTCGATTGCCTCTGGCTGCAAGGCTACGGCGACGACAACATGCGGCCCGACAAATCGAAGGTCGTCATGGGCATGACGTCGGACGGCAAAAGCCTCGTGCTCTATGTCGATCCGTCGCGGCCGGAAGCGTTCCGCGAACCGGCGATCGACAAGACGATCGACAAGCTGATCGCGAACGGCATGAAGGTGTTCGTCGTATGCGGCGACAAGCGCCGGATGATCTCAAACCAAAATGGAGAACCGACATGACGAACGAAGAGAAAGACCTGCTGCGCCGAATCGCAACGGTGCTGCAACAGCCGCGCAATCGCTTCGGCTGCATTCAAGGCGGGGCGTCGCACGCGCGCGACGCTGCGCCGGCTGATCTGGTGAAGCGCCTGCCGCACGGCGGCGTCGACGCTGCTGATCAGTGCGCCATGCTCCTGCAGTCGCTGATCGGCGATCCGGTGATGTCGATCGGCGACATGGGCAACATGAGGACTCGGGCATGACCGACATTTGGCCCGTGATCCATCTCTCAACCGTCGACAAGCTCACGGTCGAGAACGCCAGCATGGCCGCGCGCTGCGGCTGTCCCGGCGTGTTTCTCATCTCGATGAGCGGCTACGACGACGCGGTCGATCCTGCGGCGGCGCTGATCCGGCGCGAAGTGCCGGGGCTCAAGATCGGCATCAACCTGCTGACCAAGTCGCCATCGTGGGCGGTGTGCCACAGCATGAACCAAGGCTATGACGCGACATGGTCCGACTTTGCGTGGCAGGGCACCGGCGTTGATGCCTACATCGAGAAGGCCGGCGTCGATCACAAGTTCTTCGCCGCCGTCGCGTTCAAGGGCGAGACGCACAACGAGCCGGACCCGCACGCGAGCGCGCGCGAGGCCGTGGCGCGCGGATTTATTCCGATGACGAGCGGCAGCGGCACCGGCGTCACCGCGCCGTTCGAGAAGATCGAGCGGCTGCGCAAGGCGATCGGTCCCGCCGCGCCTCTCGCGATGAGCGGCGTGCATCCACCGCACGCCGATCGGTTGGTGCCGCTGGTGACGCACTTCCTCGTCGCCACGTGCATCAGCCGGGACTTCTACACGTTCGATGAAGCGATGCTGCAATACTTGATCGGCAAGACTGCCGGCGCTTCTGTTGTTGCCTGAATCAAAATCCCCGGCCGAGCTTCACGCTCGACCGGGGACTCTTGCTCGTGCGATCGCAACTTCGGCAACGAGCCTCGCGATCGGACCAAATGGAGAAAGCCCCGATTCGCGAGTGGGTGTCATTTAAGCGCACTTGGAACTTTTTTCAACTTTTGGCCGCTTCGAAGGCACGTGCGGTCTTCATCGCTTTTGCTTCAATAGCTTGGGGCTGGAAGCATCATGTAACAAGTTGTGACAAATTTTTGCGAACGCCCAACGGAGGTTAGAATTTCGACAGGCAAAAAATACAGTTTCCCAAGGCGGCTATGCGAAGACGAACGGCTCAATTTGTTAGACTCGCGCGCGCTAAGCTCAAGATGACACAAGCAGAATTTGCGAAACGGCTTGGGCTCGAACGTCGCAGCATCTTGCGATACGAGAAGGGCGAACCGTTGCCACCGACGGTGTACTTCGCGATCAAATTTCTGGTCGCGCGTGACAGGCTCAACAAGCAACGAGCCAAAGAGCGGATCAACAAAAGAGCCAATTAAAGCGCTCTGCCCTCCCCTTCTCTAGCTTCCTTCCCCTCCCCAAAGCTGTGCAAGAACTTGCACACCTTCAAAGGTGTTGCGGTGCGACCTTGCGCACTCACGCGGCTTAGTGACATCTTATGACTCGCAAATGCCGGGAGCCCCCGGAAAAATACCTGCGATGAAAAGAGGCGAGATGACTACGACGGACTTCGCTACCGACACGATGACTCCAATGAAGAGCACTGCAGGCTTCGTGAAGCGTGCGCGTGCGAAGCTCCAGATGACTCAGGGTGAATTCGCTGAGCGTCTCGGGCTCGAACGCCGCACCATCATAAGATACGAGAAAGGCGAGCCTCTGCCTCCGACGGTTTACTTCGCAATCAAGCATCTGGTCTCACGTCATAAGCTCAACAAGCAAAGAGCCAAAGACCGAGCGACCGCCAAGGAAGACTAACGCGCCTGATTTTTCGTTCACCTAACCGCCCGTGCTTCACCGCTTGAAGCGCGACGCGGGACAACGCTGTCTCAGAGAGGACAAAAGCCATTATGCCGAAACCCTTCTTGATCGGAATCGAAGTCGAGGAAGTCGCGCTCGGGCTGGTGATGCGCAAGCTCAACAGCCTGCCCGGCGTCGTCAAGCTGCACATGGACTTGGACCTGATAGGACCGAAGGCGAAGTCGAACGGCGCGGACCCGCACGGCAAGCGACGCGGGCGCCCGCCGGGCCGCCCGCACCGAACCTTCGACATGACCGGAGAGCAGGCAATCATCGCCATGCTGAAGGGCAAGACGATGTCGATCGGCGAGATGAAGGATGTGTTCGCGGCACAAGGCCGCGCGCCGGGCTCGGTCAACTCGTGCCTGTTCAAAGTTCAGAAGCAAGGCGCGGTTGTTCGCACGGCCCCGAACACTTACGCGCTGGCGAAGTCGAAGAGCAAGCCGAAGCCGAAGACGAAGGCGAAGAACAAGCCCAAGCCGAAGACACCGAAGACGAAGCCCACGACAGCACCAGAGGGAGCGTAACCTATGGCCCGCGTGCATCTGTATCGGACCTATCGATGGATCGACAAAGACCCGATCATAGGGGCGGTGAAGACGATCGTGCAGGATGAGAAGCTGAAGAACAACGCGGTCCACGAAATCACGGGGATCGCGACAGCCACGCTCGACGGATGGTTCAACGGCGGCACGCGCAAGCCGCAGAACGTCACGGTGACAGCGGTTGCGTCGGGGCTCGGCTACGTGCGGCGCGATCGATTGTTGCCCGATGGCACGGTCGAGGTTGGCTTCGAGAAGGCACGCAAGCTCGACTGGAAAGAGGAAGCCGAGAAACAGACGAAGTTCATGCTGAAGTATAACCCGAAGAAAAAGCGCAAGGCGAAGCGCAAGAAAAATGGTGCCGGGTGATGAGCGATACAGACATGGGACGAACACCAATGACCGATGGCGACATGAAGCGTCTGCTCGATTACGTGGCGTTCGTCCCGATCCCGGTGACGGTGAAGGCGAACGACTACGCCTATGACGGCTGGCTGATCGGCGGCGGCGAGAAGCGTCACGGCGAGTTTCGGGTGATGGTCGAGGACAGCTTCGGCCGCATCTACATCCACAACTGCGGTCAGGTCCGCGTGCGCGACGAGGCCGAGCCGCGCTCGCGCGAGATCGTCATGCGCGACGTGATCGCGCTGCTGCCGAACGACCGCGAGGCCGGGCTGGCGGTTCTCGATCTGGCGCGACGCATGGTGGAGAGGTTCAAGCGATGAGCGATACAGACACGAAGCATCTCGACTGGATCGCCGTGCCCTTGCTGGTCGCCGGCCAGCCGCGATCGTGGGGCGCCGGCGTGTGGCCGTGGACGTTCGCCGTCACCTTCAACGGCACCACCTACGCGGCGAGCGCTAACGACAGCCGGGCGCGCGGGACCGGGCACACCAAGCTCGGCGCCGATTTCACGACGCTGGAGTCGGCCCAGAAGGCGTGCGCGGCGTTTCTCCGCGAGCAGAAGGACGCGCGGTCATGACCGGCGACCAGCTTCCGCAGCACGCGCTCGACACACTCACGCGCGGGCACTGTCCCGCGTGCGAGTCGCGCGGCTTCATCATCGGCCCGCAGGGCGGTGCGGCGATCAACATCGAATGCGCGTTCCTCGACTGCCGCGCGCGGTTTAACGTCGTGATGTTCGGCGGGCGCTGCCTGATGGCGCAGGAGATCGAGCGCGAGGCGCAAGGCGGCAGCGTGTGGCCCAGCGCACCAGCATCCGCCGGTGAGGGCTCAGGCCACAGCGGGAGCTTCTCATGAGCGGCATCGGTCGCGTGCATGAACGCATCAACGCCGACATCAACCGCGTCGGGCGGTCGCTGATGGGCGTCGGCGACGATCCGCCGTTCTGCTATTCGATCGGCAATTACTTCCAGCGCTGGACCGTTGGTCCTCCCCCGGGCAATGTTGTGATCATGCCCGAACTGCTGGTGATCGGCACCGCCAAGGGTAACTTCCTCAACGATCTATCAAACATGATGATCGAAGCGCGCCAGCCGTTCGATGATGGTCAGGTCGTCCTGATGCACGGCGCGCGGCAGCCGGTGAGGATCATCCGCGCCAACAACGACGCGCGCACCAAGTATATGATCCAAGCCGGCGTGATCTTGCGCGTCAACGACTATCCGGTCATGCAGGTTCTGATCCCCGACACCGCCGGCAAATTTCCCGGCGAGTCTGGATGCGCGCCGCCGTATTCCTTATGGCCCGTTCTGCACGAGAGGCTGCTGCAATGAATCGCACGTGCGGCGGCTGCACGCTGTGCTGCAAGTTGCTCGCCGTCAACGAGCTTGGCAAGCTCGCCGGCCAGCACTGCCAGCACCAGAGCGCGGCAAAGGGCTGCAAGGTCTATCACGACTCTCGCCGCATGCCGGGATCGTGCCGGCTGTGGAATTGCCAATGGATCATCGGGCAACTGCCGCGTGATCTGCGCCGGCCCGATCGCGCGCACTACGTCGTCGACATGATACCCGACTATGTGAACACCGTGTTCGACAACGAGACGATCAACATCCCGGTGGTGCAGGTCTGGTGCGATCCGGATTTTCCGAACGCGCACCGTGATCCGGCGCTGCGTGCGTGGCTCGATGCCGAGCGCACGTGCGCGCTGATCCGTTTCAGCGCCAGCTATGCGCTCTTCATCGCGCCGCCGTCGGTCAACAGCGAAGGCGTCTGGTACGAAGACGTCCCCCGCGAGAGCGGAGAGAAGCAACACGCGCTCGATGACATCCTCGCCGTCACCGGCGCGCGCGTGCGCGTGGAGATCGAGCCATGATCAGCCACGGCAACGCACCGATCCCGCCCGGCAAAGGCATGTTCGTGTTTGCAGAACTTGGCGCGGTGTCGTGCTCGATCTGCGCGCCGGCCGCCGTCACCAAGGATGAGGTTGAAGCCTTCGCGACCGCGACGCTCGGCCGGCCGTTCGGCGGTTGGGAAGCGGTCGACAAATCGAAGATCAGCATGGGCCAGCCCACACCGAATCCGTGCAACGTCGCGGCCGATCGCAAGCACTGGTTTCTGCTCAACGGCGCCACGGCGGCCGGGCTCGGGCTGGAGACGAAGGCATGATCGGCCCGGGAAACACACGCCCGACTGACGGCGATCACAGCCCAACCGCGAAGGCGGCGCGGCGTCATGCGGTTGCCAGTATGGCCTGTCCGAAATGCGGTTCACTGGCTGGTGATGCCTGCAAGGCGAAGGGCGGCGGCACCTACGATCCGGCTTACACAGTGCATGCGGCGCGGCTCGATCTCGCCGTGCAAAAGGCATCAATATGATCGGCCCCGGGAAATACGACGACGCCTGCACCGCCGCGCGCGAGATGGCGCAAGCCGAAGCGGCGATCGTGATCATCCTCAACGGCAACAAGGGCTCGGGCTTCTCGATCCAAGGTGACGTCAAGGCCAGCGCCAGCCTCACCGTCGAGAAGGTCGCCGCCTTGCTGCAGCACGTCGCCGCTGAGATGCTGCGCGATGCCGAGAGGCTGCGGACATGAGCGAGCGTAAGCGCATTCGCGACAAGCCGATGCGTGGGCGCTTCTGGCGCGTGAGCGAACTGCGCCACTTCAGGCCACGACAGCGCAAGGCAATGATCGCAGAGACGCACGACGAAAATCTGCGACGGTTCGAAGCGGCGGCTGAGTATGTCGAATGGGCCAAAGACGAGCGACCATTCGGTGAGATGTTCCACAGGCAGCAGATCATTTTGTGCTGCATCGGATTTATCTATCTGTTGAAGCGAGAGCGGCTCAGGACGTGATGCCATGCTGCGCTATTACGTGCTCGACGAAGAGAACCACCCGGTGCGCGTCAGAGACGTGATCGCGTGGGCGCAGCAATTCGAGAACCTGAGCAACCGCATTGTCGCATGGACGCAGGTCACCAGCGAGATCACGGTGAGCACGGTTTTTCTCGGGCTCGATCACCGGCACTTCGGCAAGGGCCCGCCGATCCTGTTTGAAACGATGGTGTTCGGTGGGCCGCTCGATCAGGCGTGCGTGCGCTATGCGTCATGGGACGATGCGCAGACCGGCCACGCGATCTCGGTGCGCAAGGTGCGCGAGGCGATCGGACAGAAGGTGAAGACCGATGAGACTTGCTGATCAGATCGCGGCGGTGTGCGGCACCGATCTCGATCTCGACGACATCATGACGAAGCTCGCGTCGGGCATCGCGCGGGCGCAGCGCTTCAAGATCGACGACGACGTTGCGCGCGCAGCCGTGGGCGTGGTGCGCTCGAAGCCGTCTTCGCTGGTCGCCGCGCTGCCGCTGTGCCGCCTGCCCTATCCCGTCATGTGGCTCGAATGGGACTGTGCGTCGATGCTTGGGACACGCGGCAACGAGCGTGACGAAGACGCACCGACGCCACAGAAGATGGGCGTGCTGATCGAGGCGCTAAGCAACGATCAATTGCAGGTCGGACAAATGACGTGGGCGTGGGTCCACGCCGATCGTCCGGACGAAAATGTTCTGCCCGGTCTGCCGAACATGACCGTCTGCCCGTTCTCGATCATCTTCGACTGGCGCGAGGACGGTAATTTGCTGGAGACGCTTGGCCCGGCCTTCGACAAGATTCACAAGGAACGGCCGAATTCGTTCACGGCCTTCCTTGCGATCCTGACTGACCCGTTCCTGCGCGAAGGCTCGCTCGATCTGACCGCCAAGATTATGCGCTCGGCCGCAATGACGCGCGGTTGGGACAAGCTCGCGGACAACCCGCGCGAAGTCGAAGCCGTCCATGAACTGATAAGGCATGCGACGCCGTGGGTCTCGACGCACGCGCAGCGCTTTCTGATGCGCCTTCTCGCGACAATCCCGATCGAGCGGGCGAAGCATATGCTTGCTTCGTGGCAAGCAGACCTGCAAGGCGAAGAGCCGTTCGCGGCGGCCCTGATCACGATGATGAACTCGCGCAACTGCGTCGACCACGAGCCGGCCAACCTCGACAAGCTCAATCGGTCACGCCGGCGCGGCGGCAAGCCGGAATTCCTTGCCTATTCGACGACGCGGCTGCGGCTATCGCAGCATCTCGATCGCGCCGTCGGCGCTGGCCACATGACACGCGCGCAGGCGCGCGGGACGCTGGTGCGCGGACATTTCAAGCTGCGCAGGACCGGCGTGTTCTGGTGGTCGCCGCACGAACGCGGCGATCAATCGCATCGCGTCCCACGGCGTGAATATGAGGTTGTGCCGTGATACCCGGTGAGCATCATGACGCGCACGTGCGGCTGTGGCGGGCGTGGCTGATCCTGCGTGATGTGCCGCCTCATCTCCTGCGGGTGCTGCGCTTGTTGCGCGAAAGGCGGTGACCAATGACAGCGCTTGTAATCACACCGGAGAAGGAATCCGAGATCAAGGCGGCGATCGTCAAGGCGCGCGCGAACGTGATCCCGTGGGCAAAGACGCGCCACACCGCAGCCGACGCCGACACGTTCATGCTGACTCTCGCTGACCGCAAACCGGGCAGCGAGAAGCGTCCGGAGTCCGTGGGCGTCATCTTCGAAGGCGGCGTCACCGCCGCGATCAGCTTCGAAGAGCAGCCCGCCGGCATCATGCGCCACGTCTCGTTTGCGACCGGCAAGCCCGGCAAGAACCATCTCATGAATCCGATCATGGTCGCCGCGCTCTGCGAACTGTTCGGCATCCGCGAATTCCCGCCGACGCATGGCAAGGTCTGGATCGAAGAATACAAGCCGAACCATTTTGCGGTGAACGTCATCGAGCTTGAGCACGAGCGCGAGGCGGGCCACGCATGAGCACGACGCCGACACCAGAGCAGATGCTGCGCGACGTGCGCCGGTGGGTCTGGCTCGGCTATGCCGCGCAATCGATGGCCGCGCTCGCCGGCGCGCTTTGCCTGTGGGCCGCGATCGACGATTGGCTGACCGGGCATCCGTTCCGCTCGGCCGTGTTCACCGTCGTCGCGTTCTGGAACGGCTACAACTTCGTGAACAGCCGGCTGACGCACCGCAACACTAAGCGCTTGCTGCACAAGCTGCGCGACCTGATCGGGAAATAAAGATGATGCCGAAACTGAAGATCACCACCGACAAGAAAGAAATGGCGAGCGCCGACGTGCTGGTCTGCATGCCGGTGACGATGCCGCTGGTGATGCCCGACAACAAGGTCGGCGACTGCGCCGCGTGCGGGCGGCGCATCCAGTATCGCCCCTATGCGCCGAAGAAAGTGACGCGGATGTGCGTCGATTGCGTCAAGGAGATCGTCGCCGAGAAGGAAGCACATGGCATCAAGACCGAGATGCTGGCGACGCCGACGGCGATCGCGGAGTTGATCGACGAATTGAAGAAAGACCGGCAATAAAAAAGGCGCCGGGGTGAGCCGGCGCCCAAAGGCGTGCAAGGTGTGGCTGGCCTTAGCCGAGCGTCACCGGCACCCGGTTGACCGTCACGACCACGGGCCCGCTGATCTCGATGTCGACGTGCGCGACGATCGCCGGCTTCACCGGCTGCGGTGGCGGTGTCGTCTCGCCCACCGGCGGCGGCTCGGGCTCGGTGGTGTCCTGCTTGCCGCTGAGCACGCCGGCGAGCGCGCGGCAGATCGCATCGAACTGTTGCCCGTAGATGTCGGCATCGGCTTCGCTGTCGACGAAGCACACTTCGAGCAGCACGCACGGCATCTCGGTGTTGTTCAGCACATAAAGATCGTCGCGATACTTGCCGCCGCGATCGATGAAGCCGCACGACGCGATCGCGGCCGACAGTTCGCTCGCGAGCGCTGACTGCGTCACGTAGAGAACCTCACAGCCCATCGGCTTCTCGGTCTCGACGTAGGCGTTGAAGTGGACGCTGATGTCGAGATCACGCGTGCGGCTGTTGTGGAAGTTGGTGATGGTCGCGAGGTTGGTGCTCTGATCGTGGCTCGTGTCGTCGTGGAAGATGTCGACGGCGACGCCCCGGTTCTCAAGCTCATCGGCGAGATGCTCGACCACGCGGCGGGCTTCGTCGACTTCGTCGAGCACGCCGCTCGCGCCGCGCACGTGCATCCCGTGGCCGGAAGATATGACAACCCTGCCATAGCTCATGATGGTGGTCCTTGCTTACAGTCGCGGATGTCTTTGACCAGCGTGCTGATCAATTCGTTCTGCGTCTTGTTGCGTTCAGATGCATTCGCCGCGACCTGCCCCAACACATAGGCCGCGAACGAAAGGAAGCCGATGTTGACGAGCAACAGCGCGATCGCGAGCGGCGTCGACTTCATCGCCGACAGCGCTTCGGTAGCGACCTTCCCGGTGGTGTCGATGACCATCATGGCAGCCCTCACCAGTTAGAGCGCGGCGTGCTCTTTGCTGTCGTCATCGTCGTCTTCATCTTCGTCGGCGGGCTTGGGCTTCGGCGGCACCGGGGTTTGTCCCGGCTGCGGCGGGTCCATGATCGGCGGTCGCTCGCGTGGCGTTGGTGCTTGGCCGGGTGTCTGGCCGGGGCTGCTTGCCATCGTGGTGTCCTCCTGTTCTGGGTTGGATCAGGCCGCGCAAAGCTGCGGCAAGTCTGGCTCGCCTCTCAGCGCAAGCGCGGCATGGCATCAGGTCTTCTCTTGCCCTGCTGCCTTTCGCTTCGCCGCGTCGGCTTCCGCGCGCCGGCGCATCTCGACGCCATCCATGTGCGCGCGCCACGGCGCAGCGAACACGCCGAAGTTTCTCATGTTGTCCGGCGTCACCAGTTGCGTGCGCTGTTGCTCTGCCGCCGGATAGAGCGCGATGAATTCCACCATCTCGGGGACGGGCGGCGGCGGTGGCGGGCGCAGGTCTTCATCAGCCATGATGATGCTCCTTTATGCCTTGGCCTCAAGCGCCTCGATGCGCGCCTGTGCTTCCTGCAATGCCTTGGTGAGCGCAGCGATCACCGTCCACGGGTTTGGCTGCTGCACGGTTGCTGGATCATCCTTCACGCCAGTGGCGGCGCTCCCGGTCAAGGTTTCCTGAAGCTCATGTGCGATGAAGCCCCAGCGCTCGATGTCGTCGGCAGGGATAAATGGCTTGCCTGCCTCGGCCGCGCGGACTCTTTCTCCCGGCGGTGTGTATTCGGCCTGCGTGAATTTGACCGGGCGCAGCGCCTTGACTGTCTCCCACTTGTCGGGGAGATCGGCGACGTCCTTCTTGATGCGATAGTCTGACTGATACGCGATGACGCCAAGATAGGTAGCGTCGACAAAAGCCTCCAGTTGGCCGCTCCACCAGAAATTGACCGCGTTGTTGCTCGTTCCACCAGCCGCCCCCTGCTTAGAGCCAAGCCCGCTGTGCAGATGGACCGGACCACCGCTCTGGTTCTGCACTCGAACCTCGCCCGATGGCGCGTTCCAGTAGAAGATGGCTCTGGAAGTGTTGGTGTCCGACAAATAAACGTGGGCGCTTGTGTTGGCTGGCGCCTTGCTGACGATGACGCCGCTGTTGCACGTGATGTCATAGTTACTGGTGATCTGGTTGACGATCGTCTGGCCGCCGATGGTCGCGCCGCCGGGGAAAGTGACCGCGCCGTTGGCGGTCAGGCCGTTGTTGATCGTGACGAGCCCGGTCAGCCGGGCGATCGTGAGCGGCGCGCCGATGGAGTTGCCGTTGTTGTCGTAGTTGTGGAAGTTGAAGCCGCTGGTGTCGTTGCGCAGAAGCCACTGCGCCTTGTTGCTGACGTAAAACCAAATGTCGCTCAGACTGCCAGCGGCCCCCGCTGTGGCATGGATTTGAATGCCCGGATACTGCGGCGCGTTGATTCCCAAAGTGTTGGTGACGCTAATTCCTCCGCTGAACGTGCCGCCGGTCACCGGCATCTTGGTGTCAGCATATTGCTTGGTCGCGATGCCGAGCGGCGCAGTCGGATCGCCCTTGATCGTCGCCAGTCCGGTCGAGCGGCTGATGGTCAAAGGAATGTCGATCGCCGCACCGCTGTCGTTGTAGCGTTGCAGCATGTAATCGCCGCCGAGATATTCGACCCAGCGTTCCAGACCGTTCACCCGGCCGATCACCACGGGGACGCTGCCGGTCGGCGCATTCAGATAAACCCGCGCGTTGCCCGCCGCCTTGTTGACGTACACATCGCCAGAGAAGGTTGCATCTGCGGTCGCGCGATTGATCCTGAACGGCTTGTCGATGAGCGCGCCCGCATCGGCATAGCGCGCGAGCGCGAAGTCCGATCCGGTATTGCCCGACGTCTCTGTCGCACCGTCACCAAGCTGCAAGCCCCAGCGCGGCACCAGCGCGTTCGCACCGATCAATGGCGGGATGATTGACGGCGAGCTTCCGCTGAGCACCAGCTTGATCTGCGTCCCCGGCTTATTGAGGATCACATCGCCCGCGAAGGTGTCACCCTCGCGCGAGGCGAAGTTGAGCCGATCGCGCATCAGCAATTGCTTCGGCGCCGTGTCGGCGTCGAGCAGGTTCGGCGTGATCTGGTCGTCGACGATCGACGCGCTGCCGGCCTGCGCGAGCAAATCCCAATTCGCGCTCGGCGGCTGCGAGTTGGTGTTGACCGCCTTCGCGATATAGCTCGCGCCCGCGAGCGCGACGCCGTCGAGTGTCTGATAGGTGTCGGTGCTGTTCCAGTTGCCCTTCCAGATCAAGCCAGCCGGGCCGGCTGCGCCGGGCGTGCCGGGCGTGCCGGCCGGACCCGTTGCGCCCGTCGGTCCTACGGCGCCGGTGTTGCCCTGCGGACCCTGCGGCCCGGTTGCGCCGGTTGCGCCGGTTGCGCCTTGCGGCCCCACCGGACCAATCGGCCCCTGCGGGCCGCCCTCGATGCCCTGCGGACCTTGCGGGCCTGCGGGCCCGATCGCGCCCGGTTCGCCCGCCACACTGATCGACCAACCCGCGAGCGTGCCGACGCCATGCACCAGATCGATGTTCACGATCAGGTCTTGATTTGAGTACGACGTGACGACGCCTTCCTGCCACGAAGCCGCGTCGTGGCTCGCGCGCACGCGCACGCCGGGCAGGAAGCCGAGACCGAATTGCTGCATCACGTACAGCTTCGGGCCGAGCGAGAACGTCACGGTCGACTGCGACGTGCCGGCGACGATCGGACCACGCGGCGCGAACGGCGCAGCGACCACCGTTGCGCTCGGAAGCTCGACATCGTTGATTGCGATTATGGCCACTTCGTCACCCCTTCGATGATCTCAAGCGTCATCTGGATCACGACTCGATCGATGTTGTCGGCCGATGCCACGACGTCGCCGACATAGATGCCGGCGAACTTTGCCTTCATCGTCTCATAGGGAATGTTGATGATCAGGAAGCCGTAGTCGGGCGCCGAGCCGATCGACAGGCTGCCGTCGTCGGTCGACGCACTCAGGATCACTTCGTGATCGTCAGCCTCGCGACGCACTTCCATCTCGAAGCGGATGCCGCGCAGATCAAGCTGCGGATAGGTGTCGATCGTACCGCCGTCGACCTCGACAAGATATTTGAGACTGTCGATCCAGTCTTCGTTGTTGCCGGTCACCGCATCCAAGGTGACTTTCGGAATAGCGAGGATGTTCGTCGGCATCGGTTAATGCCTCACGCGTAGACGCTGCTGGCATCGATGCTCCCGGGGATATTGCCGGGCAGGAAGTCGGAGCCGCCGCCGCCAACCTTGATGATGGAATTGAACGCGGCGTTGTAGCGCTTGCCGTAGGCGCTGCCGGTGAACGTCATCCAGCCATAGGACATGGTGATCAGCCCGCCGTCATAGGCTTGGCAGAACGCGCCATCAAACGAAATGCCGTGCATATTCCACAGATGGAACCAAAGCGGCGCGACGAATGAACCGCCAAAGCACACGACGCAGTTGCCGATGTTGCTGTACCAGTGGATATAATTTCCCGTGACCACCGAGCCGCCGAACACCGCAATTCCGATGCCCATCGGAATGCCGGTGAAGGCGATGTCCGAAATGTTGAGCGACGCCTGATCATGACACTCGATGATGTTGGACGCCGAAGCCTGCCCAGCGACCGAGAGCCCGCTGAGCGTCACGTTCGCGCCGGACCCGGAGACGCTGAGCGTGACCGGATAGGACGACGATTGCGGAAACACCGGGTTGTTTGACAGCGTCGGCCCCAACAGCAGATAGGAGAGCATGTTCGCCGGATCGCCGCGAATGACGACACTGCCCGGCATGTTCTGGATGACGACTTGCCCCTGATAGGTGCCGGGCGTGCCAAGCTGGATCGTGACGGTGCGACCGCCGATCAGAAAGCTGTTCGCAACGTAGGTGACTGCAGCCTGAACCGTGCGGAAC
>Ga0193703_1000025_pt1 | contig 16711 bp, 14 predicted proteins | sample U3a2metaG_FD_143062 | JGI IMG/M metagenome (GOLD analysis project Ga0193703, IMG submission 143062) | Soil microbial communities from a riparian zone of the East river system, Colorado, United States - U3a2 | ecosystem: Environmental > Terrestrial > Soil > Riparian zone | place: USA: East River...
GGGTTGTTTGGTATAAAAGTTAAAATTTTATTTGAATTATTTATTTTCTTACTTGGATCTCCGGGCCTTACCCAATTTTATTAAGTTTTGTTTTTTTTAAATTAGTTTAGTTTTTTTTAAATTAGTTTTTTTAAATTAGTTTTTTTTAAATTAGTTTTTTTAATTTAGTTTTTGGGGTTTTTTTAAATTAGTTTAAATTAGTTATTAGTTTGTTTAATTAAGTTTAATTAAGTTTAATTAAGTTTAATTTAAGTTTAATTTAGTTTAGTTTAATTAAGTTTAATTTAGTTTAGTTTAGTTTAATTTAATTTAATTTAATTTAGTTTAATTTAGTCTATAGCTTTAGGCTTTAGGTACGCGGCTCATATTCCTTAAGCTTAAGGTAATTTTTATTTGAATTTCTGTTGCATTTGTGTTTACTTTTGCATTTGAAATTGAACTTTTGACTGTGACTGTTGTTCTTATTTGTACTTGTGCTTATTTGCTTAGAGTTACTGGTGCTTTTGATTATTTGTCTCGCCATTTGCTTTTACATTGCGTTTGGCTCTATAGGCTAGAGTGATTATTTTAATAAAAATATGAACAAGAACAATTGCAAAAGAGGCTCTAGAGGAAAGAGTTAATTGAAGAATCAAAACGAAATCTACTTTGCCTGCTAGGCCATTTCGGCCAACCAATTCCAGCAACCTTTATTGTGCCTATGCCCGATGGCTAATAGACCAGAAGAGCAGTAGCAAGCAACTTGTGCCTTAAGCTCACAACCAAGGGAACCTTGCTTTTGGCTAGGCCAGGCTAGGCTAGGCTAGGCCAATTCGGCCAACCAAACAAGCCTTGCTTTTGCGTGATTATTTGATTTTGAATAAAAATAAGAAAAAAGTTTCAAGGGTACGGCATACCCGCCTATTGGCAGGATATCAGAACAAAGGGCAACAGTGCCTCAGGCCTCAGGGCAACAGGGTAAAGCATCAGTTCATTTCACTCTTGCAAAAAGGGGTTTGGGTTGGGGGTATGTACTTTTTAGTTAATACCTCAGGTAATAACAGAAATTAATATATTAATATACGGAATTTCTTAATAACCTACCTATTGCATTAGTTTTTACCTTTACTTGTTCTTATTTGTAGTCTTAAACCTTTGCTTGTAACACTGGGGCCTTAACAACAAAAAAAGGAAAAGGAAAAGGCAAAAGGGGAACCAATGCTCTCGCCTTTCACGTACAAGTACAAGTACAAGTACAAGTTTTAAGTCTAAACTTTGAAGTTTAAGAATAAAAAGAAATAATTAGTCTTTTAAACAAATACCTATTTATTATTTATTAGGCATTATTTTAGACAAGTGGTAACAAAAAGAATTAAATTAGTGAGTTGTGTGTGAATACAAAAAAAAATAAACACAACCTAAATCTCTTTATTAATTTTTTATCTTACCTACAGAACCTCAGTTAGAACTAAATTAACTCTAAATCTTTCTCTTTCTTATTTGTATCTTGTATTTGTATTTTTTATTTTTAGAGTTATTTTTATTTTTATTTTTAGAGTTATTTTATTTTTAGAGTTAGACTTATTTTTAGAGTTAGACTTAGAGTTATTTTTTTGTTTTTGTTTGTTTTTGTTTTTTATCGAGCGATAGTTAAAATAATACCCTACTTTTTTTTCAAGGCAGCCTGAGCTACTTATTTTGTTTTAGCTCTTTAGCTGTTTCTTTAGCTTTGACTTTAGCTTTGACTTTGACTGTAACTTTTACTAAAACTGTATTCATTTCATTAATCTTCTATTTTAAGCAGCGAAAGTAATTGAAACTTTAATTAATCTTCTAATTTAAGCAGAGATAACAGGAGATAATTTTTTTTGTTTTTTATTTTTTAATTTAAACTTTATGTTTCTAAACTTGATGTTTCTAAACTTGATGTTTCTAAACTTGATGTTTCTTTTAGCTCAATTTTAAACTAAAATGGAATGGAATTTTACCAAAGTATGATGTTAACTGGCACAGGATTATACTTTGATTATAGAATACTAACTAAAGTCAAAATATAAATTTAAATATATATATTTAGCTAATAAGGACAAAACCCTTGGAATACAACTGTAAATTTACAAGATATTGAATTCCCTCTGACAATTAATTATAATTATAATTATAAATATAAAGTACAGATTTAGCTAAAATATCAGTACTACACCAATTTTAACTCAGTATACTGAATGTTTTGGGTTTAAAGTGGGGGGGGTTTAAAGATTCTCAATTTACTAAATTTAATGCAGTTACTATTTTAAATAACAAAGATAATGCTGTTTGGCCCTAGTCCTTCATATGCTAGATGTTGGAGTGAAAAGGCATTTGTAATAGGGCATTTGTTCAAAGGAGGGTTATTTCTATTTAAATTTATATTTATATTTCTATTTAAATTTCTATTTCAATTTCAATTTCTATTTATATTTATATTTATATTTATATTTATATTTATATTTATATTTATATTTATATTTAGTTAGTTAATTTATCTATTAAAGGTAGAAATTATACTTTTACGCTTACTTTTAAATAATTCTTATAATTCTATATTTAGAAAAATTACTGAGGCCTTTGCCTCTTTACCTTAGGGGTCCTGGGGTCAAAAGCACAGGCAAAAGGGGAACCTTTGTTATTTATAAGAACTCTTGCCAATAGAGAAGTGGTACTAACTATAGCCTTTAAACTAGTGCCCTAGTGCCCTGTTGCCCTGTAGCCCTGTTGCCCTACAGCAAGGGCGCTGTTTGATTATTGACCTCTTGTTTCGAGGCATAGGCTAAAATTAAGAACGCAAAACCTATGCTCGAAGCCTTTCAACTAGTGCCTTGGCTTAGGCCCACTCACAACCTTTGCTCGTAGCCTTTCAAAGGCAAGAGGCAAGGGAGGCCTTAGGCAAGGGCGCACCGCAATCATTACCTTGACAAAGGCAGCAAGGCTTGGCATACGCAAAAGCAAGGCTTGGGTTAACTCAGAACCTTTTCTCGTAGCCTTTCAACTAGTGCCTTGGCTTTGGCCCACTCACAACCTTTGCTCGTAGCCTTTCAAAGGCAAGAGGCAAGGGAGGCCTTAGGCAAGGGAGGCCTTAGGCAAGGGAGGCCTTAGGCAAGGGAGGCAAGAGGCAAATGTTTGAAGACTAAAAATAAGAAATCACGTCATTCTATAAACCAAAAGTTGATGTGTGTGATTATCCCCCTCTGGAGGGTTGAGTAAGAAAGAAAAAGCTAACTATAAGATAAATGAGATGGATTTAATAAATTAAAGTTTTAAATACTGTGTGGGAGGGATAAGGAAGAGTCTTTGTTTTTTTTTTGTTTGTTTTTGTTTGTTTTTTCTCACGATATGATTAATTTAAATTTCATCAATAGATTAAAGAGTACGAAAGATGTTACTTATTCTTGAGGACCTTAGTAGAGATCATATAGTTTTCTCCTTACCTCTGAGTCTGTTAAAAAAATAATCTACCCCTCCAATTTTGTTAAGTTCAAGACCTTGTAAATAGTAAATATTTCAATTGACTGTACATAAAACTCAAGACATTCATCTTTCAACGACTAGCTAGAAAAACTATCAGGGATTAATTTTAGTTTTGATACTAAAAACAGAGTAAATGGTTTGAAAAAACTATACTAAAACAAGAAATAGGACATCTATTACGTTTAACACTCTTGATAAAATTTATTTAACTGTGGTAAACAATAATTATTTATGGGGCCACTATACACTATAACCCGAGCGACCTCTCCCTTATGTCTGATTTTTAGGTATTAAAGTCTGATTTAAACATTGTAATTAAATCTTTCGTAACTTTAGGGAAACCTTTAAATTTTGACAGGTATCACGTATACATTCGGGTATGCTTCTATTAGCAGGGACTGTCAGTGTCAGTTTTAATCCTTAGGGGGTTTTCTTCCTTCGAATTTTGATTTTTCTAAAAGATTAGTTATTTCAAAAGATAAACTTTCAAAAGATAAACTTTAAAAAGATAAAGAAAAATTGAGTAATTTTATGAAGAAATATAAAAAAGTCTTTGAGGGATTTTCCCTACAGTAAGCTATTATTACTTTTACTCTGAAACACTCTATTGCAATGGATGAGTTTAATTTTAATATTAATCTTAACAAAACTTGGAGTTACGATCACTCTTGCTTCTATGGATATAAACTGTTAGTTTTAAAGGGATGAAATATCTTGGTTAAACATTTTCTTACAAAATAATAATTCTATCTTGATCTAGAAGATGAAAAAATAAGGGGTCTCTATAGTCTAAAAGTATAGAGGGTAATTAGAGAATAAAAAATTAAAATTAACAAGCTTCTATTTTTTTACTTTTGTTTTTGTTTGTTGTTTACTTGCAATCTTATTCTATGGATATTGCTAAAGCTAAAGAAACAGAGATTAAACACAGAAAATAAAAAATAAACTCCAACTCAACTGAAAATGGATTGAATTGGATTGACTGCTTAGGAGGTTACTTCTAGGAGAGTTTTATTAGATTAGGAGTGGAGTTGTGCTAATGTGCTAATAGCATGGAGCGCTAAGGGAATTCAGATACCTAGGGTATTAATATACCTAGGGAATTAAGATACCTATCAAATTAAACAAATGTAACCCCACAATTATTAAAGGAAACAACAATGATGATATATAAATATCAATAACAAAACCAACCAAAACCAAAATGAATATATCTTTATCCTTATCCAAAATAACACAACAAATTATTATGACCTTGTCTAATCTTTTTACTAATACTTTTTCTATCTTTAATGATGCTGCTCAGCCATGGCAACTGGGATTTCAAGATAGTGCCGCACCCGCTTTCACAGGATTAGTAAGTTTACACAATACAATTGGATTCTATTTAATTATCATAAGTTTAGCAGTGTTTTGGGTATTTTTTTCTTTAATTACTAGTTATGGATCCCAAAATAACCCCATAGCTCACAAGTATTTAACACATGGTACAGTATTAGAATTAATCTGGACAATAACACCAGCTTTAATCTTAATGTTAGTTGCTTTCCCTTCTTTCAGATTACTATATTTAATGGATTAACCTATATGTCTAGTGTTAATTATATTTTACATCATCTTTTGAAAAGCCTGTAACTAAGCTAACACAAAAAACAAACAAAAAAGGAATACAAACAAATAGTAGTACTAAAAAGTAGTCGAACTAATTAAGTTCCTATAGTAATAAGTGCTAAAACACATATAGGCCAAAAAAGAACAAAAATAAACACAGTTACCACGTCATAATGTATCTCAACAAGTGAAACCTAAAAATGAAACCTAAAAATTGTGATAGTTCAATTCATTTCAATTCATTTTAGCAACAGAAGCATCACCCCAAATTTTATAAACTCAAGCCAAAATTACAATCTCTATGGTTTTGTTTTCCAACAGCTATAGCACAAATGTATTATATAATCTTTACTTAAAATCTCTAATCGAACAGGTAAACCGAACAGGTAAACCGAACAGGTAAACTTAACTTTTGTTTGTTTTTTAAATTAGTTTGTCTAAATTATACAAAATTGTTCATACTTTACCCTTTATTCTATACAAAAATACAACAATAAAGTGGGGGGATACAAAAATTAAAAAATAAATAACGAATTATTAATATATTTAGTTTAGATGAAATAGCAATAGCTTATTGAACTATGGTTGAAGGTGCTTGGACTAAAAGCGAATTTATTTACAAATCAAGGGGGGCGGACTACAAAAATAGAAACCTATCGATTAGCCGCAATATTACCTTACCGATTTACATTGGGTTGTTCTGTTCTAGATCCAGATGGTAAGCGGTTATTTAGATAAAAGCAAAATCTCTGAACCTTTTTTAGCTTAGTACACCCTCATTTTCATCAAAGTATGTTGTATAAATTAATTAAAACCACGTAAAACTTTGTCCCCTTTAGTCGAAAGGCTAATTGAAATAATTTGACTATATGCTGGAACCTTCTGATAATTACATGTACGAATTAATTGTATTTTTCAGCTCTTAAGTCTATATCCGACCCCTGCTCACTCCTTTGTCCATTAAGAACAGGCAACTGTTGGTAGTGTGGGCCAGAGAATATTAATTTAAATAAGAAAACTATTCGTGAAAATCATTGTAATGAGTTAAACCCCCGCCCTTTAGTTAGCAACGCCAGCTGGGCTAGCAATGTGGTTTTATTCTTTTTTACCTTTGCTATAAGCCTTCTCTAGTCACCCCTTAAGTACTCGGACTCGGGCCAAGGCAGCAAGGGGGAGAGCCGTAGGGTGAGTCCTGATAAAATAAAATAAGAACGCCAACCGGGAGGAGAATAATTGTATCTACTATTGAAATATTTATAATTTAATCACTACCATCTTTTTCCTTTCTCTATCCTCCCTATTGTGTTAAGCCCTTTTAACCGTAGCGAGGCCAGAGCAGCGTGCAAAAGCAAAGTGACAATGGCGGGGAGAGTTATTAACAAAAAACACACAGAACACAGAAAAATCAGCAGGAAACCAAATTGAAAAATAAATACTAATATCAAAAATAGGATCCTCAGAGACTACGCGTGAAACGTCCTTATATTAAAAACTAAATATTAAAAATATAAGGATGATGATATAGTCCAACTTTCCTTTCATATAATTATAAATATTCAGCACCTCTACCCTACTTTGGACCTTTGCTATCACCCTAGTCCATAGTGGGAAGTAGGGTTCCTTTCCTTTTGTCCTCCTCTGTTGCCCTGTTGTTATTAGAGTTACTTTTGCAATTTCGAATTGAACTGTTGCCTTTTTATGAATTTTACTTTTGCATTTCTTGCCTCCCCTTGTGCCTTTTCTTGCTTAAGGCTATGCGCTAGCGCGACCCTTGCCTCCCTTGTTGCTTTGCTTAAGGCTATGCGCGAGTGAGTTGGCCCAATGCCTAGCCTTGCTGTAGCGTTCTTAATTTTAGCCTATGCCTCGAAACAAGAGGTCAATAATAATGTTGCGGTGGCCCTTGCTTTGCGGTGCGCCCTTGCTGAGTTGTACAACTGCGCAGCGGGCTACAAGGCAACAGGGGAACAGGGGAACAGGGGAACAGGGCACAAGGGGAACAGGGGAGAGCAAAGGTTGGTTTTAATCTCTGCTCTAAGCCTTCTCTAGTCACCCCTTAAGTCCTCGGTGGGGAGTGTGGAGTTTGATTATAAAAAAACCTAAAAAAATATAGAGTAATAGGGAAAAAGGAAGTAATCTCTCCTACTCTAACCATTAAAGTAATAGGTTTCTTTACTATTCTTGTCCTTTCCTTTTGTTATTTTTAAGGTTAGGCAGTTTAGGGGTGGTGGCCTAAAATTATATATATTAAATAAAATGAAAAACACCTTCTTTAAGCCCGATGCGTCCTTTGCTTTTTACCCCACGGTCTGAACCCCCAGTGTTGGTATAACAAAGCAACCCTCCTGACCTTAAGGGTCACAGAAGGTCAAAAAAATAATACGTATTATCCAACTATATTAAATAAAAACACCTTAAAAAACATAAATAAATTTAAGGTTTGATTATATTATTCTTATTCAAATCAACTAAATATAAGGGACTCTTTAAATTTACCGGACTGACTAGTCTTGATTAAAAATCAACGCAAATACTATCACATAAGTAATATAAGAGCTGTTAACAGAAAAGGTCCAAAAAAATGAAGAGGTATTATCAGTTATTATAGGGTCTCTATTAGGCGACGGTTATGCAAAAAATAGAACCTGAGAAGGGGTTATAAATTGTTACAGAGAAAGTATTTGGCAAAAAGAATCTTTATCTACAACATGTAAATTATCAATGTACCCTTATTATATAAGAGTGTCTTCTGAAGGAGAAGCCTGTTTTATAAATTCTATCAATAGAAGAAAATATTGTCAAACTGGTTGAATTCCAACCTTTACTATTGAACTACCTAACAAGGATGCAAGTATTTTATATAAAATTAAAGCTTATTTTTAGTAGGTAGTCTTAATATTCTAAGATCCCATGGGCAACTAAATTATACCGTTGCAATTGTAAAGGATTTAATGGAAGTAATAAATCCGCATTTTTCTAAATACCCTCTGTTACAATTGCGAAATGAACTTTTGCCTGTTGTTCTTAGAGTTTCTTTTGCTTTTGCTTTTGCTTTTGCTTTTGCTTTTGCTTTTGTTACAAAAGTAATAATTCTTACTTGTGTTAAGATCAGAACTCTTGCCTCTTCGAGTTTAGAGCAGAGGTACAAACGCAATGAACTGATGCCTGTTGCCCTGTGGCCCTGTAGCCCTGTTCCCCTGTTGCCTTGTTGCCCTACAGCAAGGGCGCACCGCAATCATTACCTTGACAAAGGCAGCAAGGGTTGGCATACGCAACAGCAAGGGTTAGCATCAGCCTACTTCAAAGGAAGGTTTACTTTTTCCTTCAGCAATGCAACAGGGGAAGCTAGAGGCAAGGGAACCTTTTTTCTTTATAAGAATAAAAACTCGCAACCTTTCAACTAGTGCCCTGTTGCCCTGTTGCCCTACGCAAAAGCAAGGGTTGGTAGGCGGAGCCAACCTACGCAACAGCAAGGGTTAGGTTAACTCAGAACCTTTGCTCGTAGCCTTTCAAAGGCCTTAGGCAATGGAGGCTTAGGCAAGGGAGGCCTTAGGCAATGGAGGCTAGAGGCAAGGGTCGATGCGCACAAGCAATGTAAGCAAGGGAGTCAACAGGGGAAGCAAATGTTAATAACACAAATTGAGGGGACTTTATTTTATTTAAATCAGCCGTTGAGCATTAAAAAAGCATCTTACAATAGAAGGTTTAATAGGAAATGTCACTCTAATAGCTGCAATTAATTTAGGTTTAACAGATACACTTCTAGAGTGTTTTCCTTATATTACTAAAGAGCAATAACATACGAAAACATAAATATTCTCTCTCCTTATCAATTCACATGGTTCAGTGAAGCAGAAGGTTTCTTTTTTTGATCAGTTCATAAATCTAAATCTTATAAGGTTGGTTATCAGACTCGACTTTTTTTTATTGTTGTTCAACAGAAACAATTAATTGAATCTTTTTTAAGTTCTTTTTATAGTGGGGAATTACAAATTAGGTATAATAATCCTAGTGTCTTTTTTTTTAGTTACACAAAAGGCATGCGCATACTATGATAACAAAATTATTCCTTTTTTTTTTTTTAATATCGTTTATTAGGTAGTAAAAATAAAGAATTTATTGTTTTTTGTATTGTGTTAATTCTTAGCAAAATCCAAATCTCCTTTAACTGAACAAGGTTAAAAAAATTACTAGATATCAAATCTGGAATGAAAAAGCCGCAGCGCTACTTGTGCCATGGCATAGGTTTTACCACTGCTCTAAACTCGAAGAGGCAAGAGTTCTTATAAAAATCAGAATTATTACTTTTGTAATTATTACTTTTGTAATTCTTACTTTTGTCGTAAGAAAAAAGCAAAAGCAAAAGCAAAAGCAAAAGCAAAGGTAAAGGAATAAGTGAAATAAAATTTAATGAAAATACTAATAATTCTACAACACCCCTCTACCTAGAGTGTGGGGATAAGCCTTATTCACGCTCCTTACTAAAAATAAAATCTATAAATCAAAAAAGGGAATTTCATCATAAAGTTAAAGCCAAAAATAGAATAGGTCCCCACAATATAGATACTTTGTCAATAATATTAGGATCTTTATTAGGAAAAGGAAATCTAAAAAAACAAAAATGGTGGAAGGAAGTATGCTAGTGGTTAACTAATAAGGAAAATGCTCTATGGTTATATAAAATTTTCTATAATAGAGGTTACACCAGTAATCTACAACCCCGACAAACTACTAGGAGCCTTAGAAGTACAGAAGGAAGAGAAAATTCAGGTTCTTAATTTAACACCTATACCTTTAGAAGTTTTAACTGGATACATCGTATGTTTTATAACAATGGCCGAAAAGTCCTCCCCGGAAATATCTCTTAATATTTAACACCATTAGCCGTTTGGATAATGGATGACGGAGGTTTCGCTAATTATGGTCTTAGACTCTGTCTTAGACTCTCTACTAATAGTTTTAACCTTAAAGAAGTAGAACTATTACAAGAAGTCCTAAAATCTAAGTATAATTTAGAAACAACAATTCAAAATATTTATATAAAAGACCAATATACTATAAACATAAAAAAACACAAAAAATCTGTTAATAATTTAATAAATATAGTGGGGCCTTATATACAATTTAGTATGTTACATAAACTAGGTTAAATATAAATAAAATAATACATATTTAAGTTTTTTCAACCCACACACATATATATATAATAGTCGTGAAAAATAATATATAATAAATATAATATAATATCATATAATATAATTATCTTTCTAAGATTTCGACGGGAATCTTAAATCTATCTATAAGCAAATAGGTGGGTTTGGCGATGCGAGTGAAAACAGTTAAAATACTATATTTACAAATACCGGGTATAGTACAAGACTGTCAGTAAGTGGTTTATTTTTTTCTTCACTTATTGCAACAGACTGGGTCACTTGTGGGTGATATAATATTTATTATATTGCTTAATGTACAGTCGACATAAATAACACAAAATTTTATAACTGGGCATGATATTTTGATGCCCAACTTCTAGACAAATCCATACTAATACTAATACTAATACTAAAACTAAAACTAAAACTTCTAATAGTATATGTCCTCAGAATTTAGATGTAATTAGTGTTTTAGTAGGTTGTCTTCTCGGAGATGCTTACGCTGTAAAAGTACAAAATAAAAAATATATTCCAGGTACAAAATTTAGATTTAAACAAAGTGGTAGACATAAAGCCTATTTTTTTTATATGAATTTTTTTATAATAGAGGATATTGTACAAAATCCGGGCCTAGAGAATATAAAACAATCCTTATAAAAGCTGCAAATAAAAACCCCAAACTTATTAAGGGTATGATGGGGTATGAATTCGATATTTTGACATTTAGTAGTTTAAATTGGATTTATGATTTATTTTACCTTAATGGTATAAAAATGATTTCATCTGAAATAATGAATTATTTAACACCTATGTCACTTTCTATTAATGGATATTAATGGATGAGGGTGGTTGGGAGTCAGGTTCTAAGAGTGTTAGAATATCTACTAATAAAATTACTTTACAAGAAGTTGAATTATTAAGAGATATCTTTAAAGCTAAATTTAACTTAGATTGTACAATTCCTAACCAAAAAAGGATTAGTCTTAACCTAAGGATAAATATTCTCTTTATATTAAAGTATCCTCTTTACCTAGATTAAGAGAATTGGTTTTACCTTATATGCATTCTAGTATATAAACTAGGTGTGTAATTTATTATTTGCAGTATTTTTCAAATAAAACGTTATTTGTATCTTTTTGTTTTTTTTTTTGTTTTAATTTATGCATCAATTGTATTGGTGTGCGCCCTTTAATTATTACTATTGTTGTAGCTCAGCTACTTACCCTGTGGTAATGGGTAATAAAGGAACAGGCTTATCCGAAGCTGAAAAGCTAGGGGAGTGTAGCATGCCTGCAAAGGTGGTTTGAGTGTTTAATTTCCAACACAAGAAAAACCATCAACCTACCTCTGTCATGATTATTTTATATAAATTTTATCGAGCTAACACTGCTCTGGCAATACTGGGAAATTTTACTTGCTATCTAGTTATATATGCTAAAGACCAGTTAAAATATATAACCACAACTAGAGACTCACTACAACTGGTAGGACAGAATTTAAAATCTAAAACAGATAAATACAGTAATAATAAGAACTGGGGATTTCCTAAGGGAGGTAACTCCTATCTTTGGGCTAGAACCACTGAATGGAATAGAAATAAGCAACTATCCCATGGAAACGGAGTCTCCGTATTATGAGGACCAAGCTCAAAAGGGAGACAGTCTTCTAACCTTTTCCAAAACCTTTCCGATAGATACTATTCGACAGGTGAAAACAAAATAACAAAGCCCGAAATAAAACGGGAACTAAGCGTAGCTATAGAATGCTCATATAAACAACTGTTTGATATAAACATATATAAATCCGCATATCAAAAACTTAAATCCAACCCTGGTAACCAGAGTGAGGGTACTGATAATGAAACATTAGATGGAATTTCTTTAGAATGGGCTCAAGATGTTATAAATCAGATGAAGGATAGAAACTTTCAATTTAAACCTTCTCTGAGAATTTATATTCCAAAAAATAATACTAGTGGTAAACTTAGACCTCTTGGTATTCCCTCCCCTAGGGATAAAATTATACAACAAGCCATCCGAATGATATTGGAATCAGTATATGAACCTATATTCCTTAATACCTCTCACGGCTTCAGACCGAACCGTTCAACTACAACAGCGGTATTTGAAGTAAAAAAATGAACTGGAATCACTTGAATGATAGAAGGTAATATTAAAGGGTATTTCGATAATATAGATCACCATATACTAGCCTCCCTGCTAAAAAAACAAATAAAAGATCCAAATCTTATGGACTTATATTGAAAATTAGTCAATGCAGGATACGTAAATGATGGTAACTTAACAAGAACTAATCTAGGTGTAGCTCAGGGTGGTGTTCTCTCCCCCCTTTTATCCAATATTTATCTTCACGAGTTCGATATATTTATGAATTCATTAATTGAAAAATATTCAAACTGAGATAACAGAGTATCAAAAGCTAATCCTACTTATATTAGACTGCGAAAAAATATAACACGCCTAGAAGTAATAGAAGATCTAGATGAAGCAACAAAGAAAGTTTTACTAGACTTAAAAGCTACTTTGATCAAAACTCCGAGTGTTATAAGAGATGCTAGTACTGCTACCTTAATTTACTATAATAGATCTGCTGACGATTGAGTGGTAGGAATAAGCGGCTCACTTAACTTGGCTAAAACCATTAAAGAAGAAATAAAAGATTTCCTAAACAACACTTTAAAAATAACACTAAGCGAAGAAAAGACAAAAATATCACACTTAGAATCTGAAAAAGTAAAATACCTTGGTTTTCTGATATCAAGAAGAAAACGTAGATACACGGAATCACAAATATACACGGTTAAAGCGGGCAAGGGCAAGACAAAAATAAACAGAAGGCCGTCAGACACTACCGTAATTGTAGAAGCTCCAATAAAGACCCTAATAAATAAATTGGTTGAGCTAGGATATGCCTGAAAAGGAGATAAACCTAAACCAAGAGCCGTTACAAAATGGATCTTCATGAAACCGGAAGATATTATTTTAAGATTTAATTCTGTGATCCGAGGAATTTTAGGTTACTACTACGCAGTGGAGAATAGAAATCAATTTAGTTATATTCTTTGGCTACTTAAATTTTCAGCAGTCTTTACGCTAGCGAGAAAACTTAATCTTAGCCCTAAACAAATATGAAAAAAATATGGTAACCCTGTAACTATAAATTACATTAGAAAAGATGAAAAGAGATCAATAAAGTTGTTCAACCCCAAGACTCTAAGTAGAGATAGGTAGAGATATAACATTCAAATTAGGAAACTTATACAATTTCGACCCGCTCTCATACAATACAAAAAATACAAAAAATACAATAAAATACAATACAATAAAATATAATACAATACATACAATATAATACAATAAAATAATACATACAATATAATACAATAAAATAAAATACTATGCCGTGAAATCTCATCATATCTGAGACGTAGTTTGTATTATCTGTGGTAATATTAAAAATGTTGGTTTGTATTATCTGTGGTAATATTAAAAATGTTGAAATGCATCATGTAAAACATATTAGAAAAGGAGATGTTAAAGGATTTACACAAATTATGAAAAATTAAACAGAAAACAAATACCAGTTGGTCGACCTTGTCAGATGAAAAATTAATCGACCTTGTCATATGAAAAATTAATTCAGGTAAATATGACGGAATAGCTCTTAACAAACAAACAAACAAAAATAAACAAGACTAATCCAGAATAACTGTACTGTTACAGGTCTGAATCAAATTATATGAAAATTAATTCAGGTAAATATGACGGAATAGCTCTTAACAAACAAAAATAAACAAGACTAATCCAGAATAACTGAATCTACTGCTTAGAACCTTTGTATAGAGGATGGAGAGCCGTATGCGGGGAAACTTGCACGTACGGTTCGGAGGGGAAGTATATTCGTTGCCAGTTCATCATTTGTTCCAAAATATAAAAAAAACAAAAACAAAAAACATGAATCACGGTGCGGGTATTCGACCCTACCTTATGAGTATTCTGATTTTTTAACTGATAGTGGTGAATCTATAGATTTTGATGTGCGCGGCGAGAGGCCATTCTGTCACGGATCTCCAAGATCTGTCCACTTCTACTTTGTGGACGCAACAACTCACTTAACTTACGGGGAAAGCTCGTGGGTGAACATAGCATGTGAATTGAAAGCGAATTACAATCAAAACCAGTTAGTGGTTGATAATTAGCAAGTTGCTTCCCCTACGATAAAGGCTATACTGCTTGAACCAAATCATCAAGAGACCTCTATCTATAGGTACTGTCACTACTGGGATGGGACATTTAGCAAGTCATCAGCTTTGAATCAAAGAGGTGATGAGGTAGACTTCGCTACTCAGCCCTTGAGAATAGGCGCTAACGATGAGAGTTTGGTATCTAAGGGAGATGTTTGAACAGAATGTGTCACCGCTGGATTGCCTAAAAGTTGAAAAACTCATGGTAACGGAGTGTCCATAGTACCTGCTACGGTGATCTCTTCAGCTTTATACGTTGAGAATCATAACTCAAGAAAGGGAAGGGGCACAGTTTATAACCTGTTAAAGTCTAGAAACTACAGAAGTTTGTACGCAAATAAGCAATGTAGAAGATAAACTTAACAATTTAAGAATGAGAGCAAAAGTTAGCTCAAAGATAGATAGAAATTTAATCTCACAACTTTCTAACCCTAAACTTCTGGTATTAGCTTACAACAATATAAACAGCAAAGCTGGAAACTTGACACCTGGTGTAAACCCGGAGATTTTAGACGGAATTAGTGGAGTGTGGTTTACTGGTGGTTTACTGAAACCCCCCCCCCCAACGAATTAAATCTGGAAAAATTTACTTTCAACCCCTTGAGGGCAAAAGGCAACAGGGCTACATGGGAGGCAACTGAGCAGGAGAATAAAATTCCAAAAGCATCGGGAGGTACTAGACCTTTATCTATATGAACCCTAGGGATAAAATAGTACAAGAAGCTATGAGAATGAATTTAGAGGCTATTTATGAACCCTACTTTTTCATATAATTCTCATGGATTTAGACCTTCTAAATGTTTGCCATACTGCTCTTAAATCTTTTTACACTGGATTTAAACATGCTCAATGGTTAATCGAAGGAGATATTTTCAAGTGTTTTAATTGATCATAAAAAGCTGATGGACTTCATTGAACAAAAAGTAAGCGATAGGAGAATCACCCACTACATAAATAAAGCTCTTAATGCTGGATTTTTTGGTTTTTTTAATTTAGAAACCTTTAAGCATAATATAGCGGGTACTCCGCAAGGATCAATTATCAGCCCTTTACTAGCAAATATTTTATTACACCAACTAGATTATTTTCTTACACCAACTAGATCTATTTATAGATGAATTGAAGAATAAGTTTGACAAAGGGGGTTATACCCAAGAGAAACCATATAGCTAATGAAGTAAAAATAGCCAGAGCGAAACAGTAATGAGGAACAGGTAAGAAGCCTTAGTCTTAATGCCAGATAACACAGCAATGTTTGAGGATAAAAACTTGAGAAGACTGATTATATAAGATACGCGGATGACTGGATTATAGGGATTAGAGGTACTGCTCAAGAAGCAACAGAAATTAAAAAACAAAACAAAAAATACAGAAAATTTAAAAAAAGTTACAGATTTTTGTCATAGCATAGGGCTAAAAGTTTGCAAAGAGAAAACTAAGATAACCAACCTAAGAAGCTAAGAAGCGCCAAAGCCTTATTTTTAGTTTTAGGAGTGGAACTTAGCAGAAGTAATACTACAAAGTATACTAAAGTTAACTCTAGCTCATCAACAAGAAGAATTCAGCTTAACTTGAGAAGGACGGCCCCATATCTCTAGAAGGATCAAAAACAAAAATTACGGACAAAGGATTCCTATTAAACGGAAAACCTGCCCCCAGATTCTTAGGGCTACACAATAATCACGATCTAATATTTCATTTATATAACTCAGTGTTTAGAGGATATATTAATTATTATTCTTTTGTACACAACTTTATTTTGAAACAATCAGCGGCTAAACTGCTGGCTGCTAAATATAAACTAGGTACTCAAGCAAAGTGTTTAAAAAAGATGGTCCCAGACTAACCTCGCCTAATAAAATAGAATTTATAAAACCTAGCTACATTAGTAATAGTAATAGTAATTATTTGATTTGAATTTAAAGATTAAAAACAGAATTAATAAAAAATAAACTAGAGAACATTCAAGTACTTTACGTTAAATCTTTAGCTTTACGTTACAAGTAAATCTTTAGCTATTTTACATCAGATGTCTTGCCTTCATGTGGGTCTAATTATAGAATTGATATGCATCAGGTTAGAAAAATGAGTGATCTTAATCCTAAAATCAACTTAATTGATAGATTCATGGTTAACTTAATTGATAGATTAATGGTTAAGGCACACAGAAAACAGATCCCCCCTTTTCAGGAATGCCACT
>Ga0193703_1000029_pt1 | contig 15196 bp, 11 predicted proteins | sample U3a2metaG_FD_143062 | JGI IMG/M metagenome (GOLD analysis project Ga0193703, IMG submission 143062) | Soil microbial communities from a riparian zone of the East river system, Colorado, United States - U3a2 | ecosystem: Environmental > Terrestrial > Soil > Riparian zone | place: USA: East River...
TGGTTTCTTTCATGGTGAAAGAAAATAATATTTCGATTGAAGAGTTAGAAAGCTTGTTGGCACAAATTAAAAAACAGCAAAATCAAAAGAAATGAATCAGCTTTTTTTTTACTTGTTCCAGGTAATTGCCGCCTCCGGGTTATTATATGGCTATTACCATTTTGCACTTAGAAATAAAAGATTCCATCGTTATAATCGATTTTATTTATTGATGGCGATTGTCATTAGTTCTTTTATCCCCTTTCTCAATATCCCGGTTTATTTTTCTCAGAAAGAAACTGAGTCTTCTGTAATGTTACAAACCTTGCAGGTCATCTCCTCTCCTTCTCTTTCGAGTGAGAGTCCAATAGTTTCAACAGCAATACATACTGAATCAATAACTGCTACATGGTTTACCACTGCGAACGTTATTTATCTTCTCTACTTATTTATTCTTTCATTTTTCCTGATCAGAGTTTTAATTTCATTAGGTAAAATAAGATTCATTATTAAGAAAAACCCTGCAGAGCAGATCGATAGAATAAAATTTATAAATACGGATGAACCTGGCGCTCCTTTTTCTTTTTTCCGCTGGCTTTTCTGGAACAGGAAAATTGATTTGCATTCAGAAAAAGGAGAACAGATATTTCGTCATGAATTATTTCATATTCAACAAAAACATAGCTTGGATATAATTTTTATGGAATTTATTTCAACTATTTTCTGGATCAACCCATTTTTTCATCTTATTAAAAAGGAATTAAATGCAATCCATGAATTTTTGGCTGATGAGTTTGCTATAAAGGAAGATAAGAGCTGGCAATATGCTGAATTATTACTGATGCAGGTGTTAAATACAAATACTCATCTAGTAAATCCTTTTTTTCATAACCAGATAAAAAGACGTATAGCCATGATTACCTCATCAAAAAAACCAAGCTATCAGTACCTGCGGAAAATGATGGTACTTCCGGTAGCAGCAATCACTATTTTTCTATTTGCATTTAATTATCAAAACAAAAAAATTGACCCGCATGAATTTGAAAAAGCAATAAACTCAATTACTGTCGTGATAGATGCCGGGCATGGAGGCACAGATGCCGGAGCTAAAACTAAAGATGGGAAATACACTGAAGCTGAACTTTCCCTTGCAATTGCCAAGAAGATTGAGGCGCTGGGACCTGAATATAATATCAATGTTATTATGACCAGGAAGGACGAAAAATTCCCTGGGTATGCAACAAATAAAAATGATGCATTGAAAGAAAGAGTTGAGTTGGTGAATAATTTGAATCCGCGTGCCTTTGTAACTATACATATGAATACAACTTCTGATTTTAAACAAGATTCTAAGTCAGGATTTGATGCTTATATAACAAAACAACGATATAATAACCCAGATATACAATTAGCAACTTCTGTACTTGGTGAACTAAAAAAGATATATACAACAAGAGAAGAAATCAAACAAAGAGGAAATGCTAGTATATATGTAATTGATGAAGCTAAATCTCCGTCACTTTTATTAGAATGTGGATTTATCAATAATCCAAAAGATATTTCTTTTGTTACTAATGAAAAAAATAAGGAAAAAATAGCAAGAGCGATCTTAAAAGGCTTGGTGACATTTGCCAATGCCCAACAAAAAGATGATTTAGAGTCTCATTTTTTGCAAAATAAAAATGAAGGAGACACTTCTAAACCAAAAAAATTAAAAGGGATAAATGAATATGAGAATTACATGGTCGTTGTTAACGGGATTGTACAATTAAAAAGAGGGTTCAAAGCGATAGATTCCTCTTTTCTTTTTGCAAAAGAAGGTGTAGAATTTACCATTTATAAAGATAGTTCAGGAGTTAAGAAATATGGACAAAAAGGAAAAGATGGTGTGATCGAAGTGACGACAAATAAGAATTCAACTAAAACAAATATAAAAGAGGCTGCTGTTAATGAAAGCGGAAAGACTCAGCCCACTATTTATAAACTGGTAGAAGTACCTGTACCTACAAAAAGATCTCCAACACTTGTGGAATTAAAGTCATGGGCTGACTCAAAAATGTATGGCGTGTGGATAGATGCGAACAGGATAAGTAATGATGACCTGGAGAGATATAAACCATCTGATTTTGGCTGGTATAATGTCAGCAAACTCACGAAAAATGCCATAAACTACGGCAAACATTACTACCAGGTTAATTTATACTCTCAAAAATATTATGATGAAAAAATAAATAATGGAAAAGAAAGGCCGGTAATTTTAGTAGGAAATATTAGACTTGTTGATACCACAAAACCAGGGAAGGACAAACCATTAATAGTAATTGACGGGAAGCCAATGCCTGGAATTGAACTTAATAAAATTGACAGTATTGTTCCTGTAAATGATATTGAAAAAATAAACGTCTGGAAGGGAGACAATGCTACAAACAAATATGGAGATAAAGGCAAAAATGGAGTAATTGAAATTGTAACAAAGAAAACAAAGATCAAAGAAGTAGAAACATGGAGAACAGAACCAATTAATGATTTTGACAATATAGTTTTTGAAAAAGTGGAGATCGAAGCCTCATTTCGTGGCGGCTATGAAGAATGGAAGAATTATTTAGAAAGAAACCTTGATAAGAATATTCCTGTTAAAAATGGATGTAAACCGGGTACATATACAGTAGTTGTGCAGTTTATTGTTGGAAAAGACGGCAGGGTGTCAGATGTAAGAGCTTTGACAAATCACGGATTTGGTATGGAGGAAGAAGCAATGCGAATGATCAAGAAAGGGCCAGACTGGGTGCCAGCTATTCAAAATGGCCACAATGTAAAAGCGTATAGAAAACAGCCATTCACATTTGTAGTAGCAGATCCTAAAATATCGATTAGCCATTATTCTGATGCTCCTATTTATGCTTATTTGATCAACTCCAATGAAGGCACAACAATCAATCTTGGAGATCTAAAAAAAGTAAATCAACTTAAGTTACAAAAAAAGGACCCGGTTCAAAATTGTGAATTAGTCAGTTTTAAGATAACGATAGACAAGCCGAACCATGGAAACGAAATTAAAAAAGTTAAAGACTTCGTGATAATAGGAAACAGTTTTTCAAGTGAGTTATTAAAAGCTATAGATGATCTGGACTCAGAAACCATAATTATTCTTGAAGACATTAAAGTTAAAGTGGATAACAGTATAAAAAAACTTCCTCCAAGAATCTACCAGGTAAATAGCATTACAACGACGCCAGATTAAATTAAAATACTAATTTGTCTTTAACAGTATTGGATATAATTAGTTCTTGTTTTTGAGCTTCTTCTACCCTGCCAGTAACCTGTGCATCCACACCAAACTTTTTTGCAATGGAGATGATGGTTGTGGCATCTTTCTCATTGGTGTAAATTTCTAACCTTGTACCCATATTAAAGACCTGGTACATTTCCTTGTCATCAGATTTGCTTGCTTGTTGTATCAGTTTAAAAATAACAGGTGGCTCAAATAAATTATCTTTTATGATCCTGACATTATCTGGAATATATTTCAAACATTTGGTTTGACCACCGCCACTGCAATGGATCAGACCATTGATCTTTTCAAAATGGTCTTCTAATAATTCTTTTAAAATTGGGGCAAATGTTCTTGTTGGGCTTAACAACAATTCTCCAACTGTAGATGACAATTGTTCATTGCGTAAGGAATATTGAACATTTTCCCTGAGCCTGTGAGGGCCGATATAAACAACTGAATCGTCCAGCGAATTATCAAATGATTCACGATAATTACCTGCATAAAATTTTTCCAGCATATCATGCCTGGCACTCGTGAGTCCATTGCTTGCTATTCCGCTATTATATGTGTCTTCATAATCAGCTTTTCCAAAACCTGCTAAACCCACAATAACATTTCCAGGTTTTATTTTTTCATTGGTAATAAGTTTTGATTTTGGCCATCTCGAAGTCATTGTACCATTTACTGCAATTGTTCTTACCACATCACCTACATCAGCGGTTTCACCACCCATATATGTAATATTTACACCAATGCTTTTCATCTTATCAAAAAACTCCTGTGTGCCGGTAATTACTGCTTCCAGCACTTCAGCGGGAATCACATTTTTATTTCTGTCAATGGTAGAAGAAAAAAGTAAATTATCGTAAATACCTACACAAAGAAGGTCGTCAAGATTCATTACGATCGCATCCTGTGCAATGCCTTTCCAAACTGAAACATCACCCGTTTCTTTCCAGTATAAGTAAGCAAGGATCGATTTAGTTCCGGCTCCATCAGCATGCATAACGTTTACCCATTGATCATCGCCACAAAGAACATCGGGATAAATTTTGCAAAATGCTTTTGGATAAAGCCCCTTATCAAGACTTTTGGTAGCGGCATGAACTTCTTCCTTCTGCGCAGAAACTCCCCTTTTTGAATATAGACTCATGAATTGTGTTGAGCCGCAAAAATACTTGAACAAAGAGTATTGCTAATTGAACATTGAACATTTATTTTGCATCTATGCAAGTACACAGGGATATTGATAATCTACCGCTTTTTCACAATGCAGTAGTCACAATTGGAACTTTTGATGGGGTTCATGTCGGTCATAGGCAGATCATAAATAAGTTAAAGGTTGAAGCCATAAAAGTAAATGGTGAATCGGTTATCATCACTTTTCATCCACATCCCCGGAAAGTTATTTCTTCCGCAATACTTGGCGTACGATTGATAAACACTTTGGAAGAAAAAATTGAAGTGCTAGCAGGGCTTGGCATTGATCATCTTGTTATTGTTCCTTTTACTGATGCTTTTGCCAACCAACCTGCTGAAGAATATATACGGGATTTTCTTTTTGAAAAATTTCATCCCGATACTGTTATTATAGGTTATGATCATCGTTTTGGACGTGAACGATTAGGTGATTATAAGCTACTGGAAAAAATGGCGCCTCAATTCGGATTTAAAATAAAAGAAATTTCCAAGCATATTTTGGAGGAGATCGCTATTAGCTCAACCAATATTCGTGAAGCAGTTCTTCATAATGATATTGAAATGGCGAATAGGCTACTCGGCTATACTTTCTTTTTTGAAGGTGAAGTTGTTCATGGGAATAAACTAGGAAGACAACTGGGTTACCCAACCGCAAATTTAAAAATTCATGATTCAGAAAAGATAATACCTGGTGATGGAATATATGCAGTTTATGCAAGCATTAAAAAAGGAATGCAAAATGAAGAAGCGACAATGGATGAGGTCAACTCCTTCCCAGTTAAAGATGCGCAATACCAAGGGATGATGAGCATTGGCTTTCGTCCTACTGTTGATGGTAAAAAAAGAGTAATAGAAGTAAATGTTTTTGATTTCAATAAAGATATTTATGAAAAAACAATGCGGGTCTATGTAAAGAAATTTTTAAGAGTAGAAGTAAAGTTTAACACGTTAGAAGAATTAGTAAAGCAAATTGACCAGGATAAGATCGATAGTCTGCAAGTATTATGAAAAAAGCCTCCGATAGGAGGCTTTCATTTAGTATTCAATATTGTATTCAAAATAAGAACCGTCTTCAAAGAAATCATCAAGTGTTCCTTCCATTGTAATTTTCTTTTTGTCGTCTGAAAGTGTCAACCCTTTACCTTCCGCTTTTTTTGCAGGCTTAGGAAGATTAATTACTGTTTTCATATTGATAGCCATTCCCAATTGAGCCATTTCTTGTAAAGACTTCAACGATTTATCATCTTCTACATGTGCATATTTTTCTTTATTGAGCTTGCGTGTAAACTTACCTTTTTCAAAAACAGACGAGTAATATTCATCAATATTTGCACCCATCTCATCTTTATTTTCATCCCCATCTTCATTCCCAAGCATTGCTTCATCTTTTCCAGCTTGCTCGCCCATGATATTTTGCATTATGTCATCAAGGATATCTTGTCTTGCTCTTTTCAAAACACCTTGAATTCCGGCGATCTCGGAGGCTTTTGAAAACGGAAAAGTGAATGTAAAGTTCATTTTATCCTCATTTGCATCCACCAGGATCTTCAGAGTGCCGGTTGCGGCTATTTTTTTTTCAGCAGCATTTAATTTTTTCATGCTATCCTGAACATCTTTTAAATTAATGACAGTATCCATTTTTAATTTGTCAATATCTTTCATTTCATCTTTTCCACTGCCCATAGTTTTTGCAAGACCCAGCATTTTTCCCATATCAAGGCTAGAGCTGAATGTCCCACTGCCATTTTCAGCAATAGTAACTTCCTCGAGGGTATCAAAACATCCGGAAAAAACAACCAACACAATAAGACCTGCGATCCAACTAATTTGTTTCATAAATAAAATTTGACTTAACGAAGTTTCAACATTACAAAGAAACAGTTTTTTGACCTTTGATAAGATGATTAAGCAGCAATTATTTTAAATACCAACTCTTTTAAGAGTGATGCGTCTTCAGTACCAATATCTGAAACGCCTATCGATCTTAGATTATACTGATGCAATAATAAAATAGTTTTCTCTACCTGGGGAAAGCTGTAAACTTTTACAGCCTTTAAATAGTCTTTTACAAAAAATGGGTTTACACCGATCGATGCTGCAACTGTTTTCTCCTCACGACTGTTTAATCCATGTATCATATATAATTTACTGAAAAATGAATAGAGTGATGGAAAGATCAATTGAATTGGTGCTGCCTTAGTATTTGCTTCAAAATATTGGACAATACGAATACATCCCGAAAGATCTTTGTTGGCTAAAGCATTTTGAAATTCAAAAACATTAAACTCCTTACTTATGCCGATAAATTCTTCAATATCGTCCTCATTGATAGTTTTTCTTTTACCAAGATTGACCAATATTTTCTCTATTTCATTTTCGATCCTGTTCAGATCATTCCCGATATGATCAACTAAAAGCATTAAAGCTTTCCTGGAAATTTCATATCCATGCTCATGTACGATCTCCTCGGTCCATTGCGGAAGCTGGTTTTCATAAATTTTTTTAGTTGAAAGCAGAACACCCCGGTCTTTTATAAGTTTTGCAAGTTTTGTTCGGCCATCAATTTTCTTTTCTTTATATGAAACGACAAGAATAGTCGAGTCCAACGGATTTTCTATATATGATTCAAGTTTTTCAATGTCCCGCATTTGTTGTCCTTCTTTTAATAATACTACCTGTCGTTCGGAAAACATGGGGTAGCGACGGCATGCATTTATTACGTCGGGCCATGCTGCATCCTTACCGTAAAAGACCGTGAGGTTAAACCCGGTCTCTGATTCACTAAGAATGTTATTCTCGGCATAGTTCATAACCTTGTCAATAAAATACTCCTCCTCGCCTTCCAACCAGTAAAAAGGCTTGAAAACTTTTTTTTTCCACTCAGTAATTATCTTTTCATGCGACATAAGGCGCTAAATTACAAGGATTCATAAAGAGAATCACGAATATTTGTTGACATTGGTATTTTATTTTTTTTCGTTTTTTGGCATGGTTTTTCTTTAAAGAGGTTTGACACAAAATTGCGATCCTGTTAATAACTAATGCTACTTATTTTGAGCGATTCCAATTATTTTGAAACTGTAAAATTCAAATAAAAATGACAAACACAAATTATCCATCTGCTTCGCCTACAACAACACCGCAGAGAAGCAGCAATTCAAAAAACATCGTTATCGGTTTACTTGCAGTGGCCCTGCTTGGTTCATGGGCTTATTTTCTAATGAAAATAAACCGGTCAGACAAAGAGATCCTTTCAAAAACCGAGGAAGGAGTTCATTATATGAGTCAGCGTGATTCATTAGAGTCTCTTTACAAATTCACACTTGATAAGTATGACTCAGTTACTGTTGCTAACAATGACCTTTCTGGTAAATTGACCGGCAAACAATCTGAGATCACAAAATTAAAAGTTGAGATCAACAGCATTTTGAAAAAGAAGAATGCTACGCAATCTGAACTTGCAAGAGCAAAAACATTGATCGAAGAACTTAATACACAGATCGAGACTCTTCAAGCAGACAATGCAAGGTTGACTGGTGAAAATCAGACTTTGACATCTGAAAAAACACAGCTTACTACAGAAAAAGAAACTTTGCAAACAGATCTTAACACTACTCAGGCTGAGAAAAAAGTTCTGGAAGAAACAGTTGATGTTGCTTCTACTTTCAGTGCAAGTAACATTGCAATCACACCGGTAAACGAAAAGAACGGTGGTAAAGAAAAAGAAACAACAACCGCTAAAAAAGTTGACAAACTGGTTGTATCCTTTGATGTGGAGAACAGGATAGCAAAAAGTGGCCCGGCTGATATGTATATCCTTGTAACAGCTCCTGACGGAAAGATTATTGATGCTTCTGGCGGTACATTTACAACAAGAGAAGAAGGTGACAAAACTTTCACTTCAAAGCTTACAGTGCCTTATGAGCAAGGCAAACGTCAGAACGTTCAGCTTCCTTTGGTACAGGAAAAATTCCAAACTGGTGACTACAAGATCCAGGTATATCATAACGGATTCAAAATTGGCGAAGGTGTAAAAACCTTGAAGAAAGGTGGTTTATTTAGCTAATAATATATAAAGATTTTTGATCCAATATTCACTGTCCCCCGGTTAGCCGGGGGACTTTCATTTTCACTGTAGCCCGGCATTTTTCCACATTGCCTTTTTGCCTGCGTGTCGTTTTCAATAATTAATTAGCTTGACATAGAATGAGAGATAACAAATCGATTCTTTTAGCCCTGCTCGCTGCTGGTCTTGTTATAACCTGGGTTTATCATATATATGATAAAAGCCAGTACTCAAATCATACAACAGAAGTTTTTGTGAAAGATTCGTCTGCTGTAGCAAAAGCCGTTACCGATTCGCTCAGAGGTTTTTTTATCCATACTCTGGATCAATTAGATCCGGAAAAAATTCAGGTTGATTCTTTAACAACAACGTTGTCAGATAGTGTATGGATCCAAAAGCTCGTTGCAATAAATCAACTCAGGTTTGATATCCGTAATATCCTGGAGCAGAAAGATATTTCAAAGGAAGATCTTGGCACTGCTAAAATAAAAATTGATACGCTTCAAATAAGAATGATCGAATTGGAAAAAGAAGGTACAATACCAAAGAATGAAAATAAAAAGCCCAATGGTGAACTGACACAGCTCAGTAATGATGTTAGTACACAACAAAACAAAAAAGAAGAGCTTGGTGAAAATAAAAATCAATCAAAAAAAAGTAATGCTATCTCTCTTTTTGTTGCGTCGGGTATTAGTTTTGCAGCTTATAAAGTACAACCTGATCAAAAAGAAATTGAAACTACTCAACAGGATGAGGCGAATAAATTCGTATCGACATTTACCGTAAGAAATAATACTACAGGCTTTCAAACTGCGGAAATCATTATTGTAGTTTCTGATCCATCTGGTAAATCTATCAATCCTGAAGTTTGGGATGCAGGAAGTTTCGAAACAAAGACTGAAGGAAGAAAAGTATATACCCGTAAACTGCAGTTTGAATACAATAAAGGTGAAACAAAACGATTGCAATTTTCCCTGGAACCTGAAAATTTTGAAAAAGGAACATATAAACTCAATCTCTATTACAATGGTATTCGTATCGGTGAATCAAGCTGGAGGCTTAGTTGAAATCATTTTGTTGTAAAAAAAATCGCCCGATACATTTGGGCGATTTTTTAGATCGTCTATCTAAAGTTTAGAACATATTAAATCCATAACTCACATAATATAAACCACCAACATAAGGACTGCCATAGCCAGTTCTTGCATAGTGATTAAGTATATTACTACCGCCAATACGGATCACACTTTTACCTTTCGGCATTCTGTAGCTAACCTGGGCATCAACCGCCCAAAAGGCAGGCAAAGTACCAGCAACAAATGTGCCTTCATAATGATTTACATCCTGCCATTTTGCGATAGCATTAAATCCAATATTTTTCCAAACATTATCATTCCTTAGACTAAGGTTAGCACGATATGCCGGTGCATTAAAATAACTTACAAAACCTGCAGGCACATCTTTTAATTTATCAGAAAACAAGTTACCACCGATTACATAACCACGGCTCAACTGGTACTCAAGACCAATTCCCCAGCCAGTTGCATTTACCGCATCGGGACTGTTTTGGATATAAGCATAGTTTGTTGATGCAAGTGGGTTAAGTGCATTTGTCGGAGTTGATGCTTTCACAACAGCTACCCTGGCAAAAAAATCCTGGTAGCGGCTGTAGTAACCATATATATCAACAAATAATTTTTTGTTGATAATTCCTTTATAACCGATCTCGCCAGATGAAACGCTTTCAGGTTTTACAGTTCCGAAAGTTGAAGCTTGTAGCAAAGCCGGGTTAAATGCGTTCCTCGCAGCTGTAACCGATTCGGCGGTATAGGTACCAGTATTCAAACCATAGCGTGTAACAAACTCAGGCAGTGCTCCAACTAAAATTACTGATCCGGTATTCAAATCAATATATTGATCCTGGTTAGATGGAAAGCGATAAGCTGTTTGGAATGATAATCGAATATTATTGTCTTTTGCAACACGCATTACTGCGGTGACTCTTGGCGTCCAGCGGCCATCAAAATTTGTTTGATTATCATACCGGATAGCTCCTGTTAAAGTGAGGAAATCGTCAAACAATCTTTTCTTCAATTGTATATATCCTCCTTTCTCACTGATCTTGATCGGGCCGGCGGTGTCGGCAAAGATCGTTCCCTGTGAATTCATTACCCATTGTTTCCATTGCAATCCTGCCATCACTTCTATTTTATCAGAAAAATCAAAGGCATCAGAAATGTTTACCTGCCCTTCAGCAGCCCATAGATCAGACTTGTCAAGAAATTTAGCTCCACCTTGTCCTATAGGAGTTGTCCTGATCGTCTGTTTTGAATTTTCAAAATTTGTTGATCCGGGTAAAGGCATTCCTGCATCACTAACTGATCGTGCAAATTGATGAGCATTAAGTTCACCTGCAGTTACCCCTCCCCCCGGGGTATTATTTATAGTGTTCTTATAATTAAAATATGCAAAAGTGTACTCAGGATACCATCCGGTGCCATCAGGACGAACACTTGGCTTAAATGCTTCCTGCATCAGACGTCCAAGGGCTGTTGCCTGGTAGGCCTCTCCGGCATTTTCCTGTGTAGTATAACCACGAACAAACCAGTTCTTATGTCGTACTTCAAGTTTATGCTGAGCCATTTTGAAATTACGAAGTGAATAACGATCAGCACCAGTATAAACGGTAGTTCCAGTGCCCCAGTATGTATTCCATGAGGCTTCGATACCAGGAGTTATTTTATAATGCAAGCCAGCTGTGAATTTAAAATTCATTGCTCCATAATCAACAAGATCTCTTTCTTTATAACCTGATCTTGAAACACTGGTTGTTTGTGGCAACCAATTATTACGAAGCCCCCAATAAAGTGGGTCATAAAGTGCAAGTGTCGGTTGTAATGCTGCAGGATACATTGCATAAACGGCATTTCTAAAAGCCTGTGATGCATTGATAGGAATTTGGGCATCCAGGTTATTTTTAATATTCGGAATAGCTCCTCCTGAAGCTGCCGCAACACCAGCAATAATTCCTTGTTGGATCGAATTGGAAACAAGAAATAGATTAGCACTGGTTTCATCACCGTACACATTTACACCATCATAGTTAGGGTCATTGGTCCGGTTACCGCCTGGTTTGATCTTACTATTCGTACTTGTTCTTGCAACATCATCATAGTCGTTAGCCTCCCAATCTTTTGCCGACATAAGTTGCCCTGTAAGTTTTATTGCAAACTTATTATTGAATGCTTTTGCCCATCGTAATGACCAATCATAAAATGGAGCGGCTTTTCTTTGTTTGCCATCAATATGATTGACGCCTTGTTTTATATTAAAACTTAATCCCTGGTATTGAAATGGGTTCTTGCTATTAATTAGTAAAGTACCGTTCATACCGCCAGAACCATATAATGCAGAAGATGCGCCTGATAAAAGCTCCATATTTGCAACATCGGGTTCAGTAAGCCCAACAATATTACCAACAGAAAAATTTAAACCAGGTGCCTGGTTATCCATACCATCTATCAATTGATTGAACCTGTTATTACCGCTTGCAACAAATCCACGGGTAGTAACAGTTCTGAAAGATATGCTGGCCGTATGCATATCCACTCCTTTCAGATTAGCCAATGCTTCATAATAATTAGGAACCGCAGCATTTCGAAGAGCTGAGCTGCTCAATCTTTCAATGGTTACGGGAGCATCAATGATTCGTTGTGGTGTACGGTTTGCTGCTACAACAACTTCTTGTCCAAGAGTAGAAACAGATATAAGATCAATTTCAAGAGCAGATGAGGCATTGCTGACCTCAACTTCTTTTGCTTCAAATCCAACAGAACTGAATGATAAAGTAAGCGGCAATTTTGCCGTTGTGGAAATAGAAAAGGCACCTTTATCATCAGTGTAAGTGCCATTTGAAGTTCCTTTAATAACAATAGAAACGGCTGGAACTCCTTCTTTTGAGGTGGAATTGCGGACAGTTCCGCTGATGGTTACGGTTTGCGCCAAAGCTTGAAGTGAAAATAATGCAGTAATCAGGCAAGCAGCCGTAAAGCGCAGGCTTTTACTCATGTTAGATAATTTTGGTTTTACAAATTTGTGATGGAAAAGTAAGAATAGTAATTTGGATGTAAAAATCTAATTTTTAGACACTAAGGATAAATTGTTGAAATCTTGGACAGCTTGTTATTGGGCAAATTTTATCACCTGTTTACTTTCGGGCATGGCTAAAATTAACTTTCCGGATCAGACAAATTTTTACAAAGGAAAAGTAAGAGATGTTTATTTTATTGGCAATGATTGGCTGGTGATGATCGCCTCCGATCGTATATCAGCTTTTGATGTGATCCTGCCCCGCCCTATTCCATTCAAAGGCCAGGTGCTTAATCAAATTGCTGCTTACATGCTTGGCGAAACAAATGATGTATGTAAGAATTGGCTGGTCGATGTTCCGGCTCCCAATGTTTCGATCGGAAAAAAATGTGATCCATTTAAAATTGAAATGGTTATTCGTGGTAATCTTGTAGGTCATGCATGGAGAACTTATAGTTCGGGAAAAAGAATTTTATGCGGCGCTACAATGCCTGACGGTTTAAAAGAAAATGATTTTTTTCCGGAACCTATTATTACTCCTTCTACAAAAGCTGATGCCGGTCATGATGAAGATATTTCACCCGATGAAATAATTGAAAAAGGATTAGCTACAAGAGATGAATGGACCATGCTTAGTCAATATGCGTTTCATCTTTTTGAAAAAGGAAAAGCGATCGCTGCAAAAAGAGGATTGATTCTTGCAGATACAAAATATGAATTTGGAAAATTAAATGGTGAGATCTGGTTAATGGATGAGATTCATACACCGGATTCATCCCGTTATTTTTATGCAGAAGGTTTTGAAGAAAGACAAGAAACCGGGGAACGTCAAAAACAATTAAGCAAAGAATTTGTAAGAGAATGGTTAATTGCTAATAACTTCATGGGCAAAGAAGGACAAACAGTTCCTGAAATGAGCGATGAATGGGTGAATACAATTTCACAACGATACATAGAACTTTATGAAAAAGTGATCGGTAAAAAATTTGTTCCGGAAAAATTAAGTGATGATGAAACTTACAAGCGGATCATTTCATCGTTGAATAAATATTCCACCTAAAATTTAAAACTATGTCACCTGATTCTGTTTTTCAAACCTGCAGCACAATTGTGATGGCGGGTTGGCTGGTCTTGCTTTTTATTAGTCCATTCTGGAGCAGCTTTGATAAATTTCTTATAGGCATCATCATCACATTATTAGCTATTGTTTATGCATGGCTTATTTTCCAGGTATTCACCCCCGAAGATTTTGAAAAATTTAGTTCATTGAATGGTGTCATGGAATTATTTACCGATAAAACTGCTGTTACCGCTGGTTGGATACATTATCTCGCTATTGATCTGCTTACCGGTATTTGGATAAAAAAGAATGCACAGAAGTATAACATTCATCACTTGATCGTGCTACCCTGTCTGCTTGTTACTTTCATGTTGGCACCGATAGGATTGTTATTGTATTTGTTGGTGCGATTGGTAAAAACAAAACAATATTTTGCAGCTAACTACTAAATCTTTGTTATGAATTTCTTCAGTGAATTAAAACGAAGAAATGCATTGCTGTTCTGGTTTGGTTTGTTCAACCTTGCCGTGGCAATTGTTTGTCTTGTATTAATGCCATTTGAAGAAACACAAATACTCGGCGTGAACAGGTGGCTAAAACCATTTAAATTTTATTCTTCAGTTGGCATCATGGTTCTTACGATGGGCTGGTTGTTGTACTATCTCAATAATCCTAAAAAAGTAAAAACTTATTCATGGCTGATCGTAATAACTATGTTTTTTGAAAATGGATTGATTATAACACAGGCGATCAGGAAAACAACTTCTCATTTTAATAATACATCAATACTCAATGGAATTGTGTTCAACATAATGGGTGGATTAATTCTTGTATTTACTATTACTGCAATACTTATTTGCATTTCTTTTTTTAAGCAAAAACAATTTTCAATTCCTGCGGCTTACGTATGGGGTATCAGGCTTGGTTTATTATTCTTTGTTTTTTTTTCATTGGAAGGCGGATTGATGGTAGGCTTGTTAAGCCACACAATTGGAGGTCCTGATGGCGGCCCCGGATTACCATTGGTGAATTGGAGCACCCGGTATGGTGATCTCCGCATTGCGCATTTTTTAGGTCTTCATTCATTACAAGTTTTGCCATTGTTTGGAAACTATATTGCAAAAACAAAAAAGCAAACGATAACATTTTCCATTGTATATTTTATTATTGTCGCAGTCTTATTTTTACAAGCAATGAAAGGGATACCTTTGCTTTTTTAATTTCTCTTTATGCAAAAAATATTATTTATCGGTGCATCGGGTATGTTGGGAAAACCGGTTGCTCTTGAATTAATGAGAGCAGGCTTTCCGGTTACATTTCTTGCAAGAGATGTAGAAAAGATGAAAAAGCTTTTCCCAAATGCTGCTGTAGTGAAAGGTGATGTGTTTGATATCGCTTCATTAGAAACAGCAATGGCGGGACAGGAAATTGTTTATTTGAATCTATCTGTTGCACAATCATCAAAGAAGACCGAGCCGCAACCGGAAAGAGAAGGAATAAATAATATCCTTGAAGCGGCTAAAAAAAC
>Ga0193703_1000030_pt1 | contig 14674 bp, 8 predicted proteins | sample U3a2metaG_FD_143062 | JGI IMG/M metagenome (GOLD analysis project Ga0193703, IMG submission 143062) | Soil microbial communities from a riparian zone of the East river system, Colorado, United States - U3a2 | ecosystem: Environmental > Terrestrial > Soil > Riparian zone | place: USA: East River...
TGTCAATACCTCAAAATTTTATTAACTATTCTTTTAGGACTGCGTGCTTTGCCGCAATAAATGGTTTCCCAAATAAGGTTTTCAAGGGTTACAGTTCCTACCAGGAGGCTCATACCGTTTGGCGTGCTTTTGCCGATCACAACATCCTCCCTGCTGATATTATATCGCGCTTATTTGACAAACCGCGTCCTCTTGCTCCGACTATTCCACTGCAGAATATCGGGGGCTTGCCCTACCCCACTTCCCCAACTCCTCTACCCTCGTCTCAACCTACTACAGAAAGTCCACAAATGTCTTTGAAACTAGGATCCAGCGATGCTACAGACTTCTGGGTTGTTCAGGGGTTGCCCTACCCCACTTCCCCAACTCCTCTACCCCCGTCTCAACCTACTACAGAAAGTGTACAAATGTCTTATGGAGCCAGCGATGCTACGGACTTCTGGGTTGTTCTTACCGGTGCCAATCCAGGCGTCTATCAAGGATGGTGAGTCATTTTTAGCATTTGCATATTCATTCATTGTAGTGAAATGTCATGTTAGTAAAGAAGCAGAATGTGCTCTTGGTTCTATTGGGTCGCCCTCATCTCTTAGAGTTGGATCTCGTGAGGAAGCGAACCAAATATTTGTTGACGAGTATATGAGGCGACAAGTCGCACGTTTCAAATAGGTATACTTCCTTCCTGATTATGACGTCCTTGCTATCTTGTAGTTTTTATATTGGTTGTTGTATGTAGGCTGGAATCTTCAATAAGAAAAAAATTGTGCTCAGTACTTGCAAGATTGATATTGCAACTAATGATTTGCTCCAGTACAGTCGGCATATAAGACGCGCCAATATTTCAGAGGAAAAAAGCAAATGTTGTACTACCATACAACGGTTTAAACACGGAGTATCAGTCACTACTATCTCCGCCTTTAAGTCACTACTATCTCCGCCTTTAAGTCACTACTATCTCCGCCTTTTAGAATTGTTTAAAGGCGGATGTAAGCAAAAGGAAACAAAAGGAAATGAAGTAATTAGTATTACCACTTACATTATGGTATAGCGGTTTTAATCACTGCTCAAGACTCCAAAGGCCTAGAGTTCGAACCATGATGATATCGCAACTAATGATTTGCTCTAGCAAATCATTAATTGCAATATCAAAGACGCGCCAACATTTCAGAGGAAAAAAGCAACTGTTGTACTACCATACAATGGTTTAAACACGGAGTATCAGTTATTAGCTTCCTACATGAATATCTGCACATCGAGCACTATTTAAATGCAGGTTAAACACAGAGAAGTGAACCATAGATTCGCGTTTAAACAAAGCAAAGGAAGACATAAGACACACATTTAAAAGCGGTGGTACTTCATTTTTACTCCCCTTCAATTTTCATCTGTGCCTTTAAGCAATATTTAAAGGCGCAGATGAACCTATATTTGAATCTTGCCTACACACCACTTCAAATTTTCCGCCTTTAAATATTTGCTTAAAGGCTGGTGTAAGAAAAATGAAATGAAGCAATGTTTGAAAATATTTAAATGCTTACTTCAAGATTTCCACCTTTACAAAATATTGCTTAAAGGCTGGTCTGTATATATTTAAACATGTTTAAATTCTTGAATTAAAAAGTTATGTACCTAAGCTGCCTTTAAAAATTGTTTAAAGGCGGAAAATATTAGTATTACCACCTTAGCTAAAATGACGTTATGGTGTAGTGGCTTTAATCACTGCTCAAGAACCCAGTGTATCACTCTGCCTATTTTCCTCTGTTCGAGTCTAATAGATTGAGACTTGAAGTGAGGAGAATTTCTTGAGGGCTATTATTGCTGGTTCTCCTTATCGTCGTATTATATTTCTGACTTTGAAGTAGTCTGCAAAATACTCGAGAAACTGTTCTTACTTCTAGTCGCAGCAAGTAAGAAGAATAGGCAGAGTGATACACTATTCATCATGGTTCGATCCCTATTTGTACCTATTGTTGACCCCTCAGTAAGTGAACAAACAGAATCGCGTGTAAAAAAACTTTATAGGCATATATCTATGCGTAGAGGGTTGAGCAATTTCTGGGAAATTCGCGAAATTCAACTTTAAATTTCGGGAAGATCCCACAAATAAACAAATCAAAGGCAGAGTGATATCATCATGGTTCGAACTCTAGGTCTCTGGAGTCTTGAGCAGTGATTAAAACCCCTACACCATAGTGTGATAACGCCGTTTCAGCCTAAGTGAACAACAGAATCGCGTGTAAAAAACCTTATAGGCGTATATCTGCAATTCGTGGATTCTAGGTAGTTTTAGATGGATACAGTTTGGTTTAGGCTTAGAACTGGCTACATAACTGACAGGAATAATCTCCTGTTATGGAAATTATTCCTGCTGAATTTTATTTTTGCACAAGATCTTAGTATGAATATAGCGCAAAAATGTTGGACTATGATAATGCTAGCAATGTAGACTATACTTATTTTATTTATAAATCAAGGTCATAAGAAATGTTTAGAGTCATAGGCAAGATAAATGAAATGAAGTATAGACACACACGCGTTTATACATTGTTTAAACGCGAAGTATTAATTTGAAAAGGTATAGCTTAGTATGAATATAGCGCAAAAATTTTGGACTATGATAATGCTAGCATTGTAGACTTATACTTATTTTATTTATAAATCAAGGTCATAAGAAATGTTTAAAGTCATAGGCAAGAAAAATGAAATGAAGTATAGACACACACGCGTTTATACATTGTTTAAACGCGAAGTATTAATTTGAAAAGGTATAGCTTCCTACAAGAAAGGGTTAAAGTCATAGGCAAGACGAAGATTAGACACACGCTTTTATACATTGTTTAAACGCGAAGTATTAATTTGAAAAGGTATAGCTTCCTACAAGAAATGTTTAAAGTCATAGGCAAAAAAAATGAGACGAAGTATAGACACACACGCGTTTATACATTGTTTAAACGCGAAGTATTAATTTGAAAAGGTATAGCTTCCCAGATCTAGCACTACTTGAAGAAAGAAGAATTTCTCGAGTGGGGTCCTCGAAATGCTTGTTGCCCTTTTACTGTTAATGGTCATCAGTTAACAGCAAAAGGGCAACAGGCAGAGTGAGGGTCTATCATCATGGTTCGAACTCTCAACCTTTGGAGACTTGAGCAGTGATTAAAAACCGCTACACCATAATGATATTATAGCTTAAGTGGTAAATACTAATACTTCATTTCTTTATGCTTACATCCGCCTTTAAACAATGGTTTAAATGCGGCGATAGTAGTGACTACCAATTGACTACATAAATGTATAGACAAGAATACTAAGGTATAATGTAGTCAATAATAATGCTACCAATGTAGACTATACATACTTATTTAATTTATAAATCAAGGTCATATATAAGAAATGTTTAAAGTCATAGGCAAGAAAAATGAAATGAAGTATAGACACAGACGCGTTTAAACATCGTTTAAACGCGAAGCATCAGTTATTATAATAATTTGAAAAGGTATAGCTTCCTACATGAATATCTGCACAATCTAGCACTATTTTAATGTGGACCATAGATTCGCGTTTAAACAAAGCTTAGAAATGTATACATTGTGTAGTCAAATTTTATAGGCTTAAACACGTTGAATGCTTGCTTTGTCTACACTTCACTTCAGTTTCATCTGCGCCTTTAAATATTGCTTAAAGGCTGGTCTGTAGGATAAATGAAATGAAGGTAACATATATTTAAACACATTTAAATTTTTGTCTACACTTCACTTGTTTAAATTCTTTGTCTACATTTCACTTCAATTAATGCCTTTAAACATATTTTCAATGCGGAGGCAAGAAAAGTGAAGTGAACTTAGTATTGCAAAAGTGGAGAACATCAACAGTAACACAACGAAGAACTGGGTCATACAGCGGGGTTTGAACCGTTGGCGTTTGGATTATGGATTGTGTTGTTATAGTCCTTAAACAACACAATCTTTACAACTCAGCCATAGTTCAATCTACAAGACAGTTTTTAGATTCAGCACGATTCTAAACACAGATTTATTTGAATTAAGAAGTTATGTATAACATTTGTGTAGTCAATTTGTAGTCACTACTATCCCCGCCTTTAAAAATTGTTTAAAGGCGGATGTAAGCAAAAGAAAATGAAGTAATTAGTATTACCACTTACATTATGGTATAGCGGTTTTAATCACTGCTCAAGACTCCAAAGGCCTAGAGTTCGAACCATGATGATATCACTCTGCCTTTGATTTGTTTACTTATGGGTAACAGATCAAGCATCTGTGTCAGAGTCAGTAGTCAGATATGAAGCATATAAGTCAGACTTACTTGCGAGATTGATATTGGAATTAATGATTTGCTCTACTAGAGCAAATCATTAGTTGCAATATTTTAGGTAGTTTTAGATGGATACAGTTTGGTAGTAATAGTTCATTTTTACTGCACTTCAATTTCATCTGCACCTTATTGCTTAAAGGCTGGGTAGGAAGAATGGAAAGAAGTAACACACCGCTTCAAATTTTCCGCCCAAAAATATTGCTTAAAGGCTGGTCCTTAGAAATAAATGAAATGAAGGGTAACATATATTTAAACACATTTCATATCTGGTCTACAATTCCCTTCAACTTTTACCCCAGCCTTTAAATATTGTCAATTTGTAGTCACTACTATCGCCGCCTTTAAAATTTGTTTAAAGGCGGATGTAAGCAAAAAAAAAATGAAGTATTAGCATTAACACTTACATTATGGTATAGCGGTTTTAGTCACTGCTCAAGACTCCAAAGGCCTAAGGTTCGAACCATGATGATATCACTCTGCCTTTATTTGAGTAATCTCTTGGATCTTCATGTTTAATTTCATGATTCTTTTGAATTCAAATTCCATGAAGACCCCTCTCTATGCATAGATGTAAACAAAAACAAATGAAGTATTAAAATTTTACAGTTTTTGTGTAACATGGGCAGCTTCATATGCGGGGCGATTAGCGCGAACAACAGTCTATGCAAAGCTAGGGGCAATCAGAAGAGAACACAAGAGGCGATCGGGCGTGGTTTGGCAGGGAGGGGTTAAATTGCGACAAATTCTTAAGCGGATAGAAGAATTGAAACCTTTGTCATCAGTTAACAGTGAAAGGGCAACAAGCATTTCGAGGACCCTGCAATCCAAAAAATATTACCTTTGGAGTCTTGAGCAGTGATTAAAAACCGCTACACCCTAATGTTTTTATAGCTAAAGTGGTAAATACTTCATTTCTTTTGCTTACATCCGCCTTTAAACAATTTTTAAAGGCGGCGATAGTAGTGACTACCAATTGACTACATAAAAGGTATAGACAAGAATACTAAGGCATAATGTAGTCTATAATAATGCTACCAATGTAGACTATACATTTATTTAATTTATAAATCAAGGTCATATATAAGAAATGTTTAAAGTCATAGGCAAGAAAAATACAATGAAGTATAGACACAGACGCGTTTATACATTGTTTAAACGCGAAGCATCACTTATTATAATAATTTGAAAAGGTATAGCTTCCTACATGAATATCTGCAGATCTAGCACTATTTTAATGCGGACTATAGATTCGCGTTTAAACAAAGCGTAAAGGCGTATCAGAAGTATAGATTTGTGTAATCAAATTTTGAAGGCTGAAAAGGAAGACACATTTAAAATCAGTAATACTTGCACTTCAATTTCATCTGCACCTTTAAATATTGCTTAAAGTTGAGTCCGGGTTGACGATTTTCAACTTAATATATTGCCATAGATATGATCATGGGACACATATCGACGTGCGACGCGCCTTTATTATTATCATGTGACGAGCTCAGGTACTTTAAATATCTTCACTCATGCACCTTCTGCAGTTCTTTCCGAGTCATCGACACTGAGTTCATCGAGACTGAGGTATGCAGTTACTTTACATTTTGTCCGTCTAGGTCATCGAGAGTTATTATACCCCATCTAGATAACATTTGCCTTTCTCCGCTATCATGCCGTCTGCAACAGTGAACAACAATGCAACATCTCGTGAGTGGAGTTCTAAGCTGGCATTTTTACTGCACTTCAATTTCATCTGCACCTTTAAATATTGCTTAAAGGCTGGTCCTTAGGAATAATGAAATGAAGGGTAACATATATTTAAACACATTTAAAATCTTGTCTACAATTCCCTTCAACTTTAACAATAGGAATAATAAAATCTATTTAGACATGTTTAAATTCTTGTCTATACATTTGTGTAGTCAATTTGTAGTCACTACTATTGCCGCCTCAAAATTTCCGCCTTTAAATATTGCTTAAAGGCTGGTCCATAATATATTTAAACATGTTTAAAATCTTGTCTACACTTACTTCACTTCAACTTTTTACCCCAGCCTTTAAATATTGTTTAAAGGCTGGTGTTGGGTTAATAAAAAGAAGTCTAACATAAATTTAAACATGTTTAACCCTCTTTGTCTATACCTTCGTGTAGTCAATTTGTAGTCACTACTATCGCCGCCTTTAAAAATTGTTTAAAGGCGGATTGTAAGCAAAAGCAAATGAAGTATTACCACCTTACATTATGGTGTAGCGGTTTTAATCACTGCTCAAGACTCCTAACCCTTACAACTACTTGACTTCATATATATTTCAAAACCTTTCGCGTTTAAACAATGCTTAAGGGCGGTATCATTCGCTTCAAAGCCAACATAAACAAAGGAAAGGATCTTCGAAGAAGAGGATTAGAAATGAACAAAAGGAAGAAGGATGGCTTCACCATGGTCCACGATTTAAGGGCGTTGAAGTGAAGTATAGACTTCATTTAATTTTTTCTGCACCAGCCTTTAAGCAATATTTAAAGGCTGGGGTAAGAATTTAAGTGAAGTGTAGACAAGCATTCAAATATTTTTAACATTGTTTAGACGCAGAGGTAAGAAAATGAAGTCAAGTACTAGGCAAGCGTAGTAGTGACTACAAATTGACTACACAACCATATACTTCACTTCATTTTCCTAACCTGACGTTTAAAAGATGTTTAAAGGCGTGGGCGGCCCAATATCAATAGTCCATCTTTATACCTCATCCAACATGGTCAAAGATTGCTCGTTCCAGATCCTTCATGCGTACATGATACTAGAGAGTATCGTTAGTGAGTTCAGCAGATGATCTGCCAACTTTGAGATCGCCTTTCTGGAACGGTGAGCAATATAGAACAAAATCTACTCCCTTAAATTAGCTATTTACGTCCCCAATGCATGCAGAAACACGCCATCTCACTATCGAGACAGGTGGATCCTAGGTCGCTATTGTTTGCGCACATTTTGAAGTTGGCAATTCCAGTGCATGTGTTCGAAAGTTCCTCTGATGATTCATGGAAAGGTATTATCTACTTACTTTCAACCAGAGTCAAGTGTTGATACAACCTTAGAAGCTGAAAGAATCTTATCTCAGCGTATATTTATTTTGAACATGATTTGTACGGGGACTGGCATAACTATATATTGCTTAAAGGCTGGTGTAGGACAGATGAATTGAAGTACCTACTCAGTTATCCACCAGCTAATGATACACACCCAAAATGTAATTATTATTTTGACCCACATCACTGCCTGTCCCTCGTCACAAATTCACTAAAGTGGTTCACCGTTTAACAGAGGAACTTAGATAAGATTGAACGGAATCATTTGAAAGCCACAGAAACATTGTTGGAGAGTGGTACATTGGCGCTGCCTGCGGCAGAGGGTATGTAAGATCCAGGCATCATGATCCTGATGTCACCCCTTCAATAGGACCATCTACGCATACCTCGTCACTGCCAAACTCGTCGTGAAAAAAAATAAAAAAAGAGGCCAAATAAGCGGGCTGAATGTATCAAACCCGCTGTATGACCCAGTAGCCACGTCACAAAGTAAAGTACCGCACTTTGATGTTCTTCACTTTTGTATTGCAAAAGTGGAGAACATTAACAGTAACACAACGAAGAACTGGGTCATACAGCGGGTTTGAACCCTTGGCCTTTGGATTATGGATTGTCCTTAAACAACACAATCTTTACAACTCAGCCATAATTCAATCCACAAGACGTAGATAAGCTTAGGAGTATTTAGATTCAGCACGATTCTAAACATCCTTTAAACACAGATTTATTTGAATTAAGAAGTTATGTATAACATTTGTGTAGTCAATTTGTAGTCACTACTATCTCTGCCTTTAAGAATTGTTTAAAGGCGGATGTAAGCAAAAGGAAATGAAGTAATTAGTATTACAATATACATTATGGTATAGCGGTTTTAATCACTGCTCAAGACTCCAAAGGCCTAGAGTTCGAACCATGATGATATCACGACTAATGATTTGCTCTAGCAAATCATTAATTGCAATATCAAAGACGCGCCAATTTAAAAGCGGTGGTACTTCATTTTTACTCCCCTTCAATTTTCATCTGCGCCTTTAAATATTGCTTAAAGGCGCAGATGAAAATTGAAGGGGAGTAAAAATGAAGTAACCTATATTTGAATACTTGCCTACACACCACTTCAAATTTTCCGCCTTTAAATATTGCTTAAAGGCTGGTGTAGGAAAAATGAAATGAAGCAATGTTTGAAAATATTTAAATGCTTTACTCCAAGATTTCTGCCTTTACAAAATATTGCTTAAAGGCTGGTCTCTATATTTTTAAAAAGTTATGTACCTAAGCTGCCTTTAAAAATTGTTTAAAGGCGGAAAATATTAGTATTACCACCTTAGCTATAATGACGTTATGGTGTAGTGGCTTTAATCACTGCTCAAGAACCCAAAGGACCTAGAGTTCGAATCATGATGATAGTGTATCACTCTGCCTATCTTCCTCTGTTCGAGTCTAACAAGATTGAGACTTGAAGTGAGGAGAATTTCCTGAGGGCTGTTATTATTGCTGGTTCTCCTTAACGTCGTACTGACTTCTAGTCACTTCTTCGACATATTCCGGAAGAATCAAGTTTTTTGGGGAAAGGAGTTGATGGAAATAGTGCTAGATGTGCATATTCGTGTTTAAAAAAAGCTTAAAGGCGTAGATGGTAGAGTAATTTCTGGATCTTCGCGAAATTCAAAATTACTTTTAATTTCGATTTCCGTGAAGATCCCTGAGATTACTCTAATAAACAAATCAAAGGCAGAGTGATATCATCATGGTTCGAACTCTAAGGCCTCTGGAGTCTTGAGCAGTGATTAAAACCCCTACACCATAGTGTGATTACGCCGTTTCAGCCTAAGTGAACAACAGAATCGCGTGTAAAAAACCTTATAGGCGTATATCTGCAATTTGTGGATCTTCGCGAAATTGAAAATCACGTTTGACTTTCATTTTCGGGAAGATCCCATGAATAAACAAATCAAAGGCAGAGTGATATTATCATGTTTCGAACTCTAGGCCTCTGGAGTCTTGAGCAGTGATTAAAACCCCTACACCATAGTGTGATTATGCCATTTCAGCCTTAGTAGTAATACTAATACTTCAGAAGAATAGCTGGGACGTGAATTAAGAAGTTATGTATACATTTGTGTAGTCAATATCTAGTCACTACTATCACAACCTTTAATAAGTGTTTAAAGGCGGATGAAAGCAAAAAGAAATGAAGTATTAGTATTACCACTTTAGCTAAAATAACATTTATGGTGTAGCAGTTTTTAATCACTGCTCAAGACTCCAAAGGCTTTAGAGTTCGAACCTGCCTATTCTCCTCAGTTCAAGTATTATAGATTGAGACTCGAGTATTGCTTAAGCAGATCTTAAAAGTCGTCGTATCGTCGTATCTATTGTTTACGCCATAAGAAATGTTTAAAGTCATAGGCAAGGAAAATGAAATGAAGGGTAGACGCGTTTATAAGGCATGTCCTAATTGTAAATTCATTCGTAGTCATTCGATTTGTAGTCACTACCGCCTTTAATAATTGTTAAAGGTGTTAAGCTTTCTTTACAGGTTTATATTTGACGCCTTTAAACATCTTTTAAAGGCGTGGTTAGGAATATTCTTACTTCCGCATTTAAACAATGGTTAAAGGCGTGCCTAACAAGTTCACTCACTATGAATGTACCCAAGTTGATTCAATTTGTAGTCAAGTTATAATGAAAAATGTAATGAAAGTGTAGAGGAAAAAAAGAACACCATTTTCCACTGGAATTTCTCAATCTTCCGAAAAAAAAAAACCAGATTTCAGTCCTAGGACCCATAATCTCCATCCTCTGGGTGTTATTTCGGCCCTCCAGTGTGTTTGGTGTACCTCTGAAATTCGTACGGCAATATGTTCCATCATTTGTCACGCCTTACGGGATTTGGCCACAGGATTACCTAAGATACTAATTTCCCTAACTATGGGAAGGAGAGACACCACCCATTGTACGTATCTTAATAAAGTCTAGTGTTAATCTCAACCCTTTACTCACCAACCTCTAATAGCAAACTGTTTACATCTAATAGAAAACTAACTATAGTACTCAATCACATTAGACTTAACAAACTATCTAGATATTACAATGACTACCAACAACCAGCCAGAAGCAAGTGGCAGCCGCCCAAGACAACCTGTCCCCGTCCAAGATTTAGATCCAGATGCCTTCTTATCTGATGGTGAACAGGGTTACCTTCCAGGTAAAGTAAATAACTTCGGTCTATACATGTATTCATTAAGAATGTTCAGGAAGTGAAGAGAGTGATGATTCTGAAGGTAAAGTGTATACTCAACTCTTCTAGCAGGCTTATAACTGACGAAGAGCATCAAGGCTTTGAGCAAGCAAAGCCTAGTTATCGAAGAAAATCGCGAACTGCGAAAAGTAAGTGAATATCTTCTTTTTTTTTTTTGATAATTAGTTACAATCCATTCTATGTAGACAAAAAGGGAAAGGGTAAACAAGTAGCCGAGGTAGACGAGCAGGAGGTAGTAGATGATGAGGACGTCTCCGAAAGTAATGAAGGTAATAGTGTTTATCTTATAGTCAGTTAACATATTAGTCTATAATGAATGGTCTCTTAGAAGCCGAGCAAACCTCCAACCTAAATAGAGCAATATTTGGGTTCGCGAGGGTCGATTTGCTTAGGCCTCTACGACCCATTAACCAAGGAGAGTTCAACCAACGACCCATCAACAAGAAAGCGGTTGACCAGTTGGTCCAGAATATGGAGACAGTGGGAGTGCACTCTGACCGCTATTCGACCGCTATTCCCCTCCTGGCCAACCCCGACGATATTGATCCTTCCTCCCTTCTCTTAGACATCACTAAAATTTCCCAAGCCAAAGATTTGGTATTGAGTGAGAAAGGGGAGGCAGATGTCAAGTCGTTTTCAGCAGCTGGGGGTAGGCATAGGACAAAGGCGCTGGAAATCGTTGTTGAAAGGGTAGATAAGGAGATGAAGGGTATACAGGATAGAATTAACAACACAAAGAAGAGGGAAAGCAGCAAAGGTAAAGCTAAGCTGGAGAGGCTTAGGGAGGAGCTGAAGAAGTGTAAGGCCAAGAAGGCTGGCCTGCGGAAGTGGACGGTGATTCTTTACGATGAAGGTAAGTACACTTGATTGATTTGTTAGATTAATTCTTATTTAATTACCATAGAAACGTTACGGGCAAACGCCAATCAACTAGCATTGGAGTTGTCCCGTAACAAGCCAGAAGTTCGAAGGGTGGAAGATGATGCTGAAAAAACCACCATGAGCTACCTGGAGTATAAGGCGAGAAGAGTAGTTAGGGAGGCAGAGACAGGGGGGTCGTTGACGAGTGGGGAAAGGGATGAAATCGCAGGTGAGATTGCAGGGAAGGGTCGCAATAGCGATCATAACCTCAAGCCTTGCCTGCAAAGTGAGTTGATACTCACCTATTGGGGGGCATTGGAGAGCGTTATCGATGGGCAACGCTTCTTCAATACAAAATACTTTTCCTCCAAGTGGTCCCTTCAAGCGATTCATAACCCTGGGGGTGGAGTTAGTCGAATTTCTCTGATTCATAAGATATTCTCTAACTATGGTTGTATGATTGTTGTAGCTCTTCGTGGAGATCGTCAGTGAAGCTGCGCATTTTTTTAGGGTGCTATTTACGCCTTCCGCACTTTACATGGATGAGGAGCCATCCCGCAGGATAAAGTTCACTCAACTTACCAATAAAGGGGAAAAGAGTGCTAATGATAAGAATTGGTTAAGAACTTGCTGGAAGAGAACCTGGGCTTCATTTGACAGTCAAGAAGTAGAGCCAGACTGGTCAATGGCCTCTAACAGCTTGTTGGATGAATTGGACGAATTAAATGGTAGGATGCTGATTGGGTTGAAGATGTTCAGCTACTGGGTGGATGATGAGGGAGAGGAAGATTTCAAACAGAGGCGTCCCTATTGGGATGCGGTGCGGGACTTGATGAAGAAATACGTTGTCAATGAAGCAGACCAGGAAAACTTGGTCACTAAGAATATTTTATTCAAACTTCGGTGGTACCTGTCAATGAATCGTCATAAGCAACGTCTACAGATCCCTATCCTGACACCGAAGATGCTGGATGCCTTAGCGGCCAACTTTCTCGCCAGAGCAAAGGCATACGAGGAGGTTAGTGACATTGCATATTTAATTCCTCTAACTAGTTTCATTGCGGGTCTAACCCACGCCTTTAAACAAAATTTAAAGGCGGGGTTCACTTCATTCACTGTATCTAACCTCACGCCTTTAAAAAAAATTTAAAGGCGTTTCATTTTAAAGGCGGGGTTCACTTCATTCACTGTATAGGCGGTTTCAACTTCATCTAACCTCACGCCTTTAAAAAAAAATTAAAGGCGTTTCACTTCATTTTTGTTACTTCCACGTTTAAACAATCGTTAAAGGCGTCTTTCACATTCAAATAATCAATTGCTAACTCTTTCTTATCCACTTCAGATTGCTTTGTGGTTGATTCCAGTTGGCCCTTATTTCATTTCAACCACCAAGCACAACCTCCATGCACGCTCAGCCTGGGGTCTGGTCTGGCAGTATCTTGAAGTCCAGCGCCCATATCGAAGGAAAGTCCCTGAGATCCGAAGGAAGGTAAGTAAATAATATATAATCATGTTAGAGACAATGGGTAATGGATACATGGCTATCTTAGCTGACATGTTTAATCATGCGATCCTTAACATCCCTATCCTTGATCCAGAAATTCGTCACAGATTCAAATGAAGCTTCGAGTCGTCAACTCACGAACACCAGAAAAAGTGAGCATCCTCACCCTGCTTATTGTTCAAATTTATTAACGCCTCACAAGGTGAAGCCTGGAAATCAAGGAAAGATAATGAGGAATTTAGGCCAGGTGGGACGGTATACAATGCAATGATGTTGTGTAGAAGTGGTACTTCCGTCGCAGATGCGAAGACCCTTCAGCCATCTCGCATTGATGTCGAGGGTTTGCCATGGCCACTCTCAGTGCCTTGGTCAGGATCGTTCCTTACCTCGTCCAACCCTAGTAGAGACTTGCCAGCCCACGGTATCTTTGCGGATATCGAAGCCGAGATTGTCCCAAAGTATAGGGAAACGATGATTCAATCTTACCCTGACATTGGTGATCTTAGGCAGAATATTGCCAGCTTACTAGAATTTTACCAGAAGGCCGAATTCGAATTTCCAGATGGCATCCCTGACCCAGAGTATGATGAAGAGATGATGGTCTATGAGAAGCCTGAGGCCATCCTCCTCAACGAGCGATTATCAGCCTCTCACATGAGGTATAATAGTCAAATTGAGGAGATCATCAAGTGCTGTGCCAAGCAACCTGTGATGCTCGCACATCCTTCTGGGGACTTGGATAGTGCTGTTGTTCGCGAAGCCTTCGAGGACTTCATAACCGTGAGTGTAGTCATGTTTTCTTTCAGATTTCAAGACTAACAACATTGATTGTTATATAAGACCCTCACTAATAACGTCCCCAGACTTATTAAGATGGAGGAAACAGGGGTTGATGAGGAGATTGATACCTATGACTCCATCTATGATGGCAGTCAAGTCTATATGGGTGAGGCCAACTACCAAGTCATGAGGGATGTACGGTGGCCAGACGGTATGGATGTGAGTACTTTTCTTGTATAATGTAACCCTTCAAGTTTACTAACGCCTAAGCTCAAGGAGGGTTGATTTGACAAAGGGACTTTTCTTGTTTTAATTTAATGTATATACACGAACGCTGCGCATAATTAATTTTTTTTTTGGAAAATGACTTTCGCGTGATTTTAGAAAATAATGCTTGACAAAAGTCCACATGTCTATCCATAATCTACGCCTTTAACCAATGTTTAAAGGCGTGCCTAATTGTTTAACTTCATTTTCTTACTTATTCAATCCACGCCTTCACCCAATGTTTAAAGGCGTGCCCTAATGATGGTTCACTTCATTTTTGTACTTTAAGGGGATTTTCCCACTATCTCAAAAACTCTTAGTAGTTTGATACATTATATTTATTTTGCATTGCTAGTTATATAAAAAGTGCTAATTAAAGATAAGGAGCCAGGTAAGGAAGGGTTAATTAGATGAACAAAATAAATAAAAAGACATACTTGCTGCTGACAATGGAATACTTTCAATAAAGCCTCCCTTCAACGACTAATGACCCGCCTCCTTTGACCCTTGCCCATCCTTCAAGTCTTTAATTTGTTGGATGAGATTGTTGGTTGTCGTCCTGTAAGCTTCTCGCTCCTTCTCAACGCGTTCATTAGACACCCGAAGT
>Ga0193703_1000031_pt1 | contig 14386 bp, 15 predicted proteins | sample U3a2metaG_FD_143062 | JGI IMG/M metagenome (GOLD analysis project Ga0193703, IMG submission 143062) | Soil microbial communities from a riparian zone of the East river system, Colorado, United States - U3a2 | ecosystem: Environmental > Terrestrial > Soil > Riparian zone | place: USA: East River...
TTATACAGAAAGGCTTTTTTCTTTCTGCTACCTTTGCCGCCCATGGGTCAAAAAAAACTTATTCGCTTCGCAGAATTAAAAACCTTTTCCAATGTGCTTCAATACCCTGAAGACATAAAGGGAAAATGGAAAGAGTTTTTCCATAACGTTAATCCCATTACACTTGAATTAGCATGCGGCAAAGGTGAATACGCTATTGGACTTGGTCAACAGCATCCTCAAAAAAATTTTATTGGTATTGACCAAAAGGGAAATCGGATTTGGGTAGGAGCAAAAAAAGCTTTGACGCTTCATCTTAGCAATGTTGGTTTTCTACGCATTCAAATTGATCGCATTACTGAATACTTCACCTCCAATGAAGTAAAAGAGATCTGGATCACATTTCCTGATCCGCAGTTAAGAACAGGTAAGGCTAAAAAAAGATTGACGCATCCAAAATTTCTCCGGCTTTATAAAGAATTTCTTGCTACGGATGGTTTTATACATTTAAAAACTGACAGCCCGCATTTGTATCGTTTTACAAAACTTATAATTGAAAAATACAACTGTACCCTTATTGAGGATATAGATGATCTTTATAATAAAAAGAATATCAGTGATGAATTAAAAATTAAAACACATTACGAATCATTGGACATTGCAGAAAGCAACCGAATACATTATTTAAAATTTTCTTTGCCCGAAACTTTCCCCGAAAAAGAAAAAGACAAGGAATTGCAGGAATTTTTAAAAGAATATGAGTCAGCCTGAATTAAAAGAAGGAGTTCATTTTTATATAAACGAAGATGGTTATATAGTTCTCACTGAAAAATATCATCTTGAAAAAGGATTTTGCTGTGGCATGGGTTGTCTGCATTGTCCTTATAATTACGAGAATGTACCGGAGCCACGTCGTTCATTCTTACTATCATCAAAGGACAAACAAACAAAATGATCCTCGCTCATCGTTGAAACGTTTTCTTGTGGCATAAAGTCTGCATTAGGGTTTTAAAGAAACCCTGATCTATGAAAAAGATTTTTTTTGTGCTAATGACCCTGTTTGCGGGAACCCAGGCGTTTAATCAGCAAAAGCAACTTAAAGACCTTATCGGCCGCTGGGAAATAGTAGGTGAGCAAAGTGATAGTGCCTGCCTTGAGGTAATAGACAGTTCCACTATAATTCTGAATTATATGGGAGAGAAAAAAAGAATCGTTGATTATAAGATCGATTTTCAAAAATCTCCTATATGGTTTGATTTTTCGACCGGAGATAGTAGTTCAACCGTTGTGGTAAAGAGTCTTTTGGAGATCATGAATGACAGCATGATCAAATGGCAGCTTTTTGTTGATGAAGATCGCACTGACCATTTTTCCTCAACCAAAGGTGAATTATATTATTTGCGAAAAACAAAACCCGCTATCATTACGGCAATGGTAAATAACTAAGTATTTCATAAGAAATATTGGTTTTCTATCTTTACGAGATGCCAAGATTAAAATCAGTAAAGCCTTCTGGTAAAAAAGATGAAAGTTTTTTTGAGCTTGTTTATGAAGTAGCAAGACAGATCCCAAAAGGAAAAGTAACTTCTTATGGCGCTATTGCAGCTTGCCTGGGAACAAAATCATCAGCAAGAATGGTTGGTTGGGCAATGAACGGTGCTGGTAAAGTAAAACCAAAAGTACCTGCACACCGTGTAGTTAATCGGATTGGGTTATTAAGCGGCAAACATCATTTTTCTCCACCGGGTTCCATGGAAAAATCATTAAAGAAAGAAGGAATTAATGTGAAGAACGATAAGATCGTTGATTTTGAAAAACACTTTTGGGATCCGGTAAAAGAAGTGGGCTTTTAATTATAATATGGGCTTATCATAAAATAAACTACCACTCCGGTTACTGCTACATAAAACCAAATGGGCCAAGTGATCCTCGCCAATTTTTTATGCCTTGAAAATTCTCCGATCATAGAACGATAAGCAGTAAATAAAATAAAAGGAAGAATAATTGCAGCAAGTATGATATGCGTTCCTAAAATAAAATAATATACATAGCGGATATTTCCCTCGCCGCCGAACTTTGTTTCCCCTGTAAATAAATGATGACAGATATAACTGACCAGGAAAAGGCATGAAAGAATGATCGCTGTGATCATTATTCTTTTATGCAAAAGATACTTTTTGCTTTTTACTGCGATCAACGCCAGAAGCAATAGAACAGAAACGGTTGAATTGATAGCTGCATTGATCTTTGCAAATATGTGTTCGTCAAAACCAAGGTTCACATTCAACTTTACTTTTCCAAGTGCTACCACAGCTCCAAATACAATTACAGAAAGCGTTATTATGAGAACCCTTGCTTTTGCATCATTTTTTTTCCAAACTGCAGCTAGCATAATTATTTAATCCTTGTTTTTCTTAATACAACTAAAAATATCCCTAGTCCAACCATGGTCAATAAAAAAACAACTCCAAGTAATTCAAGCTTACCATCAAAAAAACTTTTTTTCTTTTTGTCTTTCTCCAGCATGAGCAAAACAATATCTTCTGAAAGTTTAATAAGGTCCTTTTCTTCTGTGGCGTGGTATGGCCGGGGATTTCCAAATTCATCTCTTGGCATTCTTGCTACCCTGTCCCTGTCGATCAGGACTATTATATCGGTATGAAAAAAACCTGTATCAACGCCTTGCGGATCCTGAATGGAAAGGCTCATTTGATTCAATGAAAGATCATAGATGGTTTTTTTATCCCCTGTAAGTAACCACCAGTTATCAGGGTTTATTTGAAAACGGTCCGCCCATTTTTTTAAAGCAGTAACAGAATCTCTATCCGGATCAACACTAAAAGAAAGAAACTGTACAAAGTCCGCCGTACGATCACCTACTTTTTCAGATTTCTTAATTGACTCCTGCAATTTTTTTATGTTCATTGTCATGCCCGGGCAAATAGTAGCGCAATGAGTAAAAAAGAAATTTGCTACAATAATTTTAGGAACAGTATCCCCTGTTTCGGGATCAATTCTAACCATATCATGCAACGAAACTTCATTTCCCTCCTGGTTAGTTAATTTAAAATCGGGGATCTTGTGCCAAATAATTTCCTTTTCAATTTTGCCTTTCACCACTTTTGAAATAGTAGTATCCTCATAAACCGGTTTTGGGATATGTACCGCATCTGTGCTCATTTGTTTTATAATGAAATAGGCAATCAGAGGAATCAGCAATGCCAGTATCAATGCATATAACGCTGTTTTATTCACATCAAGTTTTTTATATAAAAAACACTGTCCCGCCTGAGGCGGGACAGTTAGTTCACTAATTATTTAAAATAAATATTATCAATGACCGCCACCGCTTTTTTGCTCTATCTTTTTTTCCTCAAAATGTTTGTCGTATGAGTTGCGGAGATTTTTATAAGAATTACCATCCCATAAAAAAGCTGCGATAAACCAGATGAACAGCATCAACGGAACGACGACAGTCATGATCATGTTTCTTATCTCATCGCCAAGATGCATAAACACTGATACGATATAGTAAGCTTTTGCAAGCGTCAGGATACAAACCATCCCTTTAAACATAAGTACCAGCAGGTGACTTGGATCGGGTCCTTTATGAATGGTATAAATAGTAAGACCTATTCCCAATTCTATTACAGTAATAACAGAAAGAAGGATAGTTGTCCTTTTTATTCTTCTTCTGAATTCCTCATCAGAATGATGCTGCTGAGGAAAAGTCATTTCGGGTGAGATCGGTTTTTGTTGATGCTCCATATCGCTGCTATTCAGTTATCGGTTATATTAAATAAGATAAAAACAAAGGAATACAAATACCCAAACCAGGTCTACAAAGTGCCAGTACAAGCCAGCTTTCTCGATCATCAGGTAATGACCTCTTCTGTCAAACACACCTTTCCATGTCATGATCAGCATTACGATGTTTATTATAACACCAGAGAATACGTGAAAGCCATGGAAACCTGTGATGCCAAAGAAATATCCGCCGAAAGCAATGGGCCCCTTTTCACGAATATGCGTTTCAGCCAAATCGATCATACCTATTAATTTATCTTGTGGCATTTTCAGCAAATCAGCCATGCTCATATCAGCATGATGTTCGTGCACCATTGATGCTAATGTTTGAACAGAAGTATTTTTTAGCGCATCAGTAACTGCAGTACCCTCAACCAGTCTACCCCATGGATTGCCTCCCATTGTTTGGCCTATCAGTTCAATTTTCCCATCAGCCAACACTGCATGTTCGCCGGTGATCAGGTGATGCCATTCCCATGCCTGGCAACCAAGAAATGCAATACCGCCAAGGATCGTCCATAACAACCATTTTATAACTCCTTTCCTGTCTCCTTTGTGTCCTGCATGAACCCCAAGCACCATAGTAACAGAACTGATGATGAGAATAAATGTCATTACACTCACAAAAGCAAGCGGGAGGTTCTTGTGTCCTGCTCCCGGAAGTGCATTAAATACCACATTCGGATCAGCCCAGAAGTTTTGTGAAAAACGAATGGAGCCATAAGAAATAAGGAATGCGCCAAAAGTGAAAGCATCACTCATCAAAAAATACCACATCATCAGTTTGCCGTATTCTAAGTTAAACGGACTTCTTCCCCCGTTCCACCATTTGACCTGTTGCGCTGTTTCGTTTGAAGACATGTTGATTACTTATAATTTACTGTCAAAATATTTTATGTTCCCGGCGACAGCAATACTTATCATCTTCTGTTGCGTCGCACTCTTGTACTTTCTGTTCGCTATTCGACATTGTTCGTTTCTCTATTTGTCACCCTGAGCAAAGCGAAGGGCTATTCACCACTGACCATTCACTATTTTATCAAAATAAAAAACACAAACAAATAGATCCAAAGGATGTCTACAAAATGCCAGTAGGTGGCCATCACTTCAATCCCGGTACCACCATACACTTTCGTTTTACTAAAAAAAGCTTTGATCAACATCACTATTAATGCTATTGCTCCACCAAGCACATGCAAAGCATGCAGTCCAAAGATCACATACAAGAATTGTCCTGCACCCGCAACACCTTTAAACTGAATGCCACTATTCCAAAGCTGCATAAATCCATTCCACTGCAATGCAATGAACAATGCACCTAATATCATTGTCACCAACATCAATTGACGGTAGCGATTCATTTCCCTTTGTTTGAAAGAACGTAATGCCATTTGTATTGTAAGACTACTCAACAGGATGGCAGCTGTTGAATACCAAAACACCTGTGGTGTTTTCACTTCAGTGAAATTGGCCTGGCCACTCTTAACAATATAAGCACTGGTCAACCCTGCAAACATCATAATGATGCTGCCTATAGCTATCCACATTGTAAACTTATGTGGATGAATTTTTTGTTTTTGTTGCATACTCACCGCTTCCATATCACATTTTATAATTTGTCACCTAATAAAGCGAATAATATTACCGGTAAATAAATATAGCTGCTGAACATCACTCTTCTTGCTGCTTTCACTTCCATTTCCCTGTATAATCTTACACATTGCCATACCATTAAAAGATTGGCAGCCGTAACAATGAAAAGACTTACCGTTCCGCTCATTCCAATAAAATAAGGAACAACTCCCATCGGTAACAGCAGCAGCGAATAAATTATCGTTTGCAATGCTGTAAATTTTGTTGGTCCTTTTTCACTTGGCAAAAGTTTAAATCCTGCAAGACTATAATCTTTAGAAGCGATCCAGCAGATAGCCCAGAAATGTGGAAATTGCCACAAGAACTGAATACCAAACAAGATCCATCCGCCAACACCAAGTGTTTCATCACCGGCAGCCCAACCAATTAAGCAAGGCAAAGCGCCGGGGAATGCGCCAACAAGCACTGCAACCGCATTTACTTTTTTTAACGGCGTATAGATAAACGCATATAAAAAAAGACTAAAGGCCGCAAGCCCTGCTGATGTCCAGTTGAAATAATATCCCAGGATAAAAATTCCAACAGCACCTGTAACGATGGCAAAGATCCATGCTTCAGTAACACTCATTCTTCCTGATGCAACGGGCCGGTCGGATGTCCGCTTCATCATTGCATCTGTATTTTTTTCCACTGCCTGGTTAATGGCATTAGCACTTCCGGTTACTAATAAGCCGCCAATGGCAAGTAATATGGTCATCTTTAAAGGATTTTCATATTTACTTTCTATCCCCGGTACTAATAAATAGGCAAGCACACTGGAAAAAACCACCATGATGCTCAAGGAAAGCTTGATCAGCTTCAGGTAATCTTTTATTTTACTGCCAATATTTAAAGAACTATTTTTTTCATTACTGCTCATACATCTGTCCCTTCAATAATATCTTTTATTCGAAAGAGCTTTCAATTTAATGATCCGTACTTTCATTTGGACCGACAGGCTCTGTTTGCGGAATAAATTCTCTTCCATCTTTACCATAATCATAAGCCCAGCGATGAACTTCAGGGATCTCACCCGGCCAGTTTCCATGACCTGGATTGATAGGTGTTGTCCATTCAAGTGTATTTGAGCCCCATGGATTTTGCGTTCTTACTTTTCTTCCTTTAAAAATTGAATAGAAGAAATTGAACACAAACATCAACTGCGCTGCAAACACGATTATAGAAACAACAGTGATCATTTTATTCAGGTCATCAAACTTGTTGAATGCATGCCAGTCTCTCAGATCAAGATAACGACGCGGCACGCCAGCCAAACCTTCATAGTGCATCGGCCAGAAAATAAGATAAGCGCCGACCATTGTTATCCAGAAATGGATATACCCAAGTGTATGGTTCAAATAGCGGCCAAACATTTTCGGGAACCAATGATAAATACCTGCATGCATTCCAAACATTGATGCGACCCCCATTACTATATGGAAGTGTGCAACAACAAATTTTGTATCGTGTAAATGAATATCAATTGTAGAGTTTCCAAGGAACAAGCCAGTCAATCCACCAGATATAAATAAGCTTACAAAACCAATTGCAAATAACATCCCGGGTGTAAACCGGATATTACCACGCCATAATGTAGTAAGCCAGTTAAATACTTTAATAGCAGATGGCACGGCAATTAATAATGTTAGCAATACAAAGAATGCGCCGAGGAAAGGATTCAATCCTGTTACAAACATGTGATGCGCCCAAACAAGAAATGCGAGGATCGTAATTGCAAATAATGACCCCACCATGGCCATATACCCGAAAATTGGTTTTCGGGAATTCACACTGAGAATTTCCGACACCATTCCCATCGCCGGTAACAATATGATATAAACTTCAGGGTGACCAAGAAACCAGAATAAATGCTGGAACAGAATTGCACTTCCTCCTTCATTTGGCAAAATTTGTCCCGCCACATAAATATCACTCAGGTAAAAACTTGTTCCGAGATTTCTATCAAATAACAAAAGGATCGCACCAGAAAGAAGAACAGGAAAAGAAAGTACACCAAGGACCGCTGTGAAAAGAATAGCCCACATTGTAAGTGGCATTCTTGTCATGCTCATCCCTTTTGTACGCATATTTAAAATTGTTGCGATATAATTCAAGCCTCCAAGTAAGGATGATACAATGAACATTGCCATACTGACAAGCCATAGATCCATTCCGATCTGTGATCCTTTTGATGCCTGGTGCAATGCACTGAGTGGCGGATATACTGTCCATCCACCAGATGCAGGACCTGTATGAACAAACAAAGAAGAGAACATGATGACACTGGCAATAAAGAAGAACCAATAGGAAAGCATGTTTAGAAATGGAGAAGCCATATCTCTTGCCCCGATCTGGAGAGGAATTAAAAGATTGGCAAAGGTTCCGCTAAGACCAGCAGTCAGTACGAAAAACACAAGTACCGTTCCGTGGATGGTAACCAGCGCATAATAAAATTCTGGCTGTATCACTCCACCTGCCGCCCACCTACCAAAAAAAGTTTCAAGTATTGGAAATGTTTGCTCAGGAAATCCTAATTGCAAACGGAATAATACAGAAAACAGTCCACCAATGATCGCCCACACAATACCTGTGATCAAAAACTGTTTGCCGATCGTTTTGTGATCCTGGCTAAAAATATATTTAGTAATAAATGTTTCTTTATGATGATGAACATGATGCTCATCATGATGTACATCATGATGAGTGATCACTTCGGCATGTCCATGCATATTTGCTTCGTTACTCATAGTTCACTTTTTTAAGACGTCTCACCTAAGGCGAGACTATCAAAAAATTAATTATTTTTTTTGCGGCACTACTGCTGCATTAGTATTTGACGAATCTGCTTTTGCTTTCATTGCTTCCGGGTCTTTCTCAGGATGCGCCAAATAAAATTTAGGCTTTTGCTTTGCCATCCAAAAATCAAATTCTTCCTGTGATTCAACTACTATTGTTCCTCTCATTTTGTAATGCCCTGCTCCGCACATCTGGTCACATGAAATTTCATATACAAAATCAGGATCATCCAGTTCTTTTTTCATTTGTGCTGTTGTCTTGGTAGGCGTAAACCACATGGTAGTTGGTGTGCCAGGAACGGCATCCATTTTTAGACGAAAATGTGAAAGACCTACGTCATGGATCACATCCTTTGCATTAATGATAAGTCTTACAGGTTTGTTTACCACGAGATGAAGATCTTCACCGGTAGCGTAAATATCATCTTTGTTGGTAGAATCTTCCCATAACTGACCTAACGGATTATTTTCATCTTCCTTAATTGCTTTGAAATACTTTTTGCCAAGCACTTTATCTTTTCCCGGATAGCGGAATTCCCATTTGAATTGGCTTCCTGTTATTTCAACTTGCATTGCATTTGCCGGAGCTTCTCCTGTAATTCTAAACCAATAATATAAACCAAATCCTACCATTACAGTCAACACGATCGCAGGTACAGCGGTCCACAAAACTTCCAGCTTATTATTATGCGGATAGAAATAGGCTTTTCTATTATCAGACTCCTGATATTTATAAGCAAACCAAAAAAGAATGATCTGTGTAATAACAAATACGATACCGGTGATCACTATAGTGATCTTAAGCATATTGTCAACATCGTGTCCATGATCGGAAGCGGCTGAACCAAACTGCAAGATCTTTCCACCATACTTTTCATTGCAATAATAAACGCCTATTAAGCCGAGTACAAGAAACACAAGTAATAAAAACGCATTGATCTTATTGGTCTGCTTTCTTGATTTTTCCTCTCCACGCATCACTGACACATACTCACTTGCTTTAGCTATCTGGAAGGTGATCAAAAAGCCAAGCAAGAGGATCAGTATAATGAAAGTCGTTTGCATATTCTTAGTTCAATTTATAATTATCAGCACTTAATAATTTCCAGTTTCAATTTTTATGTATGATGGATCACACTTTCTTTAAAGAACGGATGATTCTTCGGCACCAACGGATGTTTTGACAATGTTCTTCCAACAAGCAGCATTATCAAACCCACAAATCCAAGACCAACTCCCAGGTCATACAACATCATTGGCACATGATCTCTTGAATTAGCCGGGTGTACCATTTGGAAAAAGTCAAGCCAGTGACCAAATATGATCACCACTGCAAGGATCGTCATCGTTGTATAATTTCTTTTCGCTCCTCTTTTCATCAATAACAAAAGCGGGGCAATGAAATTGATAATGATATTCAAAAAGAAAATACCGCGGTATGGGCCTTCCACTCTTGGTTCAAAATATTTTGTTTCTTCCGGTTGGTTACTATACCAGATCAACATATACTGACTAAACCATAGATAACACCAGAATATGGAAAAAGCAAACATGAATTTTCCAAGATCCTGAAGATGCTCTTCATTGGTATATTCTAAATACCCTTTGTTCTTAAGGTAAATAACAAATAAAGCGATCAGTGCCACACCGGATACAAATGTGCTTGCGAAAGTATACCAGCTATACATTGTGCTGTACCAATGCGCATCAATACTCATCAGCCAAAGCCATGGAGTAGTCGACATAACAGTAAGTGCAAATACTAATAAGAACAATGCTGACCAAACAGTATTTTTCCACTGAAATATCTTTCCTTCTTCAACGCTCATCTTTCTTTCATCGGTGCTTAAAGACAGACTCCTTATCTTTTTACCTAATAAAGACCAAAGCGCAATTGTCAGCACGGTCCAAACAGTAAAAAATGTTTTATTTAAAAAACCCGATTTACTTTTTAAGATCTCATCAAGCTGATCATCGGGTGCCGCCCAATGATAAATGGCATGATCATTACCAAAAACGATCGCTAATAATATTACTCCACAAATAATACCTATAACAGGAACTGCTGAAGCAACAGCTTCTGATACTCTTCTGAAGGTTGTTGTCCAACCACCCCAGGCAAGAATAGTAGCACAAAGGAAAAACATACCTGCATTCACTACCAATAAAAAGAACACACTGTTTTGCAAAAGGCTTGACCAAAATCTTGCTCTTTCATGCTCATCATTACTTGCGCCATGTGTAACATAAAGCAAAATGACAGATATAATACCGACTGCGATCAAAGTATACGACCACAGGCTGTATCTTTTTGGTATTTCAAATTTTTCACGAATAGTCATCAGTTTACCTTTTATTATTCTTCAATTAAACTTTTTATTTCTTAGCACTTGCTGAGCTATCAGCAACTGCAGGCTTACTATTTGCTAAACCCTGTTTTTCCTTTATATAATGAATGATCATCCAACGTTGCTTAGTGCTAAGTTGTGATGCATAGCTGCCCATTGCATTTTTTCCATAAGTAACAGAATAAAACATTTGTCCGTCCGGCATTTTTGAAACCACAGGGTCGGCTATCAAATTTTTAGGAGCTGCTGTATAAGGACCGTTACCTCCGTTAAATAAGGGTCCGTTGCCATCGAGTTTTTCTCCATGACAAATGCCACAATTTACCAGGTACAACCTTGCTGCCTCTAAATAATCGACTGCACTTAGTGCAGGTAAAGGATTAGGAACATTCGCAGCCGCTTTATAATTGGTTGCAGCAGTATCTCCTATTTTATCCATTGCTATAGGAAACGCAGGCATATCTTCTCTTGCAACTGTTCCTGCTACCGGCATCCTGTCATAAAATATCTTTCCTCCTCTCTCTAAAGTATCACCAGTAAATTTTGACGAATCCAAAGCAGCGTAAGTTTCATAAGCCCTGCTATAGACCATATCCGGCATATAAGCATGTCCAGCATTTCCTTTATCCCTGCAACTGCCCAACAGCATGCCTACTGTAACAATTCCTGTAATTATTGCAATTTTTTTCATCCTGAAATTTTTATTCATTTATGCTGCTACTTCCTGTGTTTTCTTTTCAAGTATTTGTTCTTTATCATAACGACCAAGCCACCAACGATCTTCTCTGCGATCTACCTTCACATCTTTTGCACCAATACTTTGTAAAAATGATACCGCTTCTGTCTCGTTTGTTTTATCTGTGCACTCTAACGCCATTAAGAAAATATCATCAGTTGATCTTAAATTAAAATGATCCTTCTTTACAAATGGTGCCAGCTGGCACAGGTAACAAAAAGTAAGCACCATACCTACTGCAGAAAACAACACCGTTAACTCGAATGTAATAGGTATCCATGCTGGTAAAGAGAAAAATGGTTTACCACCAAAGTTCAATGGCCAGTCATATGTCAATGCCCATGAAATAAAACCTAATGCGGTAGATGTACCGGTAATTGCATAAAGAAAACCGGCAGTATGCAAACTCGTATCACGAAGACCCATCGCCTTATCCAATCCGTGAATTGGAAATGGCGTGAACACATCATGGATCTTGTATCCCGCCTTGCGAACTTTTTTCACAGCAGGAAACAGCACCGCCTCATCATCAAAGCTGCCTACTACATATTTTTTTATTGCCATAATATTTTAATTCAAAAGTTAAAAGTCAAAAATCAAAAATACCTTTTGAGTTTTTAATTTTTACTTATGCTCCATGATCGTGAGAATGCTCTTCAGCAAACTCTTCATTTGGCTGTACTTCCAGCTTATCCATCCTGTCTTTTTGTACGTCACCGCTTCGTTTCAAAATATGCTTGATCTCAGCCAATGCAATTACAGGGAAGAATTTTGAGAATAAGAAATAACAGGTAAAGAACAAACCAAATGTTCCCAAATAAAATCCTACTTCCCAAATTGTCGGTCTGTAATAAGTGGACCATGATGATGGCAAATAATCACGATATACAGATGTAACGATGATCACAAAACGTTCGAACCACATACCGACGTTCACAAGTATCGACATGAAGAAAGTAACCAACAGGTTTCTTCTCATTTTTCTTATCCAGAAAATCTGGGGCGATAACACGTTACACCCCATCATGATCCAATAACTCCACCCAAGAGGACTATTCACATTCACCCGGTTTTGGGCAAATGCAAACCATTCATATTTGTTAGCACCATACCATGCAATAAATAATTCCGAGAGATACGCAATTCCCACAATCGAGCCAGTAAGAATAATTATCTTATTCATTACATCAATATGTTCGATGGTTATATATTCTTCCAACCCCAATACTTTTCTTGTTACAACCAATAATGTTTGCACCATTGCAAATCCTGAAAAAATCGCTCCGGCAACAAAGTATGGCGGAAAGATAGTCGTATGCCATCCCGGTACTACTGAAGTCGCGAAGTCAAACGATACAATTGTGTGAACGGATAAAACCAGAGGTGTTGCTAATCCTGCCAGCACTAAGGAAAGTGCCTCGTGTCTTTGCCAGTGTTTTGTACTTCCTGTCCATCCAAATGCAGCCAAACCATAAAACATTTTTCTCCATTTCTTTTTTGCACGGTCACGAAGTGTGGCAACATCAGGTATCAAACCACTATACCAGAACAAAAGTGAAACAGTAAAGTATGTTGAGATCGCAAACACGTCCCACAACAATGGCGAGTTAAAGTTTACCCACAACGGGCCTCTTGTATTTGGATAAGGCAACACGAAGAATGCATCCCACACACGACCCATATGCCAGATAGGGAATTGCCCGGCACATATTACAGCAAAGATCGTCATCGCTTCAGCGGCACGGTTCACACCTGTTCTCCAGCCCTGGCGGAATAATAATAAGATCGCAGAGATCAAGGTTCCGGCGTGACCAATACCGATCCACCAAACGAAATTGGTGATGTCATATCCCCAACCAACTGTCTTATTCAGATTCCATTGGCCTGTACCATATATTACCTCCATTGTCACAGACAGAATACCGAAACATAAAAACAATATTGAAACGATAAAGCCTATCCACCATGCACGGCTTGGTTTTGCTTCTACCGGGCGACAAATATCTTCAGTCACCTGGTGATAATCTTTACTCCCTTCAACCAGTGGTGGCCTTATTTGCGATTCATATCTGATTAATCCCATAATCTTTTAGCTTTTATCCGCCGAAGGCGGACTTTACTGTTAGCTTTATTATTTAGTCAACTTTCTGTTCTCTATTTAGCTTCAGTTGCGTCGCACTCTTATACTCCCTGTTCTCTATTCAACATCCTTAATGTGCCGCTTCTGCTTTCTTTTCTTCAGCTGCCTCAGTTTTCTTTTCTTCAGTTGCATGACCTTCTGCAGCTACATGTTCTTTTATTTTACTTTCGATCATTTCATTTGTATTCCTGATCTTGGCCAGGTAGTTCACATTCGGCAAAGTGTGTACCTGCTCGATCACATAGAAAAGGCGATCATCATTTTCCGCTCTTGTTTTTGCGATCTTGCTTTCTTTATCTTTTACATTACCAAATACGATCGCTTCTGTAGGACAAGCCTGCATACATGCAGTCTTTGCTTTACCATCTGCCAAAGTAGTGTTTGCTTTCTTTGCATCTAATTTTGCTTCCTGTAAACGCTGTACGCAGAAAGAACATTTTTCCATCACACCTCTTGAACGAACCGTAACATCAGGATTCAACACCATTCTTGTAAGATCATCGTTCATGTGTTCAACTACAGGATCAAGTTTACCAACCAATTGCTGATCACGGTTATTCGGGAAACTATCAGCACCTGTATAATCGGCCCAATTAAAGCGACGAACCTTATAAGGACAGTTATTAGCACAATATCTTGTACCGATACAACGATTATATGCCATTTGATTCAACCCTTCACTGCTGTGGTTGGTTGCGGCAACAGGACAAACATTCTCACAAGGAGCATTATCACAATGCTGGCAAAGCATTGGCTGAAACACCACCGCTTTTACATCATCAGGGTTTGTTTCATTGGTTACAAAGTAGCGGTCAATACGTAACCAATGCATATCGTGATAACGTGCCACTTCTCTTTTACCAACAACAGGTACATTATTCTCCGCATGACAAGCAACAACACATGCACCACAAGCTGTACAGCTATTCATATCAACGCTCATTCCCCA
>Ga0193703_1000032_pt1 | contig 14383 bp, 8 predicted proteins | sample U3a2metaG_FD_143062 | JGI IMG/M metagenome (GOLD analysis project Ga0193703, IMG submission 143062) | Soil microbial communities from a riparian zone of the East river system, Colorado, United States - U3a2 | ecosystem: Environmental > Terrestrial > Soil > Riparian zone | place: USA: East River...
TATTCCAGCCGGTGTAATAGGGGCAAAAATGGTTGTCAAGAACAGGAATGCTGGCAGTTCTTGCATCAGTGAACTCGCCATAAGTACGATAAGAAATATTTTTTTTCTTGCACTGATCCCAGATATACCATTTATTGTTTGCTGTTTTGTTCATTCCTTCTCCAGGATAGCTGCCACCGCGACCACCATAACTTGTCGGCCATATTTTTTCTAAATAATCAGTCGCATAAGCTCCCATGCTCCAGCTATGACCATCGGCGCTGACTTCGCCATCGCAATAAAAATTATCAAGCAACACAAATTCTTTTGCCAGCTTATGAAGATTGGGCGTAACATTTTCTCCAAATAAAACTAATGATGGATCGCCATTGCCTTCTTTGATATCACCAAGCACCTGGTCGTAGGTCCTGTTTTCTTTAATGAGATAAAAAACATATTTGATCGGTGAAGGATCACCCAGTTTCATTGGGATCGGATTTCCCACTTCTCCTTTGCTCAACGATTCTGTTTTTTTGCTATACGGCGTATTGCGATAAACGACCTGCGAGTAAATTGAAAGTTGCTGAGGTGTTGGTGAGTTAATGATACTCATCGTACCTTTAAAAAGTCCACCGATGTATTGAACTTCTATCGGCTTAGTTTTATCACCCTCCTGGTAAACTACTTCTTCTCTTTTTCTTACAGGATTAGGACCATAAGGATTCGCCTGCGATGAAAAACCTTTTCCGTTTGTTACAAATATTTTTTTTCCGATCACTTTTACATTGGTAGGATACCAACCTGTTGGAATGAAACCATTGCTTTTGCTAAGTCCCGGTTTGCTTACATCAAAAACTGCCAGGCAATTATTATCCGCATTGGCAATGTATAAAGCTTTTTCATCTGTACTTAATGCAAGACCGTTTGAAGTAGAGCCGGGAGGAGCATCCGGGAAAAGAGCAGCACTTAATGTCTCGACAACTTTCAACGTTTGCGTATTGATGACAGAAACCGAATTATCATTTGCATTGGCAATGTATAATAGTTTCCCGCTTTTTGATAAACATAACTCATTGGGATTATCACCAACTTTTATATGATCAGATATCTTTCTATCTGTTGTATTAATAATAACCACTTCATCAGCGCCCCACACAGATACGTATAATCTTTTTTTATCGGGAGATAACACACATCCATAAGCTTCGCCATCCAGTTTAATTGAATCAATGGCTTTTTTGGAGCTTAAATCAATTGTGTAAAGAGTATTATTCTCTTTTGTTCCCACATACATTATTTTTTTTGCATCATCCATCTCAATGCCTGTTGGAGAAATTTTATTGGGCCATTTTTTTCCTAATGAAATACTATCATTTAATACCAGCTGATTATTTTTAATAGCATACTTTAATATCCAGTTATCATTTCCTCCTGATGCATATAAAAATTTCTCATCGCTGCTGAATTTTATTCCGTACCATGATTTAGGAATGACGACTGTGCTCAGCACTTTGTCATTCCATGCATCGATCAGCTGAAGCGATTGGACACTCTGCCCATTGTTGGTAACCGCAATAAGTTTCTTTGATGGTGAAACAGCCATGTTCAAAGGAAGATCACCCAATGGCAGATCTTTCCCAACAGGAGTAAGACTCCATCCATTTGGCAAACCAACTCTTTTTGATTCGATCTGCTGGAGAGTTTGAGAAAATAAATTACTGCATATGATCAAAGCCGGTATAAACAAAAGTTTTCTCATAAAATTTTTCTTGAGTGAAAGGTACGAAGCTATAAGAAATACCCGTAAAGTGGTATTGAAAAGATATTAAGTGTGTTTTACCTTTTGTAAATGTCTTTGCCAGTAATTCATGTTTGGAAAAAAGCGCCTTTCATCCGGTTCCTGCTTCCCTTAATTGTCGGAATTGTTTTACAATGGAATTTGCAAATCCCGCCGGGAATTTTATGGATCGTACTGGTCATTTCTTCAATTACAACGATTACGTTTTTTCTTATCCCTTTTTTTGAACGGTATAAACTTTCTGCTTTAAGTGGTTTGGCGGTTACACTATTGTTTATCGCTCTTGGTGGGTTATTGTCATGGTATAAAAATATTCAGCATGATAAAAATTGGTTTGGCAAAAAGTATAAGTATGAAAATGCACTTATTATAACCTTAATTGAAAATCCTGTCGAAAAAACAAAATCCTATAAAGCAAATGCATCAGTAAATTATATTTTAGAAAATGACTCTTGCATTAAAACAAAAGGAACTATCATTCTTTATTTTAAAAAAGACAGCACTCTGTCAACTCTTGAATATGGTTCTCAATTGATCATCACAAAACCATTGCAGGAAATAAAAAACTCCGGTAATCCCGGCGGCTTCGATTATAAAAGATATTCATTGTTCCAGGGGATCACGCACCAGGTTTATTTAAAACAAGATGAGTTTGAAATTTTATCAACTATCAATAAAAATTTCGTCCAGCAATTCCTTAATAAAAGCCGTACAAAAGTGCTGAGCATTCTTCGAAAAAATATTAAAGGCGAAAAAGAATTGGGTTTAGCAGAAGCATTGCTTATCGGATACAAAGATGACCTCGATAAAACATTGGTACAATCTTACAGTAATACCGGTGTCGTTCATGTCATTGCGATCTCAGGTTTGCATTTGGGTCTTATTTATTGGCTGTTAATATTGTTATTTAAGCCATTACAAAAAAGAAAAATAAACTCGATAGCAATCGGGTGGTTGCGGCCCATCTTTATCCTCACTGGTTTGTGGCTATTCAGTTTATTAGCTGGTGCACAGCCTTCGGTTCTTCGTTCGGCTGTCATGTTTACTTGTATAGTATTAGGAGATTCGTTTGCAAGAAGATCATCTATCTACAATACACTTGCCTTATCAGCATTGTTACTGTTAAGCACCAACCCTTATTGGCTTTGGGATGTTGGCTTTCAGTTATCATACGCTGCGGTGTTAAGCATTGTCATCTTTATGCAACCGATCTATAATTTGTTTTATACAAAAAATAAAATACTAGACCTTATATTGAAACTAAATGCAGTAACGATCGCAGCGCAAATTCTTACTGTCCCGCTCAGCATTTATCACTTTCACCAGTTCCCCAACTATTTTTTACTCACCAATTTTTTAGCAGTGCCATTATCAAGCCTGATCGTGCTTGGTGAAATTTTATTATGTGTCGTTTCATTCATCCCTGTCATTGCCATATTTATTGGTAAAATTCTTTCCTGGCTTATCTGGATCATGAATTCTTATATCGAACGAATTGAGATCCTGCCATTTTCTTTATTGGATGGACTTCAAATCTCAATTCTTCAAACAATATTGTTGTTTGGAGTGGCTGCCGGTTTTGGCTTTTGGCTCATGGAGAAAAGTAAAGCCGGTCTTAAATATGCATTGGCAGCTTTGTTTGGATTCGTTGTGTTACGGACAATTTCATTTATCCAGGCAGATAACCGCGAGCAACTGATCGTTTATAATGTACCTCAAAAACGAGCCATTGATCTTATTGATGGAAGAAAATATTTCTTTGTTGGTGATTCTGACCTGTTGGCTGATGATTTTATTAGAAACTTTCATATAAAACCATCAAGGGTTTTGCATCGCATTGAACCAGCCATAAGTTTTGAAAATTATCAACAGCCGGAGAATTTAATTATCTACAACAGCAAAAAGATAATGACGATAAGCGAAACAAAATATTTTTCTCCGCTTGATGAAAAGATCCCGGTTGATCTTCTGTTGATCTCGGGTAACCCTAAACTATATTTTAATAAGCTGGCAGAAACATTTTCAATAAAGCAAGTTGTCTTTTATGGCTCATGCCCTGCGTGGAAAATTAACTATTGGAAAAAGGATTGCGATCTATTACATATTTCTTATCATGATGTAAATGAAAAAGGGGCCTTTGTGATGAATTTGTGATAAGTTATTTCTTCTTGAACAGCAATTTTGCATTTAACCAGGTATTGGACGCATCAATAAAAGCAAGCATCTTATCGAAATTGATTGCTGACTCATAGTTATGCAAGTATTGCTTTCTGACTTTGATCGTTAGTAATTTATCTGTACTGCTTGCTTCAACTATAAAAAGCCCCGTTTCATTTTCTACTTTAGTGTTCAGGGCTTGCACTCCATCAACAGTATAGCCATCAGGAATCACCAGCTCAATAAGATATCCAATACTTCTTGCAAAAGGCGCATATACATCCAACGTTCTTTTTCTTTGCTCTTCTTTTACTGATAATGGCTGGCCCTGCAGCTTACCTATTTCAACAATAAGATTATTACCTGCTTTCTTTACAAGCCCGTTGAGGTTAAAGGATGAGCTATAGACAAAATCCGGGGATGTATGTCTCACACCATAGTTCTCGACTTTAAAATCTTTCATGTCAGTGATATCCTGCCCAAACCATTCCTTGGCATCTTTTATAAAGGCATCTTTTTGATTTTTCCTTGCTTCTGCAAAAGCATTCTTTACTTCATCAACATATTTTTTTGTTTGCTTGCCATCCTGAAGGTATTCGAGCAATGATTTTTCCCCATGAAAATAATTTCTCTCATACTCATAATAATCTTCGTATAAGATAAGATTGCGCTGAGCATCTACTTTATAAAACCCTTTTAGAGTTGTATTGCGTTTAACGGCAAAGGCACCCTGGTCAGGTATTAATGAAAGACTTATCTTTTCTATTCGTGCATTTTTATCGGCTGTACTTACAGGTGCATTAGGACCCGGGGCTACGTTTGTCAGATCAGCCATTTTTTTATAGCTCGTCACTGCAGCAGGATGATCAAATGTAAAGCTCTTTGTATTCGTTACTCCCTCAACTACCGCGGGCACTTCTAAAGGCAGATCATAAATTGACCATAAAGAATAAAATTTATTGCTGCCTTTTAAATATGTAGTTGAAATAAGATCACTGCCGTTCATTGCTTCATTCATCCGAAAACCGGTGCGATCATCGCTGATCATCATTGCAGGCTCAAGACCCGCAGCTTTAAATGTAAAAAACAATGCGTGAGTAAGACCGTTGTATTCACGTGCACCTTTGTTTACAGTAGCTTTCATGTTATCCAGGTCGGGTTGCAATAACTGAGTGAACCGATAGGTGTAAAAAAGGAGGTTCGCTTTTTCGTCATCATTCAACAATGAGTAGTTAAGCCCCATCTTCTTTGCCTTTTTCTTGGTATCATCTTCTATATCGTCCCAGTGCATTTTAGAATATTTCATCCAATAACCATCATAATAAGCTTTTGAATACTCATTTGCAATGCTTTCAATGGCCACTTCACTGCTTGTAATTTTATTTACCTCTCCTGGTTTTCTTGTATTCAAATATTTACTGCCTATTCCTGAATAGCCTAGCGAAAAGTTGATTCGTATAAATGGAAGTTGTCTTGCAGGTGAAGCCCACAAAGAAGTTTCAAACGGAGGGATATTTGTTTTTTCAACATCAATGACAATTTCTTTTTCATTATTTTTATCAACCTTTAATTCCGGTGCTCCATTATAACTACGATATTCAACTGCATATTTTTTTCCCAGCTGTGCATGAAAAGAAAGGCTAAGGATTGGTGCATTATCAAATAGCAATATCTGGTACGCTTTCGTACTCATATCATTGGTCATATTATGCTCTGATGCGATAAAGTAATCAAGTATATCTCCCGGTTGCAGGTCGGGAATAGCTACCCTGGCTTTCTTTTCCGATGATGCGTCTTTAGTGAGCACAATATCGTCAGCGTTTATTTCTTTCACCGATCCATTGGGTTTTGTTACTCTTACACCAATGTATGTTGTCATTTTATCGTCGGCAAAAAAACCACTTGATCTTGCAAGCCTTGTAAAACTTAATTCAGAATATTCACTCACCGCATTCTTATCATTTACTTTTATTATTTCTCTTACTACTTCACTAAGGCTTTGCTCTTTTTTTGAGCCGAACGCCAACCCATAAAAAGCAACTTTTGATTTACTGTCTGCAGTGAGTTCAGTGTGGTGAGCGATTACAACCTTAGAAGCATTGGCATACTGTTGTGGTATATCTTTTACTCTAAATTGTGCCTTATCCCAAGCCCATACCTGTTTACGCACTTCTTCGGATTCTTTACGGTATTTGGCTTCGTCTTTTGATTGTGCGAGTGTGCCGATAACAGTGATCAGCAAAGAAAAAATGACTGTAATCTTCTTCATGATCAGCTTATTTTTTTTGAACGAGTACAAGTTGTTGGTCATAAAATTTTTTTAGTTGCTGTATATCTTTATTCCATTGAGGAAAATCTTCAGGTTTTAGTTCAGTATGGTTCAAGACAATTTCATTTTTATATACAATTTTGCCTGGCGGGTTAGAATAAGAAGCCACAAAACTGTATCCGGGTTGTTTGATCTGTAATTTTTCAGGAAGGTTTGTTGGTATTTTATCCATTGGTAATTGGATCTCTGTTTCAAATACAAGATTTTTTTTGAAATCGAACCAGTAAGGGAGTTTTCTTTTCGTAGTATCTATTTTAAAGTCCTCCAGGTTACGTCGGTTATCAATTTCCAGGTAAGTTTCTTTATCAAAAACTGTAAGTACATCTTTCCACAAAACATCATATTCCACTTTCAGATCAGCATTATAATTTGAAAGATTATCAATTTTCAAATTACTTATTTCAAAATTCAATTTTCCTTCTGCTAAAAATTGTTTTAATGCATTTTCCTGTTTGTCTTGCTTTATTTCGTTCAGCGCAGATAATAACCATTCCTTATTTTCTCCTTTCCACACTTGTACAATATGTCCTTTTAAATTGTTCCCGTCAACAGTAAATTTTCTGGATTCGGTCGCCGTGTTTTGCAAATGCGTTTCGACAGGTACTGTTTCTAACAAATAATTGTTGCCATTCTCAATCAAAGTTTGTTTCCCTTGTATTCGTTCAGCAATTTCCCCATAACCAATATATTTTTCCGTAGCATCAAGATAAACAGGTTTACCATTCTTCATCCAGGCGCAAATCATATGATTATCCACCGATAATGAAGGTGTACTGTAATTATAAACAATATGTTTTGTACCTATCCAACATCTCCGGGCATCTAAATTTATTGATCGAAGCATATTAGTTAACAGGTTTGCCATACCCTTGCAATCGCCATATTTTTTTCTTAAAACCTCTTGTGCCTTTTCTGGCTTAAATCCCGCAATACCATTTTCGAAAGCTATATATCGGATATTATCTTGCACCCATTGAAATATTTTTTTTACTTTTTCTTCATCCGTAGTTAAGCCTTTTATTATTTCTTCGGTTGTTTCCTTTACCCCCTTCTCTTCATCACCTATTTGTTTTACAAGGTTTCTGTACCAGTCATATTGCTCTTTTACAGTTTTAAAATATTCGTAACTGGTTCCCTTAGCCTGTGCAGATTTACTCAAAACAAGAATGTGCGGAACGTAATAGGTTGGACCTGGAGAAGAAATCTCATTGCGCATAGCAGGCATATTCGTCATGTTATATGTATAAATGGTAGCATCACCGCCTTGACTTACGTTTTTTTGAATACCATATTTTTCAAAGTTGAATTCTTTTATTTCTATCTGCATCCATGAAGGAACGACCAGTTTCACTTCCTGGGTTTTTATCTCTTCCCTATCCATGAAAAAGATGTTGGTAAAATAGCGGGGATCAAGTATGGTTTTTTTAAACACTACCTCTGAAGTGCTTCCAATATCAAGAATAGGTAATTGAAAATAGCAAATGTGTGCATCCGAATAAAAGACACCATCTGCATTATAATATTCATACTTAGGAACGACATCGTGTTTTTTTGACTTATTAATATATATATCAACATCATCGATGGTCTCATAATTATTATAAAACTCTGCAACGGGCATGGTAGTTCTGTAACTTTCACATCTAAAAACCTGGTGACTCTCCATTTTTATTTGAATGGGGTGATCTGAATTCCCGGTCACAAACCTGTATTCAATTGTGCTATTACTTATAACAATATTTTTTTGCGGGGATTGAGAATCTTCCTGAGCAGAAATTTTCAGGAAAAGGGCAAGTAAAAAAAAAGTGGATACTGGTTTTATCATATTTCAAATTTATAATATCAGATTGGTTTTTAAAAGCTTTGAATACATTAATGTCTTTAAAAATGGTACCCGGGCCTCAACAAAAGGGGCTTTTGTGATGAGCCTCCGGTGGCTTACATTTGCGGCTTCTCTGACGATTACCCGCCTCTAATTTCTAAAAAACTATGAACAAAAAAATTCAGTCTGCCCTCATCTCTGTTTTTTACAAAGATGGTCTTGAGCCTATTGTGAAATTGCTGTCCGAACTTGGTGTTACTATTTATTCCACGGGTGGCACGCAAAGTTTTATTGAAAAGCTGGGAGTAAAAGTTGTACCTGTTGAAGATCTTACTACTTACCCATCAATTCTTGGCGGCAGGGTAAAGACTTTGCACCCTTCGGTTTTCGGCGGCATTCTTGGAAGAAGAGATGATGAAACACATGTGGCGGAAATGAAGCAATACAACATTCCTGAAATTGATCTCGTGATCGTTGACCTCTATCCTTTTGAAGAAACTGTTGCTTCAAGCACTGATGAAAAAGCGATCATTGAAAAAATTGATATCGGCGGACCATCAATGATCCGTGGCGCAGGGAAAAACCATAAGGATGTTGTTGTTGTAGCTAACAAGGCAGACTATGCTTTGCTTGAAAAAGTAATAAGAGAGCAAAACGGAGAAACAACATTAGATCAAAGAAGGATGTTTGCTATCAAAGCTTTTGATGTATGTACCGCGTATGATACAGCTATCTCAAATTATTTTCACCAGCTTTCTGTTACTACTCCATTCAATAAAGAAGAAAAAGCAATGCGATATGGTGAGAACCCGCACCAGAAAGCTGCATTCTTCGGCAACCTTAATGAATTATTTGATCAGTTAAATGGTAAAGAACTTTCTTATAACAATCTTGTTGATGTAGATGCAGCTGTTCAGATCATAAAGGAATTTACAGATACAACATTTGCGATCATCAAGCACACCAATGTTTGCGGTGTGGCACAACGAGCAACAGTAAAGGAAAGCTGGGATGCTGCACTTGCCGGTGATCCTGAATCTGCTTTTGGCGGTGTATTGGTTTGCAATGGCACAATTGATAAAGCAACTGCTGATGCTATAAATGAAATATTTTTTGAAGTACTGATCGCTCCGGCTTTCAATGAAGATGCGTTAGTCGTTCTCAAATCTAAAAAGAACAGAATTCTGTTGCAACAGAAATCAGAAACCAGAAAACAGAAACCAGAAATGTTCCGTTCATTATTAAACGGAGTGTTGATACAAGGAACAGATGAAGGCAATTATTCAGAATGGAAAGAAGTTGGTGGCAGGGAAACAACAAGCTCAGAAAAAGAAGACCTGAAATTTGCCAACCTTATTTGTAAGCATCTAAAGTCAAATGCCATTGCCCTTATAAAAAATAAACAACTCATCGGAAAAGGTTGCGGGCAAACAAGTCGTATTGATTCATTGCGCCAATCAATTGAAAAGGCAAAGCAATTTAATTTTGATCTGCATGGTGCTGTATTAGCAAGTGATGCATTCTTCCCCTTTAATGATTGTGTAAAGATGAGTCATGAAGAAGGAATAGAAGCATTCATACAACCCGGCGGCTCTATACGGGATAAAGATTCAATTGATTATTGTGTAGAAAATAAACTAGCGATGGTGATGACAGGGATGAGACACTTTAAACATTAACTGATAACTGGAAATATGATAGATGATAGTTTAATACTATTACCTATCAATTATCATCTATCATCTCTTACATGCCTTTATTCGACTTCAATAAAACCTTATCACAATCCACTGATGCTTTAAAAAGTTTATCGGCACTGAATCCTTTGACCATTCACAAAAAAGGAACAAGAGCCAAAGCAATCTTTGCACTTTCATTGGTATGCATACTTTGGGGCACCACCTGGTTGGCAAGCAAACAAGGTGTAAAATATATTCCTGATGCATTGCAGATGGCAGCTATCAGGCAAATGCTCGGCGGTATTTGTTATGTTGGCTTCTTTCTTTACAAAAGAATTCCATTGCCAAAAGGCAAAGAATGGATCCCGATAATTGTATTGAGCTTCTTGAATTTTATGATCAGTAATGGGCTCAGCACTCTTGCATTGCAATATAAAATATCAGCAGGGCTTGGCGCTATCATCGGCGCTATCTTTCCATTATGGTTGGTGGTCATCGGGCTTTTTATGTCAAGAGGGAAAATGCCGGTAATGGCACTTGTTGGTTTGTTGCTTGGCTTTGGTGGCGTATGTGTAATTTTTTATGATCACCTGAATGAATTTTTTGATCCGCAATTCCGCTGGGGTATTTTACTTTCTGTAATTGCTACATGGACATGGGCAATTGCAACACTTTATACCAAAAAGCAAGCTCTAAGATTCAATCCGTATTTCGGTCTTGGTCTCCAAATGGTCATTAGTGGAATTGTGTTATATAGTTTTTCTACATTAACAGGCAAGGCTATTGCACTTACGGCCATCCCATGGCAATCGTGGACGGCCATTGCATATCTCGTCATCTTTGGTTCATTGATCGCTTTTGTTTGTTATTTGTATGCGCTGCAAAATTTACCTACCGAACAAGCTTCTGTTTATGCTTACATCAATCCGATGGTTGCAGTTATACTCGGTTCTATGATATTTGATGAAAAGCTTACTATCTATCTCGCCATTGGTGGTCTTGTTACCTTGCTTGGAGTCTTCCTGGTAAATAAGGCGTATAAAATTACAAGTGCAGAACAACCCGAAGCGGAAGGAGTTTAGTTTTTATTAACCCAGCTTATAATTACTATTAAGCTATTGTTGCGTCGCACTCTTGTACTGTACCAATTCTATTCACCATTCCCCACTCACGTCTTCTCACTCACTTGTCTTATGAACTCTTCATAAACATCTCGCCATCCACGAAATGTTGGGTATGTCCCTAAAAAATTATTATGCCAGATAGTAATGAGTGTGCCATTAACGGCTTTGACAACATTATAGTAATGCATCATTTCTTCATAAGCCCTTTGCGGTAAATATTTCTGCTCAAAAAATGAGTTGGCTTCCATAAAACAGAAGGGATGAAGCAAAAGATTGGTTTGTTCTTCTTTTTTCAGGTCATACCAATAAAATGAAGAAGCCACCGATGCACGAAAGCCATTGATACTACCATAGCCCATTGAATGATCATCCGTGATGCCTGCTGCAATTAATCGGCGAAAAGTTTGGGGCAAAGTAAATCGAATATAATGCTGCCGTGAAGCAGTTATTTTTTTACCAGTTGCTGTCTCAAGGGTTTCAATTTCGCTTCCCAGCAAATTTTCATTATCCCCACTTGCCCACGAAGGATGAATTCCGATAGAATATTTTCCGGCATGCTGCTTTATTAATTGCTGCATAGCAGGATGTGATGGAGAAATATTCTTATCATATTTTCCTTTTTCGTTGGCTACATGAAAAAAATACAAAGGCTTTAAATTATTTTTCTCATGCAGTTTATCCATCCATTCATACGCATCATAAGGATCATTTGTTTTTCCACGAATCACTCTCAATCTTTTATTTACAATGGCCCATTCACCTTTCACTAAAGATCTTACAAGACCACCTGCTATTTTTGACAACTCTTTATTCTTAAATGCAAATGCCTCATCGATATCGTAAGTAGGTTGAAAGTTGAAGGTTGAAGATTGAAGGTTTAGAGTTGGAAATTTCTTTTTTAGTGTGTTTTTAAAATCTTCCAGCCAGATATTAATTAATGGAAGGTTCAGAAACCCTTCTTTGAATGCCAGCGAATTTTCATGAGCATATCTTCCATACATATCTTTTTTATGAGGAAGCCATTCTTCATAACGACTGAGTAAATAAAAAACAGCAGAGAAGATGTCAAACGGATAATCTCCTTCGGATTTAAAAAATGCCGGGAAATCCTTTAGCTTAAAGCAAGAGATATTTTGTTTCCTGATCGAATCTTCAAATAGTAATGGATAATTAACGATCAATAATTCATCCTTTGAAACAGGTTCATAACCGTAATTGATCTTAGGACCATCATAATCATTGAAAAAAGATTCATCTGTAGTAAGCTGAAAGGGCTGTCCTGTAATTTCTTTCCCGATAAAATCAGCAACATATTTAAGGCGGGGAGTAATCCTATTTGCGTAAATAATCACGCAATGAAGATAATTATCTGTTTCCGTATTTTTCCTTCCACATTTGATTGAAAGATTTTTTCGGAAACTCCATTTCGCTGCGATGTTCCTTCCATCCTTTCAATAAAGTATTCACCACCCAATTTTTTATTGTTCTGTTTCCCATATTCATCAGGCTGCGTTTGAGCATTGCCTGTTTCCATAATTTCCATCCTGTTCGTTCTGCAAAGCTACTGTCGCCTTCATCCACTGCTTCATGCCTGTTTTCCAATAACAATTCGTGCAAATTAATTTTCACAGCACATACTTCAGTACAATTGCCACAAAGTGAAGATGCATAACTCAGGTGTTTCCATTCCTTCATGCCACTCAAATGCGGAGTTATCACAGAGCCAATTGGTCCGCTGTATGTAGCTTCATAACTATGACCGCCAATATTTTTATAAACGGGACATGCATTCAAACAAGCGCCACAGCGAATGCAGTACAGGCTCTCTCTTGATTTTTCGTTTGCAAGAATATTTGTTCTTCCATTGTCAAGCAGTATCACATACATTTCGTCAGGTCCATCGGTTTCTTTTTCCTGCTTCGGGCCTGTTACTATTGTACTATATACAGTTATTTTTTGACCGGTTCCGTATGTTGCGAGTAACGGCCAAAACAAAGCAAGATCATTCATTGACGGAATAACTTTTTCTATGCCTGCCACCACGATATGTGTCTTCGGCATCGAACAACTTAATCTAGCATTGCCTTCATTTTCTGTTATTGCGATCCCGCCGATGTCAGCAATAATAAAATTGGCGCCGGTTATTCCCACTTCAGCTTCAACATATTTTTTTCGCAATACATCTCTTGCAACTAGTGTAAGTTGCTCAGGTGTCAGCTTTGGATCCGTTCCTAATTTTTCTGCAAATAATTTCGCCACATCTTCCTTACTCTTATGCATGGCAGGAGTAACGATATGATAAGGCGGTTCGCCATCTAACTGCTGAATATATTCCCCCAGGTCTGTTTCTACACTTTCAATTCCTCGTGCTTCCAGGAATTTATTCAAATGAATTTCTTCCGTCACCATGCTCTTGCTCTTCACCAATGTTTTGCAATTCTTCTCCGCACAAATTTTTCCAATTTCTTCCAATGCCTGCTTTGCATCTTCTGCCCAAATTACGTGTGCCCCACGTTTAGCGATCTTTGCTTCGAAACTCTCCAGCATTTTATCAAGATTTTCGATCGCTTTCCATTTTAAATTCTTTGCTTTCTCTCTAGCAAGATTTACATTGATGAATTGCTCTTTTCCTTTTGGCACCACGGCATTATACTTGCCAATATTAAAATTGATCTTGCGGCGATGTTCCCTGTCAGCAGTTTTGTCAGCGCTTTTTGCAATAAATGATTGTGAGTGTTCGGACATGTTTACAAATATAAACTGAGTTTATCTTCCTTTCTCAAAATTCCTTTTTATCCATACCACAGCCTTTTTTACATAATACTCTTCATCGTTCTCCAGCATCTTTACTCTTTTGATTATTTCAGGATGTAATGATTTGTCTTTTGTAAAGACTTCTATGATCACCAATGACAATCGTCTTTCCCACAGGTTTTTTGACTTTATCAATTTTGCAGACAGGTCAAAAATCTCTTTTTGAATTTTTTTAGCTACAGGTTTCAAACTTTGCATGCCAATCGCATCACAAACTGCCCAATCAGAAATATCTTTTGAAAACCGCGCAACCAACTTTAAAGACAGCAGCGGATCTTTTTTACAAATTACATTAAGCAGTTTTGCAGCAAGTAACTTTTCTTCAAATGCTCCCGAATTCCATAATTCTTTTGTCAAATCGAATCCGCCTTCCTTATATTTTTTAGCTAATAAATTCAATACCGGTGTTCTGATCCCGTAAACCTTTTCGGCATTTGGCACAAATTTCATAGCTGCTGCCTTTGCCTCAGGAGTTGAGTGGCCTTTTAATTCTTTTTGAATCTGTTTTAATAAAACTGACATCAACGAATACTGTTTCTGATTTTGTATTTTTCACAAAGTGTATCGCCTCTTTTCTTCAATTCTTGCTGATACTGCCATGATGAGTAATAAACCGACCCGTACATCTTCTCATACTTTTCTAACAGATCAGGATAATTATTTCTGAGAAACCTAAAAACG
>Ga0193703_1000035_pt1 | contig 13879 bp, 20 predicted proteins | sample U3a2metaG_FD_143062 | JGI IMG/M metagenome (GOLD analysis project Ga0193703, IMG submission 143062) | Soil microbial communities from a riparian zone of the East river system, Colorado, United States - U3a2 | ecosystem: Environmental > Terrestrial > Soil > Riparian zone | place: USA: East River...
ATCCCAAAGCCGGCGATATAGCCAAACGGGATTTGCCCCATCGTCATGAACTCATATTCGATCATGCGGGCAGCTCCAGCAGAGCATGATGCGCGTGCGGGACGCGGCGCATAGACCCGCACGCGCCCTCATGCTGACGGGAGGGCAGTGGGCAGAGGGCCCGTCAGGCCTGAGCTGATCGGTTGCGGGTGGTTAATGTTGGTTTTCTCTGGTTCGCCGCCTATGTGCTCGGCGAAGTCGCCGCCAACGCTTCCGAGCGCAACAAAACGCAGGCCGAGCTGATCGCCAATCTGGTCCGCGACATCCGCGACTGCCGTCAGCCGGCGAAGCCTGCCTGGCTGGAGTTGCCGTTGCTCAATCCCGCGGTGCTTACGCATGCCCGGTAACATCCGGGCGGAAACAAACATCTCCGCCGTCGGTTGATCGTTGAGAAACTTCCGCGCCACGTACTGCCCAGGGTAATCGCTCGTGTTTTGGTAGACGGTCCAAAGCTCAAGCTGCTTGTCGTTCATGCCGGCAACAGCGTCCGGACGGCCCGCACGCCCTCGATCAATTCGGCCCTGGCGCCGCCGCCCTGCAACTCCGCGACCTCCTCCAGCGCCGGCAAGCCGCCGACGATCGCGGCCTCGATCTCGGCGCGCGTCGCCGCCCGCCCCTCGCAATACCAAAGCACGCGCTCGGGCGGGCCGAGCGCGAAGAGCATGCCGTCCGCGCCGACGCCCGGCCGAAACGTCGTGTAACTGCGCGTGACCCAGAGGCAGGACGCACCCGGATTGCGCCGCAAATGCAACCCGGGCGCCTCGATGCGCTCCGCCGGCAACGCATGCTCGTTGCGCCGCATCCGCGGGCGCGTCAGGAAGGGGCAGACGCGCGCCGCATAGTCCGCACACTCGAAATGACAGGCCGGCTCGCTGGTGACCTTGTTCACCGCGCACATCGGCCCGATCAGAAACGCCAAATGCACGCCAAGCTTGTCGCCGCAAACCCAGCAGCGCTTCTCCTTCAGCGCGCGCCTAAACTTGTGCTCGTCGGCAACGCGAAAGTCGGGCGCGCCCTCGCCAAAGGTACCGGGCTCGCCGTCCTTGAACCACTGCACGAACCAGGGGACTACAAATCCGCGATGGTCCGTCGGAAAATGCTTAAGCCGCGCCGGCCGCTCGATCATGTCATCCTCCCTTTCATCAACAAACCGACCGCTCATAATCGCATATCCTGTTTAGGCATGGCCGCTCGCGTCCGGCCAGCCCTCGAACCGCGCCAGCTGCTCCTTGAGCAAAACGACGACGTCGTCGCGGTTGGCGTTGCTGATGTAGTTGCAGCGACCGGCATGATCGGCAAACGGGAACACCAGCAGCACAAAGCCGGTTTTCCTGCCGGTATCCCCTCCATTAAATTCGGCATCTAAAACGTGCGCCAAGACATTCATCTGCTCGCGATAGTCCGCCTCGATCGGCGCGTCGCCGAGCGTCTGCTGGAAAGCGGTGGGCCGCGCTGGTTCCGCCGGCGCCGGCCTAGCGCTTGCCTTATTCTTGCGCCCGACGTCCTGCGCAAACCCCTCGATGAATTTCTGCAGCTCGTTGTTGATCTGCCCCACCAGCTTCAGGTCGGCGTCGGTCGGCTCAGCCCCGGGGTCGAGCACCGACATCACGCTGGCCAAGAGATGCTGCGCCCCGGCAAAAAAGGCTGTCCGCATCTCGCGCAGCTGCTCGGCCGGCGCATTCTCCAAGCCAACTGCGAGCCGCAGGCCCGCCCAGCCGGCCTCGATCAGCTTGCCCTCGCCGATCAACGCCTTGCTGACCCGCTCCAAATGTTCCCGGCTCGCCATATCAGTCCTCCTCCATCGCCCGCAAAATCTCGTCGCCGGTGACGACCGGCTATATCAAGGCCGACCGCGTTCCCTTTGACCGGCGGCTTTGCCCCGTCCGCGCGTCGTGCCGGCGGCAGCACCAGCGGCGGCAGGCCAAGCCCGATGCGGATCGGTTCGACAAACTGGCGTTTGAATGAGTACGCGACCATGTCAGCTCTCTTTCTGCGGCCTCACCACCGGATGGTCGGTCATCGTTGCTTGATCCCGTGCTGCTCGCACAGCGCGGAGCCTGCGGGCGTCAGCAGGTACACGTTGACACTGATCAGCTGAAAAGCGTTGCGGCTGCGCGGCAGGCACAGCGCGTAGCGGTCGAGCCACACGATCATGCCCGTGCACACCAGCGCGGTGATCCCAACGAGGTCGCCGGCCTGGCACATATCGCAGTCAATCGGGATTATGATCCGGTCGCGCTCACTGCGCGACAGCACACGGAGCATGGTGTTCCTCAGCGCGGGGAGCGTCCAGCTCGTTGCACGATGTGTCATTGGGACCCCCGCTGGAATGGTCCGGCCTCGGTGACCGGGGGTGAGAACAGCTGTGACTAGCTGAGCGGGGCCTTCGAGCTTTCGCCCTATTGTATAGCGTCCGCACCCCGGCCATGATGGCCGTGGGGGCGCAGCCGCTAAGCCGCGTCCGAGTGCCGTGCGCGCTGCTTCAACAGCGCGCTGGGCACCGTCGGCGGATAGAATCCGCCCAAGTCACATCAGGGTTCTCACACCCAGCGCGATTTTAGCGCGGGCCGGTTGCAATCGGCAACGTCCGACTTGGCTATGGCCGTCATGCCATCGGCAGCGCAATGCCCAAAATATGCGCAATCCTATGGGCGGGTCGGCCACACGCGCTTCAGGCCACCTTTGCCCTTTGGACCCACCGTCCGAGCGGAATAACCCCCCCATTTCCATTCTTCGTTACCGGCAACCCCGGGGTGGCGGGGTTGCCGTCACAAAAGAATTTAACCCCTTCAGATTCCAGGATTTCAGCCGTGCTGCGCACCGGCGGAAAGAGGTCGACGCCGGAGATTGCCCCGATCCTTGCATAGGCCGTGGTCTCGTAAGGCATTCGCTTGCCGGTTGGATGGACGATCACCGTGTCGATCACGTTGCGGAAAGCCTCGCGGGCGCCGGGCTCGATCTCCCCGTCCTTGGTCAAGGCGCCCCACAAGGTCTCGACGTTAGCAACAAAGCCGTCGATGGCCTTGGGGTGCAGGTTGACGACGTTGCTCTGCTCCAGCAGGCGAAGCCGTTCGGCAAGTCCGATGCGCTCGCGCTCAAGCGTCTGAAGTTCGGCCGTCAAAGGCTTAAGGGGAAGATCGCTATCCCGGATCACGGCAATGGTCCGGTCGATTTTCACCATGACGCGATTGAGCGCCTTCTTGATCGAGGTCACATCGCCACGGTTCTTTTTATCGTGTGCCGAATATTCCTCGTGGTAGGCGCGAGCCAGGTCGGCGATAACGCTACGGTTGGTCAGGCGCACGCGCATGCCGTCGAGCACGCTGTTCGTAAGCTTCGCCAAATCATAAGACCGGGAATGTTCACAGGTGGAAGTCTGCGACGCCGCAGAGCATCCGATGCGGCTTCCAGCATACTTGCCCTTCGTAGTCGAGCAAACGATGCGCATGGGGCCATTGCACTTGCCACAGCGCAGCAGGCCGCCAAGCAGGTAATCGTTTCGAGTGACGATTCCCGCGCGCGATGTATTCAGCTTCCCGTCTCCTCCAAACATTTTCTTCGCGCGCCGTTGCCGCGTGGCGTTCGCTTCATCCCAGAGGTCTTGATCGATAATACGCAGGTGCGGGACGGCGACGACCAGTCGCTCGTCAGCTGGGCCGGCCCGCTTCGTCCGCGAGCCCGTCTCGGGGTTCAGAACCGTCCGCGTCAGATTCCACTCTAGCTCGCCGATGTAGAGCCGGTTGCCGATCATCCCGTGGCGCAGATTGCCGCCGACGAACATTTGATGGGACCAAGCAGCGGCCCCGCCCGGCGTCGGAATCACCTCGTTAGTCAGATCGCTGGCGATCGAGCGCGGCGAACGGCCCTTCGCATACTGTTCGAAGATCCGCCGCACGATCGCGGCTTGATCTAAATCGATCTCCCGCTCGCCAGGCTTGCCGGGGATCATGCGGTAGCCATAAGTGACGGTCCCTGGAAATTTGCCCTCACGCACGCGCCCACTCAAACCGCGGCGCACTTTGTTGCCAAGATCCGCCAGGAACATCGATCCGACGATCCCGCGAATGCCAATGTGCAGCGATGTGGCTGCACCTTCGTTGACGGTTTGAATCTCAATGCCGTAAAAGGTTAGGCGCTTGAAGATGCCAGCTAGATCTTCCTGATCTCGCGACAGTCGGTCCAGACTTTCGACAATGATGAACTCGAACTGCCGCCCCTTCGCCGCCGTCATCATCTCGAGCAATTCGTCGCGCTCAAACATGCTCGCGCCTGACTTGGCGCGGTCGCTGTACCTTTCGACTATCTTGAGCTGTTCGCGCCTTGCCAAATTCTCGCAAACCGCAAATTGATCATCGATCGACCGATCCTTTTGCAGATCGCTTGAGAACCTTGCGTAGAGCACGGCCCTCCTCTTTCCCTCGGCTGCCTTCGTCACTTGATGTCCTCTCAATCTTGCCATTGTGTGCGCGCTCCCAATCACGCCGAGCAAGGGCTCGCCCGACAGCGCGGGCTAATTCCCGGAACTGCTCGTCATGACTCGGGTGCTCCGGGCTGCGCGGATCGGACGGATCGAGCTTTCGAACACTCAGGTCAATCGGTGGCCGATTCGCCATTACGCAAACTCCCAATAGAGTCGCTCAGAATTGACCCCAAGTCGAGATAGGACTGGGCCTATTTTTTGGACTTTTTAGGCAGCCTTCTTTCGCCACACCTTGAAGCGGCGAAGTTCATGCACGATGCACGTCTTGCCTCGTTTCCGCCGGTGTGCCGCGTTACCATTGCCCTTCGATGTGAGGATACATCGGCCACTTGCACTCAGCGCCTGGATGTTTTTCCATTAGGTAAGAGAACCAGAGCATCAACGAAATGATTTTGCGCACAGGGTTGTTGCGGTCGGTACGATCCACGTATTCCCCAAAATATCGCAGCGAATTGCGGATGCGCATCGCGTGCGACTTGGTGTTTTCCTGTGCTAGCACGTTCCACGCTTCATAATCCCGGAAGGTCCAAACTGCCGCGCGCACTTGATCATAGTCGTATTCGCCTTGGCTGTTATCGAGCCTCGGCCAGACGGTTTGGCCGAACATCACAAGCTCCTGCTCTATTGATGGGAGAGCCTTAACCGCAGTCGCGCGCCTTACGCTATGTGCGGCCGCGCGTTGATCCGCGCGCTGCGCATTCTCGTGCTCAGCCAGTATCTCGCCGATACGTTCCGGTGCAGCCAGCAGCTTGTCACGGCATGCGATCATGGCCGGGAGGATGTGATCTCGCACATGCTCGCGCTGTCTTGCGATGGTGAGGTCGTGGCGTTTGCAATAAGCGCGGTCGGCAGGCGGGAATAAAATTCGCAAGCTGGCCTTGGTGAAAGCCAGCTTCGTGGGCGTCAAGAACCCGGCATCGATGAATGCAAGAACCAATGACCATACTTCCTTGCCACCGCGCGCTTTGATGAGTTTGCCGAGATCAACGCGGGTTTCTTTGGCGAGGTAGATGGCCGCGACCTCGTCTGCGCGAGGCAAGCCGTAGAACGGGCTGCGCCGGGAGATAGATGTCGGCGGCACTGCTTCCGGCACAGGCGATTCGGCACCTTCAGTGGCCCGAGCGATTGCAGTGGGTAGTTCTGGAGTTGAAGGTGGGACGCGTGGCGTTTTCACTTTTTGTGAAAACGATTCAGCGATGGCTGTGACCGCCGCCGCGATGGCTACGGGATCGACAGTGCGACAATTCTGAATGATTGGGGCTGCGATCTCGTCGTGTTCACCAAGATAGATCAGTGCGGCGCGCATGGTGTGATTCGTCACCACTTCGGCATATGGCGACTGATCGAACCAGCAACCAAATTCCTGGTTGCTTGGATATTTTAGGCGAGCTGCGACGAGGCCGCGCGCCATTGGTAGAATACTCTCTCGTCCCGATCTTGCGTAAGATCTGGCAGCAGCTTCGCCCTCGCGAATCAGGCGCTCGTCATCAAGGTTGGAAACTCTCATTGCTTCTGCGGTCATGGCATTTGCCTCCGGTAAGCCGGGGCATTCGCGCCCCGGCGCTTCGCCTTCCCTGAAGCTATTCAGCCGCCTCCAGCAGGAGCTCCTCGCCAGGGTAGTCGACCTTCGGCAAATCGCTTTTGATTGCAGCCAGCATCTGCTTCTTTGTCGTCGCACGCACGCCCTGGGTCGTGATGCGCATCGCATGCATAACCAAAGCGACCTCCTTGATCGTCGAGAGCTTCTCTTGCGCGCCACTCTTGGCGCGGGCATTTTCGATAATCTTGCCAGCCAGAAAGAACGGCTCTTGCTCGCCTGCATTCGACTGGCCGGTCTGGAACAGCGCCAGCTTCTCGCGCACACGCTGTTCCGGCCAGCCATGCGTCAGGCCAAGATATGCGACCGTTGCTGCAATGGAGGTCTTGAGGACTGGATTGACTAGATTCTGTTCGCTGGTCTCGGCGATTGAGATCGCCACTTCGAGCACGCCGTGGTTTCCTTGGATTGCATCAGAAATCTCAACTTCCGAACGAAGTGCAGCGCTCTCGTGCCCGAGCTTTACGAGGTAACTTGCGGCGGTCTTGATCACCGTTTGCTTGAGTTTGGGGTCGCGCATGCCGTCCATCTTGAGCGCCGACGCTGCATCGCGCCGCCGCCCGGCATCTACTGTCGTAATTGAATTGCGCTCCATTCCAAAGATGATCACCGTTGTCCACGCGAAGCCAGACGATAGCGCCGTAGCGGCAAAGCGATGTTGCGCGTCTGCAAGCTTGCCGTCTTTGTAAAAGCCTGGGCATTCATTATTCAGGCGCCAGATACCCGCCCGCTGACGACGGCTGAGTTCCAAAGACCATTTTGGATCCCAATCACGATTGTGCGGATTGTGCTCTAGAAAAAGCACCGCCCCAATTCCAGCGGTGATGTTGTATGGTTTTGGTCCCGCCCCATATTGTCCTTTAGCAGCCAGAGCGAGAATGTCTTTTACGGTCTTGCGCTCGTCATCGGTCGCGGCAGCAGCAACTGCCGCGATCTTTGTGCGAACTTCGTTTGCCAGATTCTGCTTTGGGCTTATTGACGTTTCTGTATCCATTTGACGATCCTTTCTTCCCCCAGATATTGGCGTCTGGTGCGCCGTGTTCGGCGAGGTCGCCGGTCATAGGCTCGCACAAGCCTATGGGCTGCGCTCCCGCAGTTCGCCGTGGGCGACCCATTCGCCGCCCCATCTGAACGGCCCCATAATCCGCAGCCAGGCCCGGTCGGAGCAGAGCGCGGCTATCCGGTCGAGCTCGTCGGTGACCGTGACTGTTCGGCATGGTTTATCCTCTTCGGTTGCAACGCCAGGCGTTGTAGTAGGTGCGGCCGCGCCCGCGGCAGATGTTGTGTGCGACACGCCGCGGCGGAACAGCGGCGCGCGCGGCCGGCGGCGGCGGCGTTTCGACTGCCGGCACCGGCAGGGACGCTTCCGGTGCGCTCACCGCGAATGACGGTCGGTAGCTGTCCGTGCGCACCGGCAGCTTGTCGTCCTTGACTGCCACCGATTGCACTGCCGCCGCGACTACGGGCGGCCGGCTCGGCTTCTCGCTGCTGCGCGGCGCGCTCGCCGACGGCGCCAGCAGCAGCACCAACACCAGCAACCCCAGCACGATGCCAAACCGAACAGCCGCCTCGGTCGTCACGCCGGGGCTCCCGCTTTCGCCCGCAGCATGCCGACCTTCACGTCGAGCAACGCCTTGAGATCGTCGCGCACCTCGGGTTCGACCAGGCACTTGTTGCGCAAAGTCTTCTCCGCATCCCAGCGGCGCGCGAGGTCGTCAGCATCATCGGTCGCGTCGCGCCAGTTGCCGGCGTAGGCCACGTAGGCGGCCTGTGTCTTCGGCTCGGTCTTCTTTGCATCGGAAGTGGCGCCCGCCCCTGACGCGGCACCGGAAGTTGGGGCGGGCGCACCTCCTCCCGCTGCGTGTTCGGCGCCAGCGGAAGAAGTGGATTCGGTAGTTGCTGTTGCTGCGGCTGCCTTCTTGCGCGGCTCGGGCTTTTTGTCGCCGGGCGCATCCTTAAGCGGATTGGCAACACGCTCGAAATTTGTGGCGCCGCGCGTAGCCTCGGCCATCAGCTCCTCGACCGTAGCCTCGCCGTTCTTGATCGATGCATACATGGCGCGCAGCGAGAGCACCTCGTCGATGCCGATGTCTTGCTCGCCCTTCACATCGATCAGCTTGTAGACCTGCTCGGGCTTGAGCCCATAAACCGCAAAAGCTTTGATCGCCTTCTCGCGGGTCACCGCCACGGTGGCGACATCGCCGGCGACACATTGCTCGGCCGCCTCATAGGCTTGTTCCCAGATTGCCTTGGGCACCCCGGCCAGGATGGCGTTGCGGCGCGCGATCGAGCGCGCGGCGTTGCCTGTGACAGCGATCATGTCGTCGGAATAAAGCCGGCCATGCTTGTCGGAAATGCGCCGCTCGACCGAGGCCTTAACGGTGGAGTTCGTCTGTAGGTCTGTGAACAGGCCTTCCGCGGTGACGATCTTATTGACTCTGTCGATCGCCACCATGCGTGATTCCGAAACGCAATTGCCCCAGCATTGCGACACGATTTCAGCCAGCCGGATTGATGGGCCGACGATCGGCTTGTTGCCGCGCGGCACTGCATAGATCATGGTCTCGGCGGTCTTTTCGTTGAGCGTTACCAGCGAGAGAATGTTTTGCACTGACGTTGCGACCGAACGCGGGAAAGCGTGCGCAGTCGTGACGCGGGAATCGAGCTCGGCCTTGACGATTGCGCTCGCCATCGTGGTATCGACGGTGGCGGGCAGTTGCTCGGGAATTATCTCGCCGGTTTTCTGGTCTACGCGTTCACTCATTTGCCTCTCCCGTAATAGCCTGGCAGCTCTCCGATGGTGAGTTCTTCGACAGGCTCCTGCAGCATCCAGGGCTCGTGGGGCCCGAACTGCGATCCGAACAGCTTGAAGCGCTCGATCGCCGCCTCGATCGACTGACGCCCGATCTCAAGAATCGGATTGCCGGGCGAGAGCGAGCACGCCCAGGAAATTGGCGCATCATCGGCCTGGAAAAACACGAACACGAAACCGAACTCTTCCGTAGCTGCGACACGCGCCAGCCAGTCGTCATCGTGGTCGCCCTGCACGTTGCCGAGCAGTGCCGGAATGTGCCGGCGGCCTTCGAGGTAATGTGCGGCCTGGATGTCATAGCGATAGTTGGCGATCGCGCGCCGGCAGGCATCGATGAAATCCAGCCCGAGCGGGTTGCGTGTCGACTTGAGATCGCCGATGCCGCGGGCTTTCAGGAAATCAAACCGTGCCTTACAGCGCACGCCGTCGGCACGATCCCAGAACACGCTAACCTCTGAGAAGCCGTTGCTGAATGCGGTGGCAAGATCGGGGTTTTGCGTGATCAAATTGGACGCGGTGATGATGCGATCGTAATCTGCACGCTTGAGCAACTCGCGGCCGGCTTCTGCAGCTCGCCGTTCGAATTCGGACAAGATGCGCACTTGCGGATCAAGGCCGATTGCCTGCACGATCTTCTCGGCCTTGCTGCGCGGCAACTTGTTGACGCCATGCGCGGTCAACCAGTCCGCCAGGTCGGCGTCGGTCACCAGCAAGCCCTCGGGCTCGGGCGTGCGTTCGTAGCGCTGCAGGAATTTGTCGTGGCCTTCCAGGACGCGCAGGTGAATGGCGCGGCCATAAGCTTGCGCCGGACTCGGTTCCACCGACGGCCGCGTTGGGTTGAGCGCCGAATGGTGCCAGTAGTCAGCCGCGCTGCATCGCAGCCGCCGGATGTCGGTCGAGCCGAGCGCCGGGTCAGCGTGATAGATCGCTTCGTCCAAACCGAAATAAATGCCGGGCTCGATGGGTGTCATTGCTGCGCCTCTCCGGGCTGAAGCCGGTACCGGCTGCGCTTCATCCCGAGTGCTGGATTGCCACGCCAGTGGGATTCAACGTATTCGAGCTGGCCCATGCGCACGCGCAAGAACGTGCGCACGAAGTGCAGGCATTTCTCACCGGTCAAGTGCCCCTCGGTCGAGGGTTCGCCCGTGCGATTATCGGGGGGCGCGACCTTCAGGATGATTTCGGTCCAGGCGCGCAACGGAAATTTACCGACCAGCCCGAGCGTCTTGAGCTTCTCGCGCTCGACGCGCTCATGCGGCATGTGCTGGCGCCGGCCAATGATGCGCGGCGTGTTGATGAGCGCGAGCGAGGCATAGCAGACAAAGTGGACATTGAGAGGCAGTCTCTCGCTGCCAATCTTTTGCCACCGCTTCTGTTCGGCCTCAGCATCGGGCACACCCCCTGAGCTGATCAACGGCAGCGGCTGCGCGGTCATGCGCAACGCAGACCAATCGCCGTCCTTAGCGATCATCACGACATCGGCAGCCATCGTCGTGCGTTCAAGGTCCGGTGAGACGAGGACGTAAGCCGCACGGCCGGAAGACACGGAGTATTCGATCCAAGTGACCGTCAAGGCGGCGATCGAGCGCGCTGTACTTACGGAACGCCTCATATGTTTTAATCGCGACGTCGAGGATCATTTCCTGGGCGCTCACAACGTCGAAAAATTTTGCCTCGTTAACGATCGACCAGAGTGTTTCGCGCGCGTGTGGATCGAGCGACTTGAACGCACCTGGCGTGGTCAAATCCTTCAGCAGCTCGTAGGCCAGCGGTGTCATTCGCCGCCCCGCCGGTCAGCTTGCAGCAACAGCTTGGCGATCGCTTCCTGCGCCGCCGCAATGCGGTTGAGGTCGGTCACCACGCTCTGAGCAATGTCGAAGAGGATGTGCACGAGGCGTTTCACCTCCTCGCGCTCGGGCGGCTGCAATTCACTGCCGCCAAGCAAGAAGTCGGTGCTGGTGGTCAGCTCGTCGAACCAGTCATGGATTGTTTCGGGTGCGACAGCGGGCGGCATGCTCATGACCGCGCCCCCATGCCGGGCGGTGCCGCCGCTGGCCATTGCCAGCCCACTTCGCCGTTGACCGCGATCTGCGGGCGCTGGACCACGGTCATCGCGATCGCGGCCTCGACGTCGGCGGCGGAATCGAACCAGAGGATGGCATTGAGCACATCCGCCCAGTCATCGCGCTTGAAGTCGATCGAGACGCCGAGCTCGTCGTAGGCGTACAGCACAGCGTTGCCGCCGTAGAGCTGGCCGCCGATCGCGAAATAGCTTTGTCGGTGCGCGGGAGCGAATAGCCCGAACTCGAACACCACGATACCGAGTCCGCTCGCGACAATGTCGTGGTGATCGACCTCGCCCCGCTTCAGGCCAGCGAGCACAAGCGCGTCAGCAAACTCCTTCGCTTCGACGGTCGTCGTGGTTTTCTTGGTGGGATCGATGATGCCGAATTTCACGGGCGGGCCCTCTGTAGGGACCCTCCTACTTATCGTAAGATTCCTATCTCGTCAAACGGCGGCGTCCGTCGCCAAGACCGCAGTGCCTCGATCAATTCGTCGCACTCGTCCCGGTTGGCCAGGTCGAATTCCCCGCGCAATCGCCCCTGTGTCATCGAGATCAGGTACGGCTCGCCAGTAGACTGGCGCGACTTGATCTTGCGGATGGGGGGCTCGCGCGCCGCGCGCCGCGGGTCGTCAGTGAGCGCGATCGTTACGTCGGCCAACCCCAACGCGCGCGCGGCCTGCTGGCGTACATCTTCCGGCAGTTGCACCGGGGTCCCACGCCTTACAAACTGTTGGAAATATGCGTGATTTTTGCCGCATTCCTTGGACAGCCAGGCCAAGCTCCTGCCGGGGGCTTTGCACTGAGCTACGACAAAGGCGCGGACAGCATTACCATCCTTGTCGTCTAGATTGACTGACTGTGGCGCGTCTGAGTTCATTTGCGAATGATCCATAAAACTCAACCTGCTCCGACTCTGCAACCAAATTCAAGCAGAAAATAGTAAATATCCTATTTTTTGTCCACGCCAGGTCGCCTTCTCTTCCACGGATTTGCAAAATAGGAATAGGTTGGATAGGATCGGACCCATGCCGATCATGTCTGTGGATCAATTCGCCAACCAGATTGAGGCGTTCCTCACGCGAAGCGGCATGCCCGCAACGAATTTTGGGCGTGAGGCGATCAACGACCCGAATTTTGTCTTCCAGTTGCGGCGAGGTCGCGCCCCTTCGCTGCGGCTGGTTGAGATCGCGCAACGCTTCATCCAGAAACAGGATCAGCTCGCAAAATCGCGACGCAATCGGCGTCGCCCGAAGGTACGCAAGAACGGTCACGATACCCCCGCCAGCCCTTGATAGGCCGGCTCCGACTACCCGCTTGAAGCATATGCAAAATCTGACCTAGCGACGCGATCGGCGGCGCATGCGCGTCGCTGTGGCTCGCTGATAGGAGATAACCGATGGCACGATCAGCGAAGGACGGAACCAAAAACGGCAGTGGAACACAGACCGAGCATCCAGCTACCGCAGGCCATAACGGCCTGAGCGAGGATGATAAGCGCACCCGGTTTTTCAGCTACTGCACCAACTGGGAGGCCGCCCGCGCAGCGGTCAAGATCGTCGAGGAAGAGGCCAAGTCGGTGCTTGGCAAGCACGTCATCCGTGATTTCCGCACCCAGATCGCGCAACGCACGCCCGAGGGCGAGGCCAGGATTAGGGAACGCATCGATACCGCCCTGCGCATCCTGCGCTGGAACGCCAAGGCGCTCGGCACCCAAGCCAACTTTCTGGAGGACGACGATCGCACCCCCGCCGTCGATCGGGCCGAGGAGGAGGGCAAGCGCGACGGGCTCGCAGGCGCGCCGTGCAAGACCGACTACGCGCCCGACACCGAGCAATATCGCCGATTTATGCAGGGCTACCACGCCGGCCAAGCCACCATGGTCAAGGCCGGCATCAAGCCGATGCCTGTGAAGCCAGATGACGACAACGTCAAAGACTTGAGACCGCGCCACATGACGCAACCGGACGCGTGACGCGTGAGCGTCATGGGCGACGAGCAAGCAAGATCGGCGTCGGAGGTTTGAATGATCCTCGCGCTAGATCTAGCCCTTCGCACCGGCTGGGCTTTTGGCGCGGTCGGCACGCCGGTGCCCGAGCACGGCACGCACAAACTGTGTGCCGACGGCGAGCAGCTCGGCGTGCGCTTCCGCGCGCTGCGCACCTGGCTGGTCAAGGTGCTGGCCGAGCGGCCGTCGGCGACGCGCGTGATCTTTGAGGCGCCGATCCTGCGGCCGCACGACACGATCGGCACGGTGCGCGCGTTGTGCGGCTATGCGGCGATCGTCGAGGAGCTGCTCGAACAGCGGCCGGCCATCACGCTGACCGAGGCAACGCCGAGCGAGCACCGGCGCCACTTCATCGGCAGCCTCTATCGGCTCAAGAGCAAGGCCATCAAAGAGGCGACGGTCGCGAAGTGTCGACGGCTCGGCTGGAACCCGGCCGACACTGACGCTGCCGATGCGTTGAGCCTTTGGCACTACCAGTGCTCGCTCATTGACCCCCGCATCGCCGTGGAGACGTCGCCGCTGTTTCTGCGGAGGGCTGCGTCATGACCAACAGCTCGTTCTGGCAAGAACACCCCGAGGCAGACCCACTGATGCGCAAGATGTTCAAGGAGGGCTGCACCATGAGCCAGATCGGTGCGGCCATCGGCTGCTCGCGCAACGCCGTGGTCGGCAGGGTGCACCGCCTCGGGCTTAAGCGTTTTGTTCCGCGTGCGACGCCGCAGCAGCCTGCGCCTGCGCGAGCGCCGCGGCCGAAACCGCCGTGGGTGGTCGGGCACGCGCGCAGGCAGATCATCGAGCTGCGGAGCGACGAGTGCCACTGGCCGATCAACGAGCCTGGTGCGGACTTCTGCTTCTGCGCGGAGCCCAACCTCAGGGGCTCC
>Ga0193703_1000037_pt1 | contig 13814 bp, 12 predicted proteins | sample U3a2metaG_FD_143062 | JGI IMG/M metagenome (GOLD analysis project Ga0193703, IMG submission 143062) | Soil microbial communities from a riparian zone of the East river system, Colorado, United States - U3a2 | ecosystem: Environmental > Terrestrial > Soil > Riparian zone | place: USA: East River...
GAATACAGCGGCAAACGATTTGAATACATGCTGGACAAGCCGAAAAACAAATAAGAACAATTTATAATCTATATAAAAGGTCCCGTCTTAGGCGAGACCTTTTTTATTTTTGCCAATACTATAGTTCTATAAATGTAGAACCCCCGATGGAAATCGGGGGCCCCTAATCAAAAACCATTAACCATTAAACCTTATCCTATGAAAATTCTCAGCTAATCTCGGTAATAAAAAATTAACATTGCAAGTTTTAATTCTGAATTTTGCCTCTTTTGGAGTTGAAACGGGAAATATTGACCCTCGTCAATCTCTCCAAAAAGTCTTCAGAATTAAAACATGCCCCAAATCTTCACGCTAAATAAATCGAAAAACCTATTTTAAAATAATGAACAAAGTAGTTGTTGCTATTACAGGTGCCAGCGGATCAATATATGCAAGATTGCTATTAGAAAAAATGCTTGCAATGAAAGATCAATGGGATGACCTTGCAATAGTTATGACGCAAAATGCGAAACAAGTTTGGGAAACAGAGACAGGAAATGACGATCATAAAAAAATACCAATAAAAAATTATTCGACTACAGATTTTACAGCACCATTTGCCTCTGGCTCTGGTAAATTTAATACCATGATCATTGTGCCTTGTTCTATGGGAACACTTGGACGTATCGCCAGCGGTATATCAAACGATCTTATAACAAGAGCAGCCGATGTTATATTAAAAGAAAGAAGAAAATTAATATGTGTGGTTCGTGATACCCCTTATAGTTTAATTCATATCCGGAATATGGAAACGGTTACACTTGCCGGAGGAATAATTTGTCCTGCCACGCCTTCTTTTTATAGCTTACCAAAAACAATTGATGAAGTAGCTGCCACAGTGGTTGATCGTATATTAGACCTGGCAGGTTTTGATATCAAAACTTTTCGATGGGGAAAATGAACCTCTGTTTTCAACCTCGTAAATGATCAACGATTATCTAAAATCTCAACTCCAGGATATTTTTTTACATCAAAAACAAACTGCTTGTCATCTATTGCGCCATTAGGAGTAAATGTATTTACAATGATCGAGTGTTTGGTTTGATCTTTTTCAATCACCTTAGTTGTGTTGATCGTTTTATTTGCCTTATCAATATATAAATACACTTTATGATAAGTTTTGGACTTGTCAGTGGGGGTCAATTCAATTTCCTGGAGGGTTTTTGTACCCTGCTTTTTTTCACCATTTAGTTTATATAAAAAATCTTTGTCGTAGAAATTTGTGAACATTTTCTGTGGTGTTAAACCGCTGCTGCTGTTATCAAACTTTGTAATGGTTACTTCGTTTGAAGATTTATCATAATTCCACACATTTGCTCCATCGCAAAATATTTCCTGCCCTACAATAGTCACTTTGTATTTATTGCCTTTGATCCAAACAGTACCATTTTTTGAAGAAAGGGCTTTCCCCGCCGCATTTTCCGTTTTAAAAGTAAAAGTTGATTTAACAGTTTTATAAGTTTTAAACTTAGCACTTACACCATCAAGAACCTTTTTTGCATCAGGATCATTTGTCGCCTGTGCATTTGTTTTAATCGTGATAACTCCAATTAATAAAAGCAATATTGTATAAAATCTTTTCATAATTCCTGTTTTATCTTACTAATATTATACCGATTAAGGTAGGCCGCAAATATAGGCGAATTACATCTTAGAGGATGCCCGCTAAGATCACCTGGTTGCTTTGCAAATATTTTTTAACAGCTTAAATTAAATTGCCAAGATGTTGATTCAAATCAGCCTCGGTCTTGATCAATACATCACGGGCCTTGCTCCCCTGGTTAGGGCCTACCACTCCGGCAGCCTCCAGTTGATCCATTAACCTGCCAGCACGGTTGTAGCCCAATTTCATTCTTCTTTGCAAAAGAGATGTAGAACCAACCTGGTTTTGGACAATGAGACGGGCAGCGTCTTCAAAAAGTGCGTCTTTATCATTTACATCAAAATCTTTTGACTCGAGATCTTTTTCATCAACATATTCTGGTAAAAGAAAGGCTTGCGGATATCCTCTTTGTTTTTCAATATGACTAACAACTTTATCTACTTCAGGAGTATCAACAAAAGCGCATTGCAATCTCGTAACTTCTCCATGATGTGAAACCAGCATATCCCCTTTTCCAATTAATTGTTCGGCACCGCCAGTATCAAGAATGGTCCGTGAGTCAATCTTTGAAGAAACTTTAAATGCGATACGTGAAGGAAAGTTGGCTTTGATGGTACCTGTTATAATATTTACCGAAGGACGTTGGGTTGCAATGATCAAATGAATACCAACAGCACGGGCCAGCTGTGCCAACCTTGCAATAGGCATTTCTATTTCTTTTCCTGCTGTCATGATCAGGTCGGCAAACTCATCAATAACTAATACAATAAAAGGAAGGAATTGATGACCCTTTAATGGATTCAATTTCCTTTTTACAAATTTCTCATTGTACTCTTTAATGTTCCTGGCACCAGCTTCTTTTAACAGATCGTAACGATTATCCATCTCAATACAAAGTGCGTTCAGCGTATGTACTACTTTTTTTGTATCGGTGATAATAGCTTCCTCTTCCCCGGGAAGTTTTGCCAGGAAATGATTTTCAATAACACGATAAAGACTCAACTCCACCTTTTTCGGATCGATCAATACAAACTTTAATTGTGATGGATGTTTTTTATACAATAAAGAAACAAGGATTGCATTTACCCCAACTGATTTACCCTGTCCTGTAGCTCCAGCCATCAACAAGTGCGGCATACTGGTAAGATCAACAATGAAATTATCATTGTCAATCTTTTTACCCAATGCGATCGGCAGGCTATAATTGTTATGTTGAAATTTGTCAGAGCCCAATAAAGTTTTCATACTCACAATACTCTTTCTCACATTGGGCACTTCAATACCGATCGTTCCTTTACCTGGAATTGGCGCAATGATACGAATGCCTAAAGCCGCAAGACTTAATGCAATATCATCTTCCAGGTTTTTTATTCTTGAAATACGAATACCTGCGGCTGGAACAATTTCATATAAAGTGACTGTTGGCCCTACGGTTGCCATTATCTTTTGAATCTCGATATCGTAATTGCGAAGAGTGGCAATGATCTGGTTCTTGTTATTCTCTAACTCATTTGCATCCTGCACAATTTTTTCGCTGCCATGCGTTTCCAAAAGATCTAATGTAGGATAACGATAATCCCTTAGATCAAGTGTAGGTTCATAAGGCGGAAGTTCTTCATACCCTTTTTCTTTTTCCTTTCCTACTTCTTGTTCTTCAACCGGCTCCTTCGGAAACTCTTTTATTTCAAGTGCAAGATCGGCTTCCTTGCTTTCTCTTGATTTTCTTGCAGGTCTTATTTCTTCTTTGGGTAAAATAGTTTGTATTGATTCCTCAATCGGAGTTATTGGTAATGGTCTTTCCTTCCCCATTTCAATAACAGGTTCATCTTTTTCTATCAACTTAAACTCAGGCTGATCATTATTTGTGATAACTGGCGAAAGTACCAGCGTCTCTCCGTTTGCTTTTAAACTATTTCCCTTTGAGCCATTTTCAGCATAAATATCATTGATCGTTTTACCAGGAACTGGAACAACCTTTTCTTCCGAAATTTCAGTTTCTGGTTTCTCTTCGTCAACATTCCTGCGTTTTGGCATTTTAGGTACATTAAATGCAGGATTAAATTGCCATATTAGATATGATACTGCAACTACAAGCAAAAGCGCTGCAGTTCCAACGTTTCCAAGAATTTTTTTCAGCCAATCAGAGATCATATTACCTACTGCCCCGCCAAACGGAAATTGACTGCCACCTACTGTTCCGAACATAAAAGCCATACAAACAGATAACACCAGCATACCGATGGTAACATATCGAAGATTTTTCCAAACGGACCAAACCCTTTTTCTAAAAAGAAGATTAACGCCAACAACAAAGAAAAAGGTGCAGATCAGCAATGACGCTACACCAAATCCATTATCAATAAAAAAATAAGAGATAAAAGCACCTAATACGCCAAGGAGGTTCTGAATGTTTGCTTTCGGATCAAAAAGAGAAACTCCGTTCTTTATTTCGCTTTGATCATTTCGCCATGTAAAAAAGTAGGAGATGAACGCTATGAAAAGAAAAAATGCAAAGAAAAGGAAGACAAAACCGACGATCTTCCAGGTTCTTTCATCCCTGGCAAGCTCTTTCAAGTTTATTTTTTCTTCTTTCTCCGGTTTCAGTTTTTCAGACTTGGTTTTTCCCGGTTTCCCCACAGGATTTTTTGTGGAATTGCCTTTCAGCTTATTGGCCATATGAACAAAGATAATAATAAGCCTTCTACAATGGATAGCTCATGTTTTCAACATCTCCACAATTTTATTGTAAAATCCCCCTCGTAAAAGACCAAAACCGCTATGAAAAAAACTGGCATCTGAAACAGGCATTTATTATATTTGGTCTGCACCTGGAAACAGAATGAGATCACCATCAAACCGAACCGCCAAAACCAAACATTTGTCAAAGAGCTTTCTCTTTGTTTTTATTTTTTTTATTGCTGCCAACAATGCATTTTGTCAGTATCGGGATACTTTAATAACCCTCAACTGGGATTCGGATAAATATTCCTTAAAAGGAATTCCAGCAGGTTTTGTTCCAAGATCTTTTAATGTTGAAACCAATTACGATGCAAATATTTTGTCCCGGGATCCTTTTAAGATCATTCATGTTACAGCTTCCAATGCTTCAAAAAAACTACTAGCACTTTTTTCAGTAGCAAATAACTCAGATGCGCTGGACAGTCTTTATTTTTTTCCCGACCTGTATTTTGACAATGTAATTCTATATAAAGTAGAGAACAATAAAGCCACAGCCTTGCCTGTGATCGCTCCTGCTATCCGGGATAGTATTTCTTATCGATTATTCAGCGTATCACCGCATGATACACTTACTATTCTTGCTGAATGTTATCCATTAAGAACATATACAAGTTCATTTTATCCCTATATATTCAGGCAAAATTATATAGAATCATTTGAGGCAAAATTACAAACGGAACATGCTGATGTCAGACTTTTCACTTATGTATTTTGCGGCTTATTCCTGATGATGATCCTTTTTTCACTTGCTAACTTTTTACAGGGAAGAAACAGGGAATTTCTCTATTATGCCGGCTTTGCTTTTTTTCTTGGACTCATGCTTTTTACAAAACAATTTTATTACAATCGATCTACAGAAAGTAATTTTTTCTTTGAATCGTACATGGATTTTGTGCTCCAGATCCTTGGGATCAGTTTTTATATGGCTTTTATGATCCGGTTCCTGGAAACAAAAAGAAATTTTCCATTTCTTCACAAGCTTTATATTGGTGGCATCGTTTTTTTAGCGGCAGTCATCCTGCTGTATTCATACATTCATTATAGTTCTATTGATTATTACTGGGAAAATTTCCTGGAAAACATGATCACAAAGAATATCCTGGTAATAATGATCATAGTGTTCCTGGTTTATGCTGTAAATAACTGGCGACATAAACTCTTGCGTTATTTATTTTGGGGCAATCTCCTCTATTTAGTTTTTTCTCTTTTATCGCTCCTAACAATATTAGGAGGTCGCAAATTGCATTTACCAGGCATACTGAATAATTCATTGATCCTTTATGAGATCGGACTCCTGATCGAGCTTATTTTTTTTCTGATGGGTCTTACCTATAAGAACAGGACTCAATTGATAGAGCAAACAACAGAGAGGGAAAGATTGAAAACCGAGAACGAAAGAAAGGAACTGGAAAAACAAGTGGCGGTGATGCAGGCCCACCAGGAAGAAAGAGAAAGAATATCTGCTGATATTCATGATGAACTGGGCTCAGGGATGACAACTATCCGCCTAATGAGTGAGATCGCAAAAAATAAAATGAAAGAAAATATTCCCATTGAAATTGAAAAAATATCCAACTCCGCCAATGAAGTACTGAATAAAATGAATGCGATCGTCTGGAGTATGAATAGTAGCAATGATACACTTGATAGTCTTATTTCCTATATCAGGGCTTATACAATTGAATTTTTTGACGGTACGCAAATAGAATGTAAAGTGAATATGCCAGAAGAAATTCCATTTCATGAAATAAGCGGCGACAAAAGAAGAAATATTTTTTTATGTGTAAAAGAGTCATTGAACAACGTTTTAAAGCACTCGAAGGCAAGCCGGATAAAAATTGATATCGAGGTAAATCATAAACTCAAAATAAAAATTGCAGATAACGGTGTAGGGATTGAGCAGGAAAAAATTCGCCGGTTTGGGAACGGTCTTAAAAATATTGAAAGACGAATGAAAGGAATTGGAGGAAGCTATACCATCGCTAATAACAATGGCACTGAAACAAAACTTGAATTGTCTTTATGAGCTTTCGTTTTTTTTCATTGCTGCAACAAATAAAAATACCCAGCCAGCTATAAAAGCAATACCACCAAATGGTGTTATAATTCCTGCCTTATCAAGTGAAGCGGTTTCCGCAGCTCTCCCTGCAGTTAGCAAGTACAACGATCCTGAAAAAAGAATTATTCCAATTATAAATAATACTCCTGCTATTTGTGCAAATTTTTGAGAACATTTTTCATAAAGCAACCCTGTGAGCAATAAAGCAAGTGCATGATACATTTGATATTGAACTCCGGTTTGAAATGTCTGAACTGTTTCGGCAGGAACAATTTTTTTTAAGCCATGAGCACCAAAAGCACCAAGCGCCACTGCAATTGCACCAAGCAATGCGCCCGTGGTAATAAATTTTTTATGCATGAAATAATTTTTCTACGATCTTTTCCAGGCTTTTCTCATCTTCTTCCACTACCATTTCTGCCTGCTCGTAATATATTTTTCTGTCGGAGAATTTTTTAATGATAAACCCCTTCAATTGCAGATCATCCAGGTCTTTTATTAAAGGCCGGTGAGCTTTATCTTTTAATAATCGCTCATGAAGAAGATCGATTGGTGTATTTATCCAAACGGCTGTGCCGCTTTTATTCATGAAATCAATATTATTAAAATAGCATGGAGTGCCTCCGCCAGTCGCCATTATAAATGAATCATGACTTTCTGAGATAATATGCAGTGTATCTTTTTCAATCAACCGAAAATACTCTTCTCCTTCTTCTGCGAATATTTCGCTGATCTTTTTTCCTTCACTTGATTCTATCTGTTCATCAAGGTCAAAAAAAGGAAGCCTGAGTTTCTCACTCAGTTTTCTGCCCCAGTAGCTTTTACCGGAACCCATAAAGCCAATTAGAAATATTTTCATTTTTTAAATGTGCAAATTTGCCAACATGCCGATGTGCCGATAACTATTATTTCATTTGCAAATTTGCACATCGTCTCATTGGCACATTATTTAAATGCATTCAGCCCCGTCACATCCATTCCTGTTATTAGCAAATGAATATCGTGTGTGCCCTCGTATGTGATCACACTTTCCAGATTCATCATATGACGCATTACAGGATATTCGCCGGTGATACCCATGCCGCCGAGCATCTGTCTTGCATCGCGACAAATATTTGTTGCCACTTCACATGCATTTCTTTTTGCCATACTCACCTGTTGCGGCGTTGCACGACCTTCACTCATCAATACACCCAATCTCCAATTCAGTAACTGTGCTTTTGTGATTTCTGTTATCATCTCGGCCAGTTTCTTTTGCTGTAATTGAAATCCACCGATCGGTTTACCAAACTGTTCTCTTTCTTTTGAGTAACGCAAGGCAGTATCATAACAATCCATTGCTGCACCGATAGTTCCCCATGCAATGCCATAACGGGCTTTTGTTAAACAACCCAACGGGCCTTTCAATCCTTTTACGCTTGGAAAAATATTTTCTTTCGGAACTTTTACATTATCAAAAACAAGTTCACCAGTTGCGGATGCTCGCAAACTCCACTTACCATGTGTCGTCGGTGTAGTAAAACCTTCCATTCCTCTTTCAACGATCAATCCTTGTATATCCCCACCTTCATTTTTTGCCCACACAACTGCCACTTGTGAAAATGGTGCATTGCTGATCCACATTTTTGCACCATTTAATATCACATGATCTCCTGCATCTTTAAAATTTGTAAGCATGCTGCTCGGATCACTTCCATGATTTGGTTCTGTCAATCCAAAACAACCAAGCCATTCACCACTCGCCAACTTTGGTAAAAACTTTTTTCGTTGTGCTTCACTTCCATAAGCGTAAATAGGAAACATAACCAATGATCCCTGCACTGATGCAGTAGAACGAACGCCACTATCACCACGTTCCAGTTCCTGCATCATCAATCCATAAGAAATATAATCAAGGCCGCCACCTCCATATTCAATCGGAATTGTAGGACCGAAACATCCAAGATCACCTAACTGTTTTACAATTTGCTGTGGAAACTCTGCACGTTGTGCATAATCTTCAATGATGGGAGAAATTTCTTTCTTCACATAATTTCTCACAGATTCACGAATTAATTTTTGTTCTTCAGTGAGCAATTCATCTACCAAAAAATAATCCGGGCTTTGAAAAACATCAGTACGGGCAGCCATTCGTTGAAGATTTTAGATTTATGATTGGCGCAAAGTTAAGGGATTGAAGAATGAGTATGTCCCCAACTTTCTCTCTGCTATTAAGCAGCTGTTGCGTCGCACTCTTGTACAGCATTAATTCTATTCAACAATTGTGAAATCATAAAATCTTATCTTGAGAAAAATATTTACATGAAAATTTTACTTTTCATTTTAATTATTGGATGCATCGCCGCAGGTTGCGGCAATGATCCCCAATCAACTCTGGTTTCAACAACACAACCCGGAAAATATGATATAACTAAGGACACTACTGTTACTGCTGGCGAAATGAAACGTTATTGGCTGGTGTTATTACAAAAAGGGCCCAATAGAAATCAAGATAGTATTAGTGCAGAAAAAATTCAAGTTGCACACATGGCGAATATCAATCGTCTGGCAAAAGAAGGCAAACTTGTAATGGCCGGGCCGATCGGCGTCGAAGATGATCTTCGTGGAATTTTTCTCATGAACTGCGCTGATTCAACAGAAGTTGAGGATTTTGTTAAGACGGATAGCGCAGTTATCACAGGAAGGCTTATCATGAAATATTATCCATGGTGGACAATGAAGGGAAAATATATTTTTAAATAAAGATCAATTACAGAACTTGTAGCACTTCATTCTCTTTAAGAATTTCAGAATGATTTATTGGCTGTAAGATGCAGCCAAAAATGTGATCACTAAACCGGGGCTTAAATTTAAAATTTGTCGTTTCAATTCGCTTTGGCATATCGATCCCCGTAATTTTCCACCGATGACCTGCCATGCTTTCCAGGATCGTCCCAATTCTTGGCGTTGTCTTTTCTGTAAAATCCATTATTGTAATTATACCACCAGCAGTATTAAATACTTCATAGACACAGCCTAACTGAAAAATATTTTTTTCAGGCAGATAATCATTCATTTCGTGTTGATATTGCTCAGCTATGGCCCTTGCTTCTTCCGCAAAATTTTCTTTTTCACTTGCATAAATAATAGCACGGCTTGCATTCACCAACAATCCGCAATCTCTTATCATCGCTTTTTCAGAGATCTCTTTCAAACTGCCACCTTGAGCCCCCACACCCGGAACAAGATAAAAATGATGCGGTGTTAATTTTCTTATATCACTAAACTCGTCAACTTGTGTAGCACCAATAACAAACATCAAGTTCTCCAGCGTACCCCAATTTGAAGCCGTCTTCAAAACTTTCACATAAAGAAATTCATCAACGCCATGTCTTGTATCTTCACGAACCAACTTTTTGAACTCGAAATCATTTGCTCCTTTATTGGAGGTTAGGCCCAGGACAATTGCCCATTTACCATCATAATTTAAGAATGGCTCTACACTATCTTTTCCCATATACGGTGCAACCGTTATCGCATCAAAAGGCAGCGTTTCGAAAAAAGCTTTTGCATACTGATCCGATGTATTTCCAATATCACCGCGTTTTGCATCAGCGATCTTAAAATGTTCATCTCCTATATAACGAACAGTTTTCTCCATTGCTTCCCACCCTTTTACCCCCAATGCCTCATAAAAAGCCGTGTTGATCTTATAGGCAACGCATAAGTCTTTTGTTACATCAATGATGGCTTTATTAAAACTAAAAACAGGATCTGGTCCAGATAAAAGATGCTTGGGAATTTTAGCGACATCAGTATCCAACCCAATACAGAGATAAGATCGCTTTTTGAAGATTTGTTCAACAAGTTGTTGACGGGTCATACAGCGAAGATAAGAACCATGACTTATTTGATTTAAAAAGATTATCAGGAAAATTTAAAAACACGATCAACCAATTAACTTCTTTAATGCGTCAGCAAACATCCTTACTTCTTCAAACCTATTATATAAAGGAACAGGGGCAAGACGTATAACATTTGGTTCCCGCCAATCTGTAAAAATTCCCTCTTTCATCAATCCATTATAAATATCTTTTCCCTTCTCAAGCATCAGCATTGAAACCTGGCAACCTCTCTCCTTTTCATTTCCGGGTGTGATAAATTCAATATTTTTTTTAGCAGATGAATTATTTATCTCCTCCAACAAGAACCATAAATAACTTGTCAGCAATTTTTGTTTAGCTAAAATTTTATCCCAACCTGCCTCTTCAAAAATTTCCAATGCTGCTCTATGCGCTGCATATAAAAACATTCCAGGAGTACTTAATTGCCAGCCTTCAGCTCCGGGCATTGCCTTAAATCCTTTTTCCATTCTAAACCTTGTTGGCTTATCATATCCCCACCAACCCGCAAACCTTGTCAGGTTTTCCTTGTGATGCTTTTCATGAATGAATGCTCCGCCTATCGCGCCGGGACCAGAGTTCAAATATTTGTAGGTACACCAGCAGGCAAAGTCAACATCCCAATCATGCAAATGCAATTCAACATTACCGGCAGCATGGGCAAGATCAAAACCAACTTTTGCTCCCGCAATTTTTGCAGCCTTGGTAATTTTTTCCAGGTCAAAAAATTGACCTGTGTAATAATTTATTCCCCCAAACAATACTAAGGCCGTTTCGTCTCCATGATTTTCAATTGTCGAAATAATATCTTCCGTTCGCAAAGTATATTCACCCTTTCGCGGAGCCACTTCAATAATTGCAGTTGCAGGATCAAACCCTTTATTTCTTACATGCGTTTCAAAAGCATACTGATCGCTTGGAAAAGCTTTTGCCTCACAAATTATTTTATATCGTTTTGCATTGGGATTATAAAAACTTACTAGCATCAAGTGAAGATTCACTGTGAGTTGATTCATCACAACAACTTCATTTGGCAGAGCACCAACAATTTTCGACAAGGGATAAGCTAACTTTTCGTGATAGTCCATCCATGGCTCCTCTGCATGAAAAAAAGATTCAACGCCCAATTCACCCCAGTCGTCGAGTATTTGTTGAATATGTCCTTTTGCTGATTTAGGTTGCAGGCCCAATGAGTTTCCTAAAAAATAGATCTTCCTTTTACCACCAGCTTCAGGAATAATAAATTTATCTCTAAAGCCTTTTAATGAATCGGCAGCATCTAATTGTTGTGCAAAGGATAAACCGGTTTCAAAATTCATATTGCATTTGGTTTTCAGGGAACTACCATCTTAATTTTTAACCAGGTCGGGATAATCAGTAATGACCCCATCCACTCCCATCTTCTTTAGTTTCTTTACCTGCTTTGCATCATTCACAGTCCATGGAATAATTTTCATACCCTTATCATGACACTGTTTCACCAACTTCTCATCCACTAATGTTTGATTAGGGCTATAATATTCGGGAGTATATCCAAGTTTATTCAATTGGCCATCAAGATCATATTCATCAGAGTCTTCGATCAACATTGACGTTTTTATTGATGGATATTTCTCATGAATGTATTTTAATGATCTGAAATCGAATGATTGAATAATGACACGATCTTCAATTTTCTTTTCTTTGATCACTGCCATTAATAATTCAGAGAATTCTGAGGGCACAGGATGAAACTTGTTATCACCAGCGGGTAAACTTTTTGTTTCAATATTGTACCTAACCTTTGGTAAATTCTTTTTTACGAGATATGCTTCAACACTATCTATCAGATCACTCAGCAACGGCTTTACTGTTTTCATTTTTTGTTGCTGTGGAAAACGTAGATGCGGTTTCATTCCCACATCATATTTCAAAACTTCCTCATAGCTCATTTGGTAAATATTAAGTTGCATCGCTTCGCCAGGATTCACAAATGATCCATCAGGCTTTGTCGTAATTTCTGTTTCAAACCATGGCTCATGTGATACAACAACTTTATTATCCTTTGTAATTACAACATCCATTTCTAAAGTAGTTACGCCAAGATCGATCGCTTTCAGCATGGCAGGTATCGTATTCTCCGGCATCAAGCCACGACAACCGCGATGACCTTCCACATCAAAGGCTGGCTTTTGAAAATTTCCTTCATTCATAAAACTCATAAAGAAGAAAAGAATAATAAGTGATGAAAAGTATTTCATTTACCAAATAATTGATGTTGTCGTTTTTTCATTTCTTCAGCAATAAATTTACCATCACTTCCCTGCTCGTTTAGCTTATCCATAATGTTTTGAAAACTTTTTTCATTACGATTCTGACTTAATTTAAAAACATTGTCTATCGATACTACTTCAACTTCAAACGCAACAATAGCTTTCAGTAATGGCTCTGTGTACTGAGACGTTAAGTTATCGAATACAGTTGTAGATGCAGTATTATTATTTTCGTAATGAAGTGTCAATCGCTTAAGTATTGCTATCAGATCTTCTTTATTTCCAAACCTGATAGTTCCTTTGGCATGCACACTCATATAATTCCATGTACTTGCCTGGTGAGGATTGTCATACCATGTGGCACTTACATAAACATGTGGGCTTGTAAAGACAGCGAGAATATTTGGATTTTTTTCAAATGCTTTGTGATGATCATTGTTTCTCATGATATGCCCGGTAAGAAATAATTTATCATCCTTTTCATCGATAAAAACAGGCACTTGTGTTGCAACAGGTTTGTTTTCTTCATTTACCCCCGTTAAAAAAACAAAAGGATGCTTACGCATAAACTCAAGCACCACTTTATGGTCCCCCTCTTTAAAATAAGGTAGATTATACATGAAGCGAATTTAGTATTTACCATTCATTATTGTTATAAACAAATGATTAAAAAAGCCCTATCTTTTGAACCCAAAACTTTACTAATGAAACCGATCCTTCTTTCACTATTACTGGCAACTGTATTTATAAGTTCAGCGCAAAATGCAGATACGATAAGACACAATGTTGTAAGACTTGGTAAAATTGTGGGTAAACATCTTAGCTGGAAAAAAGGCAGTAATGACTATTACTATTATTTTGAATTCAATGATCGTGGCAGAGGTCCGGCAATAACTTCTCACAGCAAAACTGACAGTAAAGGCAATATCATATTCCAGGAAATTACTGGTGTGGATTATTTTAAAACCAAAGTAGAAGAAACGTTTGAAGTAAAAGCCGGTAAAGCTTCATGGAAAAATAAATTTGAAAACGAATCAGTGCCATATAAAGGTCAATTATATTATAACATCAATGGCAATCCGGGTGAAATAGAATTAAGCTTGAAGATCATGAAGACGTTGCCTCAGAAAAAAGTTAATATACTTCCTACAGGCACTCTTAACTACACAGTGATAAAGGAAGAAACAGTAAAAGATGAAAAAAATAATAGCACCACTATCCAGTTAATAGGATTTTCCGGA
>Ga0193703_1000038_pt1 | contig 13794 bp, 12 predicted proteins | sample U3a2metaG_FD_143062 | JGI IMG/M metagenome (GOLD analysis project Ga0193703, IMG submission 143062) | Soil microbial communities from a riparian zone of the East river system, Colorado, United States - U3a2 | ecosystem: Environmental > Terrestrial > Soil > Riparian zone | place: USA: East River...
TGAAATAGGAACAATTACTTCTGAAATACTAAATACTGGAAAATGGAAAAATGAGAGATTTGCGGAAATAGATGTCACTTCACCTGTTCGTACTTACAGCATTGGAAGGACACATCCTCTAACCGAGGTAATTAATGAAATTAGAGAAATTTTTGTTTCGATGGGATTTTCTGAAATTGAAGGATCAACAATTCAATCTTGCTTTTGGAACTTTGATGTACTATTTACTCCGCAAGACCATCCGGCAAGGGATATGCAGGATACATTCTATCTATCAAATTTGACAGTCGAAGATATAGATCCTATTATTAGTAATAAAGTATCAAACTTTCACAAGACAGAATGGAATTATGATTGGAATTTAGAAAAATCAAAGAAAACAGTCCTCCGTACTCATACTACTCCGGTTACTATAAAATATCTTTCAGAAAATAAGTTGAATTATGGGAGGATATTTTCAATAGGGCGAGTTTTTAGGAATGAAAAAATGTCGTACAAGCATTTAATGGAGTTTCATCAAATTGAAGGAATTGTAATAGGTGAAACAATAAATTTACGGGATTTGATGGGTCTACAAAAGCAATTTTATTCCAAACTTGGGTTAGACAAGGTGAAGTTTTGGCCAACATATTTTCCATATACCGAACCTTCATTGCAATCAATGGTGTATATAGATAAACTCGGAAAGTGGGTCGAGTTATTCGGTATGGGAATGTTCAGACCTGAGGTAACTCAATCTGTAGGCATTTTTAATAATGTGCTTGCATGGGGTGGTGGTCTTGAACGTATTGCTATGATTAGATATGGATTAAGCGATGTACGTGAACTCTACGATAATAAACTATCATGGTTAAGGATGCAACCAATATGCCCGTTATAGAATTTCCACTTGAAGATATCAGCAGGTTATTTGCTGGTTACGATTTAGATTACATTATAGACATGCTACCATTTATAGGACTAGACCTAGAGTACAGAGATGACAATTATATTAGATTAGAATATAGTCCAAATCGTCCAGATTTTTCTACTTTTTATGGGATCGCTAGGGCATTAAACGGCTTGCTTGGCAAAGAACTAGGAATACCAAAATTTCAGGTTATCGAAAACAGGAAAAATGTGATTCGTGTGGATAGATCGGTATCAAACGTACGGCAATTTATTGTGGGCATAGTTGCTAGAGGTCATAAGTTGAATAACAAAACAATAAAGCAAATTGTCTCTATGCAAGAAGATCTGCATAATGGAATAGTGCAAGAAGATCTGCATAATGGAATAGGAAGAAGAAGATTGAAGGCGTCTATAGGATTTCATAATTTGGACAGTATTGAGTTTCCCCTGGATTACAGTACATCATCAGATAATCTGAGTTTTACTCCCCTAGACCATCCTTCTACCTTGACATTGACTGAAATATTGAACAAAACTGAATCAGGCAAAAAATTTGGAGAACTCCTAGAGGGATCAATTCACCCCATTTTAAAAGACTCTAGGAATACTGTGATATCTTTTCCTCCCATAATAAATAGCGAATTTACAAGAATTAAAGAAGGAGTTGATAATTTGTTTGTCGAAGTTACGGGTGTAGACAAAAAAACTGTTGACAACGTTCTGGCAAATATAATTGCAATGCTAGCCGAGATTGGATTTAAGTTGGAAAATGTCGCTATAAAACAGGATTGTAATAATAGTTTCTCCTACAATTCAAACACAAATACTATTTTAGAGAACGTTAAACCGGCCTACATCAATAAGGTACTGGGTCTATCATTGTCAAATGAAGAGATAGTAAATTGTCTACGAAAAAGTAGGTTTGATGCAAAGGTTATTGATTCAAGTAGGATTAATTGTATGGTTCCAAGCTATAGAGTTGATATATTTAGTCCCATAGATATTGTAGAAAGCAGGCAAAATTGCTTTTTTGACAAGATTCGTCAGGCCATGATTGGGATGGGACTGATAGAAAATATTAACTTCATTTTAAGTAACAAAGATATTCACTACAAAAGAATGAGAATAGATAAATTTGATTTCTTTACAGTGAATAACTCTAAGAGTGATGAACATGATGTATTAAGGAGATCACTCTTACCATCTTTACTATTTTCGTTGTCGAAAAATATTCATGAAGAGTATCCTCAAAAATTGTTTGAAATAGGAGAGGTATTTGTACCTGAAAAAGACAGTTTTGAAAGGTGGAATTTATGTTGTGTCAGTGCTTTTAATGGAGTCACGTATAGTGAAATAAAAGCAGTACTCCAAACGCTTATGGAAATTTGTTTTAAGGCTAAATTCGAAACAAGGCGATCAGAAAATTCAACATTCATTAAAGGAAGAAGTGCAGAAATAGCTCATAAGGAAAAAGTCATTGGACAAATAGGAGAAATTTCACCTTTACTAATAGGTAGTTTTAAAATAAAGATGCCTGTTGCTGCTTTTGAACTCGACCTTACAGAATTATTACAAATCTAACCAGAATATTTATAATGAATTAATGTGATTTTTTTTATTACTCCGTCAAAGAATAAATTGAACAGGTATATACTATGCTTTTATATGCCTTATGGTTTAACCATTGTGAGCATTGAGCATTCAGTTATTCTTTGATTCAATTAAGTTCGCAGACAAGAGTCAAATATTCTTTTCTTTAAAACCTTCTTGTAATGATATGAATATTTGTCGATTTTCCCTTTTATTAGATCGTGTAGAAATTCACGCTCGGCTTTGCTTAGCAATATTCGCATAGTCGTAGTAAGGTATTTAATAGTATATAACTGGTAACGGTTATCAGTTAACGTTATGAATAACGTTATGAATATGTTGTAACTATATATAGTTACAAATATGAATCAAATAGTAATGTCTGCAATATGAACGGACTACAAGAATGGAGTGCTGAAAAAATGACACAAATGGTCAGAATATGTAAGTATGGATGTAATGTCCAACTAGGAGAATTTGACACAAAGGAAAACAAGTATCTAGACTGACGGGGAAACACTGCATACAAGGGAAAGATGTGAATCATTAAAAAAAAATCAAACACACAAGGAGATCACTCTTCAAGAAGTAATCAAGAAACTGGAATCAATTGGGATTATCATAAACGTGGAGAGGTTACTGAAACAATGAACAGCATATTAGATGCCATATATTCTGAATATAAGAACAATAGCCATTGTAAACATTGCGGAGAATGGAATGAATTTGATGATTCAATATGTCAAGAATGTGGGAGAGATACATAAATTGACATTAAAATATGTTGCAGGGTAGAATGCCGTGGCAAATAGATCATTGGTAAATAAATAATAAATAATTATTTACTATGAATTCGACAATAACTTTCTATAAGCTGTACTTATGATAAATCAGCTGAATTGTATACTTATCATAACCGATGTTGACTAGATCTTATATTCATAAGCATCATTGCTTTCATTGTTGTTATACAGAAAGAGCGGTGATAAAGAACTAAGTACACGAGTTCTTAATAGCAGTACTGATGCACTTCGCAAGATGATTGGATTGAATAATGGAGCGCACGTAGTAAAAATTTCTGCCAAAGCTTACAGACTTTCTAATGGAGTAGAATATTGCCATGTGGGAGTAAAATGCAAGGATGAATCTATCTATTCATTCCATGCCTATGGAAAAGAGGCCATAGAACTACATGAAGAAGGCTCAAAGGCGGTAAAAATACCTGTTACGGTTTCCTAAAACGGATATTAAATAATTATCTACTTTTTCTTGCTTGGCTTATTCCAACAAGGATTCTTACATTTAGCGCATGAAACGAGAGGGTTATCACTTGAATATTGCCTTGATATACAAATGTGACCTAAGACAAGGACCATTAAAGCAAAAAATTAGAACTATGTTACGGTAAGTTTAAAGATTCAGCGATGGGTAATTGATTCAGAAATGGCCAGTATACATATGATCAATTAGTAAACTCAGACTATGAATATATAGAATGGTTAGGAAGAAAGTTAGGGGGTCCCACTGGAATGACCGATCTTGGTAAATTGGATCCTGCAACCGCTCATGTGTCGTGCAACTGTTCAAAGTGTAGATCTAAAGAAGAATCAAAAAGCAGCAACTTTCAATGAAAATGAGAGAAAAAGAATTAAGTGAAAAACTCCTAGATATCAAGTTGGTGTTTTTGCTATCTTGTTACCTAGTCCAGTAATAGACTTTTGATTATCAAATGGGTTATCTGAAGTTTCTGCAAAGTCTTTTAATTTTGATTCATGTTTAATACTCTTTTTTCAATCCTGTCTTGATTTATTTTCTCCACTTGATTCTTTACCTGACACATGTATATCCACAAATTCTGGTCTATTCAGAGGAGAGTTGTTGCCTTCATTGCACTTCAGCTTAAAATCTTCTACACTAACCGTACACACCTTATACGGCTTTCCATCCTCCACATTCAAATTAGGAAATGTTATGGTGTAACTCACTTTATCCAATCCCTCCGTTTCTGGATTTTTTGCATTGTACACTTTCACCTTAGTCTGGTCGTCAACATTAACTATCGTGACGATATCTTTTGTTGAATTTGTTATTCCAAATAGACTTACTACTACTTTAAAGACGTCCTTCCCTATCCCCGTTTCTGCTGCTACTTTGGAGAAATAATTGATATTGATGCTCAAAACTAGGACACTGATAAGCAAGCCCAAGACCAACTTTGGTTTGATAAAATTATTTTTTTTCAATATTTTAATAATGGAATTATTGCATTTTAACTTTTTTATCCCATGTTCAGAATAATAATCATAGCACCAAACAATCAAAAGAATGTTTTATTCCCACAATTGCTATTATCTATTTTTATCTTTTATTTAATTAGAATTAAGAGAAAGCACGCAGAAAAATAAGATTACTATATTATATAGATATTTTGAAACTTCTTGTAAATCCCAATAATAAAATTAATTAGAATTAAAGAGGATCTACAAAGGAATATTATAATAGTTGGATAACAAAGGGTTAGTCATTTCACTACTAATACGGGACAATGTGAATATGTTACTACTCCGCTAGCAACACTACCCAGCAGCAGTTTTTTAAACCCAGTCACACCTCTACTCCCAATAACAATCATATCTATCTTCATCTTCTCTGCATACTCTACAATCTCTTTTACGACTGATGTATATTTAATAAGAACATCGGTCTTGACGCTCACTTTCTTTTCTGTCGCCTTTTGTTTTACCTTGTCTAATTTCTGCTGTGCTTTTTCCTTTTCTATCGTTTCAATTTCCTTCATCCTTCCAATATTTGCATACTCGAATTGACTATATGGGACAGGAGAGACGATAATTAATACATTCAATTCTGCGTCATATCTTTTAGGCAAGTCAATCGCATAATTGCTGGCGTTGAAGGATGGATTAGAACCATCTACTGCAACTAGTATCTTTCCGATAGACAATAATCACTCATGACAATCTTTATTTTATTAATCTTTCATCATTCAAGGGAAATAGTAAATATTCAGCCCGATTCAACACCCGGGCAAAAATTTGTGCGAAAAATGTAAGAAAAGAGGAATAGTAATATCAACATGATAGCTTTGGACATTAATCGAAGTTTCGCTTGACGGAGAAGGTGACGCATTGAAACCTAATATCTTTCATAGTTCCGATTATGCAAACCTCTACAGAAATGCTGTCACAAAAATGATTTGTGATAAGTTTGGTGCAGAGATGAAGCATAAAGAGAATCAATGCTGCAAGACTTTGTTGAAGTTTCAGATAATCAATTTGATCAAGGTAAATCTGTAGTTGGCCTTGGTAACAAGAAGAAACTAAATAGATTTCAAAGAGAAGGACAGAGATTGCTAGACAGAATCGAAAAAGAGAAAGATGAGGACATCAAACGACAGTTAAAGAAAGGGAATATTGTAAAAATAATAGAAGATTCTTTAGATTATTAAAAAACTGGTCGGTCTGAGGCAAACAGATGGTAGAAGAGACCTCAGATCCACCAGAGAATGCCGTATGCGTTAACAGTTATGAAACAATGTACATCAAACAATAAAAGTGTCTAAAACCGATGGGCCCAATTAGAAGGCCAACTTTTCCTCCCACCAATTGAACAGTTTTATAGATCAAAAATAGAAGAGAAATAAAAAATTCTCTTCTACTTCTTCCGAGTATTCCATACGGAGTTGAAGAGCAATTTAATACAAGGAAGTCATTTTTGGTGAGACGCTCATTGATAAGCATTCAATTGATCTCTTACTATTTGGTATAGCCTATTCATCGTGACAGGTTTTTCAATAGTGGAGTTTATCACTGCCTCTATCATATAACTCTGGTACAATTCTTCTTCCTCAAAATTATAAGCACTCATCAATATCGTTCTCACTTTAGGATTCGATGTCTTTACTTTTTTGAGTAATTCTAATCCATTTAGACCTGGCATTCTTAGATCAGAAATAACTAAAACACAGTTCTCTTTGTTCTTAACAAAGTGCTTAAACGCCATGACGGGGTCGTTGAAAGAGAAAACTAAAATTCCATCAATATTTTCGGAGAAAGCCTCATGAAACAGTTTAGTAATATAGATGTCATCATCTACTATGCTAACAATCCTCTTGTTAGTAGACATTAAGGCTAAACCTAAATAACATGAATAGATTTCTTTTGGTATTCGTATTACTTAAGTCTTAATTTTTATTCTTTTGATTATTAAAAACTGGTGGGCCTATGAAAGCAAGGTAATGAACTGACCCACCATGATGCAGTTTTTGGAGTTGTTTGATGAGATATTATGGACAACAAATTATAAAATGGTTAGAACGCAACACAATTCATCTTATGGTATATCCTTTTAGACTTAATCTCAAAGCATGTTGATGTGGTTGCCAAATAAATTGAGTCTTAACTATGAATTTGAAAAGTGGAGCATGATTACATTTGCTCTAGTTTCGGCTACTTTAGTGACGGGACTTTGTCATAATGGTCGGTAAATAGAAAATTCTAATTCAGTGCGAAAAACTTTTCTGTTCCCCTAGGGAATAGCAGTGATATATTGGGCTTCAAAACCTTACTTTTTACAATAACTATGACATTCATATTATTCATTGCCGGAATGGTGTTCCAGAAGGCTGAATTTGCGTATGGTCAATTTTTCGAGAATTTTCAGACTAAAAGCAATGCAACAAATTCTTCCAATTTCTCATCAAATACTACTTCATCGGAGAATTCTAATTTTACTGGAATAGTTTTACTACGTCAGAAATTAAATAATGCATCATTTGGTTATCGTGTTCTAGAAGGACAGATTCAAAATAAAGGAAATGTTACTGCCAAATCCGTAATAGTCACATTAACTGTTTTTGATAAAGATAATGGTATTATAGGAACCCAATTTACCTATCCCCATGTTCGTACTCTTAAACCAGTGTTAGAGTTAAGAGATTTATTCAATTGAGCACTTAAAAGATTAGATTTACTTAGAATAATTATAGAAAGGTAAATTGTTCTTGATCGATTTTTATGTTTCTTTGTATCCAAGTTATTATATAGTACGAGGGGCTAAGTTGCGGTGCTTAAACACAGGCAACTGGTGGGGCGGTTGTTTCTTGTCATTACCATCAACCCAATGTTCCCATCAGTTGCTTTATGCTTAGTTTTAAATTTTATGAGTAGGGAGGTTTAAGTATAGCATAACCAAAACCTAAATCTAATTTACAGCGTCCTAAAGCAGTACAAACTATCACATTTGAACAATCTTGATTAGTCTCGCTTAACTCATTTAAAGGATTTTGATAAGGTATGGAAGTTCCATACAAAATCTTGGAAGGATACAGACCCAAACGTAGGACCCACGACTATAATGTATAGATAAATAATGACAAGATCAGGTAACGATATGTAAGATATCTTTTAAATAAAGGAAGAATCATAAGGTATATACTCGTCAAATGAATAAATTGACGAAGTAGCCCCGGAAGAGAGTGCACTAGGAGATGTACATTTGAATGTATGGCTATCAATGACTAGTTGTGGGTCAGAAACGGGGTACATTTATTTATCTATTAAATAGCTAGAAATTTCCTGTTTGTATCCAGAAGAATAATAATCAAAATGTTTCAACTTGAATCTAATTTTTCATTTCATTAAAGAATTTCAAAATCAACATTTTTGCATTATCAGAGACATTGAACTGATCCAATATTTTTTTAGGATTTTTAAAAAATTCAATTCTAAACTCTGGATCAGAATGGGCCAAATGAACTATTTCACTAATTACTTTCGAATCATTATCTGTATATTTCAAGATGTCTAGTTAATACTATTTTCGTATATTTCTAATTTTAGAAAAATTGATATTGATACCAAATTATTCAAATCTACTATGGAACTTGAGCCAATATTGCTCAGAAGCCAGAAGAAGTTGAGAGGTAAAGTATCATCCAGAGTAAAATCAGTAGAAGAAACTCTTAGCACTGTTTTTCCAGTTTCTAGTAATATTGGAATCACAAGGCTTGCAGATATTACAGATATGGATATTCTTGGAATACCGAATTTTTCTGCAGTTTTGCCAGGAACAGAAGATTATATTTGGGTCTATAGTGGAAAGGGGTCTACAAGGTTGGAAGCAAAGGCAAGTGCTTTGATGGAGAGTGTTGAAAGGTATTGTTCTTTACCATCTAGCAATCAAAAAAAGATGATTCAAGGAAGTTACAAAGATGTATCAAAAGTGTCAAAAACATTACACCCTTCTAACGTGGTTGAACCAATGTTATTTGAATACGATGAGGAAATGATCATGGATTTCCTGCCAGGTTATGACTTGATAAATAATGAACAGATCCTGGTTCCCACACCATTGGGACTATTTAGGTATTCTCCAAAACCGCCTGCAGTAAATCCATTTGCATATCACCATACCAACGGTCTTGCATCAGGCAACGTGTTGGAGGAAGCAATATGCCACTCGCTATGTGAAGTTATTGAAAGGGATGCTACAAGCTTGGCAGAGTTGAATGCAAGTGCACTACCTTATAATGCTCTAAGAACAATGACAAAGTTTCTTTCAGACAATGGAGTGGAAATAGATCCTATAGATAGTACAGAATTCGTAGATGACGATTCAAAATTTCCCGATGTTGATATTTCAAATATAAATTTTAAACCCGCTTCAAATTTGGTAAAAAAATTCAACGACGTCAAAATACCACTTATAATTAAAGACATAACATCCCCAATTGGAATACCAACATTTAATGCAAGTAGTATTGAGTGGATATCTGAAGATTACGGGTATCTTGCAGAAGGTCATGGAACTCATCCAGATGCAAGAATTGCCTTACTCAGAGCAATCACCGAAGTTTCGCAAACTCGTGCTGCAAATATTCAAGGTGCAAGAGATGATCTCAGAAAAATCTCTTATGGGAATAGTAACAGTGATGAAAAAAAGACATGGCAATTTATGAAATCAAAAAATTCTATCCAGTTCTCAGAAATAAAATCTTATGTAAATGATGATATTTTGGATGACATCAAACTTATTCTTTCAAGATTGAATTCAAATGGGTTGACAAAGGCAATAGTAGTAGATCTCACAAACCCTCAAATAATGATACCTGTGGTAAGAACAATTGTCCCGGGACTAGAAACATTTAAGATAACTAGAGCAGTTATTGGAAAAAGAGGAAGAGAATCATTTACAATATGAACAAACCAATTGTATATCTGGGGCCTACCTTAAATAGAGACGAGGCAAGCAAGATTCTAGAAGCAGATTATAGGGATCCTGCAAAAAAAGGTGATTTTTTGAGATTATCACATACTTCAGATGAAAAAAAATATGTTGGATTTATAGATGGAGTATTCCTGCACGACTATCCTCCTTCACCAATTGAAGTCTATCATCTTGCCACAAGAAAAAATATTGAACTAATAGGCGCATCCAGTCTAGGTGCATTAAGGGCCGTTGAATTAGAAAAATTTGGAATGAAAGGGATCGGCAAGATTTTTCAGTTATTTAAAAATGGTATCCTAAACGCTGATGATGAAGTAGCAGTAACATTCGTTCGGGATAAAAATATTCTCCAGTCCGAGGCTTTGATTGACATCAGGTCCGAGGCTTTGATTGACATCAGGTTCAATTTGTTTTTGGCGTATAAAAAAGGAATTATCACCAATCAGACCAAAAAAAGATCTGTCAAGATTGCAAAAAACATTTACTTTCCATTTAGAAACTATGACGATATCATAAGGTTGACACAGGAACAATTTCCGTCAATTAATGATGAACTTGAGAATTTTAGAGACTATATACTGAAAAATAGAGATAGTTTAAAAGCCCGTGATGCGAGAAAACTTTTGAAATATCTCAAAACGATATCTGAATAATCTGCGTTAACGTATCCCATAAAGAAAAAATTTTTGGCTATTCTGCCGAGAGATCCCAGAAATTTGCATCTTTAAATTCTTCAATTGGCTTTCCCAATTTTTTCCATTCTTTAAATGATCTTGAATATAATCGAATTTTCTTCACACCGCCCATTCTCAATGCGTAGTATGCGAGTCCTGACAGAGTTCCTACACTGCCACAATAGGTGATGACTTCGGTATCTGTAGATATTCCCCTGTTTTCCATGAACCTCTTAATTTCCTGAGGTTCCCTTAATATTGAATCAGCTGTTCCTAACATAGTATATGGCAGATTTGTAGCTCCAGGAATATGCTCGCTCAAAAAATTTAGACGTTCTCTCGAATCTACTAAAATTTTATTTTGCTCACTTTTTGCTTTCTCTACCTCATCATAGTTGGCATATATTTCCTTATTTTCTTTGAGGAAATGTTTGGCAGGTGGAAAGACGTTAACTTTTTTTTCTGTTTCAAACCCATAACTTTTCCACTTGGCAAAGGTTAATTCAAGTAACGATGTATTTGAATGTCCCACGTACTGGAATGTCCAAGCAACTCTCGCAGCAAGCGCACCAAAGGTATCATCGTATACAACTACCGGCGTCTTGTCAGAAATTCCAGATTGTTCGAGCAATTGGACTATTCTCTCTGAGGAATCATTTTCAAGTACTGTAGCAAGTGGAATTGATACTGCCGTTTTTATATGTTCTTTTTTATACTCGTCGAAATGCCAGATTGTTCGAGCAATTGGACTATTCTCTCTGAGGACTCATTTTCAAGTACTGTAGCAAGTGGAATTGATACTGCCGTTTTTATATGTTCTTTTTTATACTCGTCCTCTTTCCTGACATCTATCACCCTAACTGAGTTTCTCCTAATCAATGTTCTAAGAATATCAGCACTTGTAATGATATCTTGCGAATTGCTGAGTGTATGGTTTCTTGATAATATGTTTTTAGTTTTTTTTTCCTTGACAGTATATTTCAAGCCGCACATTCCCCTCGTGCTGTCTTTGCACTGAATTTAATATCGTTACCATAATCCATATATGATTCTGGATCGTCATTAGGACTCGGTAATGAGATGGTCTGCACCAAAGCTGTTTTTATATCATCCAAGTTCTTTATTTGACCTTTGTCATTAACTACTCCATTAATCAATTTACCTATCCACATTGCAAGTGATTCGTTTGCACTTCGTTCTTGTTTGTATATCTCAATTATTTTTATCAAAGTAGCTATCACTCTTTTTGCGGGCACGCGCATTACAGATCTACCAAGCATCCCCTCTTCTCCATCCCTTCCTCCAAACAACATCGTATATGTCGGAGTCATAGTTCCATCTATTCTTGAAGCCCCACCATAAAATCCAATTGTTGCAATCTCATGTTGACCACAAGAATTGGGACAACCGCTGATCTTAATTGTTGAGTCCCTAAGATCATCTTCAGTATCCAATCCAAGCTCTATGAATTTAGATTGTATTTCTTTTGCCAGTCTATGAGAATTGGTAATTGCGAGATTGCATGAAGTTGTTCCAGAACATCCTACAGTAGAGGACATAGTGAGAGCACCAGGATTAGCAAGTCCAGTTTTAGCAAGACCGTTGTAAAATTCTGGTAAATCATTGGCTTTAACGAACCTTACTGCAAAATTCTGATTTGGGGTATTTCTTGCACAACCTTCACCTGAGTAATCGCGAATAGTCTTTGCAAGGGACCGAAGCTGGTTGGATGTTATGTCACCAGCACCTAGCGTAATAAATACTACAAAGTAACCATTTTGTTTCTGTGACACCACATTGGAGTGAAGCCATCTTTTATATGGGTCGCTATTAATATCCACCTTTTCATTAATTAAGGGTAATTTCTTACCATTGGACAATTGCCTGATGCTAGGGCTTTCCGAGTCCACTTTGTATCTTTTTAGTGTATCAAGTGAAATAGTCATTTCCACACTTGATCTTTCCTTAATGACCATTCTATGAAACTTTTCCCACCCCATTTCATTGACCAGATATCTCATTCTATTCCTAGCCATATTCTCACGATTACCCAGTCTATCAAACAACCTCACTACAGCCATACAAGTAGAAATCAGTCTGTTTTCAGAAGTAAATTCCTCTAACTGATATCCTATGAACGAAGCAGCACCAAGGCCACCACCTAGGTATATCTTGAATCCATTAATTCCGTCCTTTTTCACAGGAATCAAACCAATATCTGCAATTCTAACCAGACCATGTTGTGCGCAACAATTGAAATTAATTTTGAATTTTCTTGGCAAATTTTGGCATACAGGATTTCTGAGAAAGAATCGTGCAATTGCTTTAGCATAAGGAGTAGAATCAAACTGTTCGTCCGGACAGACACCAGCAAAGTGGCTACACATAACATTCCTGATCGTATTGCCACAAGCCTCTCTTGTTGTTAGTCCTACCTCAACTAGACCCCTCATAACCTCACTTACATCTTCAAGCTGTACCCAATGAAGTTGAATATTCTGACGAGTTGAAACGTGGGCTGAACCAATTGAGAAAGCCTCGGACAGTGTTGCAATCTTCTCTAGCTGTTCTGGTGTAATCTCACCGCTAGGAATCTTGATCCTGACCATACTATAATTCTGCTGTAGGCGAGATCCATAAGCTCCATGTTGAAGTCGAAAACGACGAAAATCATCTTCGCTTATCTTACCCTTTCTAAAAAGTTTCACGTTTTGACCAAAAATCTCAGTTTCTTCCTCTTTTCCCCATCTTGGGTTGGATTTCGGAGAAAAATGCTTTTTATCAGGATAATTTAGGACTTCTCTTTTCAATACTATTCTAATTTCATTTTCAAAACCATATATTTTTTATGGATGTAACTATTTTAACTATTTTTAGCAATTTAATTAAATTAGAACGGTAAATTACTCCATTCCTTATTACAAGCGGCAACTGTCATACTGGTTAATATCATATGAAAGACGTTTATCCCAAATATGAATTAAAAAGAATCTTAATGGTAAGAATAAAAAAGACTTCTTAATTGTCCAAATTGTTTTTCAAAATTATTGCAATGGAACATAATGGATGGGGAGAGATTTGAACTCTCGACCACCTGTGTGTGAGACAGGTATCATAACCAGTCTAGACCACCCATCCTAAGTTTCATTAATATTTTCCCAATTAATATCTTAATAAATTGCTATCAAGAAACACAAAATCAATTGGTACATATACCTATGTTCCTTCGCTAAATCCAGTCAAATACGTATTTTGTTCTTCAGTAAGAATATCTATATTAATGTCCATCGATTCTAATTTTGCTCTTGCAATATCCTGATCCTGTGATCTTTCAATTTCATATACCGCAGGAGAAAGTAATCCCTTCGATTGAATCAGTTTAATAGATGAGAGT
>Ga0193703_1000040_pt1 | contig 13669 bp, 10 predicted proteins | sample U3a2metaG_FD_143062 | JGI IMG/M metagenome (GOLD analysis project Ga0193703, IMG submission 143062) | Soil microbial communities from a riparian zone of the East river system, Colorado, United States - U3a2 | ecosystem: Environmental > Terrestrial > Soil > Riparian zone | place: USA: East River...
TACATTTCCTTTTCTGTATGCCCAGTAAAGTCCAGGAACACCCAGCATACTATCCGGACGAAATACTAAAGGATCAAGATATTCATCATCCACTCTCCTGTAAATAACATCCACTCTTTTCAAACCTTTCGTGGTTTTCATAAACACACGGTTATTATCTACAACGAGGTCGCGGCCTTCTACCAGTTCAATACCCATCAATCTTGCAAGAGTTGTATGCTCGAAATATGCTGAATTATAAATACCGGGAGTTAGCAATACCACAGTTGGTTCACTTGTTTGCCTGTTGGCAAGTGCCATCAGGTTTTTCAATAGTAAATTGGGGTATTCTTTTACCGGCAATACATTGTTACGAGGTAACTGATCGGGAAAAATTCTAAAAGTAATTGTTCGGTTCTCTAACATGTATGAAACTCCTGAAGGTGTTCGAAGATTATCTTCTAATACATAAAACTTTCCATCATTATCTCTTATCAGGTCAACACCCGAGACATGTGTGTAAATATCATGCGGCACTTCTACGTTCACCATCTCCCGTAAAAAATTCGGGCAGGTATAGATCATTTTTGCCGGCACTATTCCATCTTTTACAATAAACTGCTGGTGATAAATATCTTTCAGAAAAATATTCAGCACTTTAAGTCGTTGTTTGATGCCTTCTTCGATAGTCTTCCATTCATCAGCCCGGATGATGCGGGGAATAATATCGAATGGAAATATTTTTTCAATGCCTTCTCCACTATTATAAACAGTAAATGTGATACCCTGGCTCATGAAAAGTTTTTTTGCCAGGTCATCCCTGCGATTCATTTCATCACTAGAAAGATCTTCAATATTGCCGACAAAATTTTTGTAAGCATCCCGTAAACCTTCGGGGGCAAACATCTCATCCCAAACATTGGGCTGTACATGATACGAATGCAAAAAAGAAGAATCCTTCATTCAAAATGAATTTAAAAGAATTGATCAAAAAAATCAGTGAAGCATTCGTTGAAGGGAAAATCAGAAAGGGCGGTGTTCTTTTACCCAGCTACTAATATAAGATGCAATTTCTGAAGTAGGCGTGCCGGGGGCAAATAATTTTCCAACGCCATCCTCATTTAGTTTTTTCATATCATCATCAGGGATGATGCCGCCACCGGTCAGCAATACATCATCTATACCTTTTTCTTTCATCAGTTTCATCACTTTTGGAAACACGGTCATATGTGCACCAGATAAAATGCTGATGCCGATCGCATCAACATCTTCCTGCAAAGCAGCGTTCACAACCATTTCCGGTGTTTGGCGAAGACCGGTATAAATTACTTCCATTCCTGCATCACGTAAAGCAGTTGCGATCACTTTAGCACCACGGTCATGACCATCGAGACCAACTTTTGCAACTAAAACTCTGATGGGTCGTTTCATAAAATGATTTCATTTCAAAAATAAGCATTAAGTCAACGCATAAACTTACTCTTTAATTCAGCCACACCTTTTGTAATGATGTTGTTTAAAGAATCGTTACCATTCTCATATAAAAAAATCCTCATTCCATTCTCCCTGAATAGCGGCATATCAATGGAATCCTTTATAGTCATTTTTTCGAATTGCTGAAAAACGATATCGTCTTTATCCGGGATCCGGTGACCGACAAGTATTAAGTTTTTTATATCATACTTATCTGGCATCCAAAAAAGAAACGACGCATTGTCACTGTATACTTCAGGCAAACCAGCTTCTTTTCGATAATAATTTAATGCTCCAGCCGAAAAATATCCGCGGCAATAAACCAATGTTTTCATTTTTTGATCCTGTGGCAGACTATTATAAACAACACCTGTTTTTAATGCCAATTCTTTCCAACCCATCATATCTGCAAAATCTTGTGGCAGAGGATGCATCTCCTGATCTTCCCATTTAAAACTTCCTGTTTTACTTAAACCTGTTTTTTCATAATAATTAGCCAGTGTTTCAGGTTTTGCCAATGGCATGATCAATGGCATCGCAAAGACTCCCAATGCCAATGGAAGAATTACCATTGCAAACCTTGTCCATCGTAATCGAATCTCAGTAGCTTTTTCCAATTGATAAGCACCAAAGGCAAATAAGACGGGATAGGCCCCTAAAGCATAGTAATCCTTACCTCTTAAAACGATCAGTAGTGTAATTACAAATAAGTAAGCCCATGCGATAAAACGAAACTGTTTTCCTTGTTCTTTAAAGATCACAAATATCAATCCGGCGATCCAGATAAAAACACAAGGCAGGTTCATCATAAACTGACTGATAATAAAACCTAAGGCGCTATTATACTTTAACTGTTCTTCCTGTAGTTCGTTCATATGATTGACAACAGGAAAACGATGATCGTACTGCCACCAAATATTTGGAAGGAATATCAGCAAGCCGATCAAACAAGCATAATAAAAATGTTTATTGAGAAATATTTTTCGCTGCCGTGTAAACAAAATCCCCGCAAGTATGCTTAAAGTGTAAAATGCAACTGAATATTTACTCATCATACCAAGACCTATGGCAACTCCAAAAACATAAAGCCATTTGTTTTGTTGAGTTTGAATAAAGCGAATAACGGAGAATGCCATCAATGTCCAGAAGAATACATCAAGAAAGCCTGGCATGAATAAAAAGAACAAACGCATATAGCCATCTATCATAAACGGAAGCCAGCCAAGAAACAACGCAAATATTTTTCCGCCTAAAGAAAGAATGATCCTGCCAACTATCAAGAAAGTTAAAGCGCCAAATAAAGCAGGCCATATTCTTATCCAAAACATGCTGGCACCAAAAAAATTTGTGATCCACGCAAACACGCTTAGCAATGGAGGTATTTCCATATAGCCAAAATCCATATGATTTGCCTCTGCGAGGTATAAGTATTCATCACGATGCGGTTGGTAAAAACTATTTTGCAGGAAAAAAGGAGCTATTAGTTTAATAATAGCCAGTATAAAGAGAAAATTCCTTGCTGACCTGGTTGACGACATAAGTTTCAAGATAATTATTTTCAGGGTATTTAATAAATTACAGTATGCAATACAGAAAATTTGGAAATACAGATCTGGTCGTTAGTGAAATTGGTTTTGGCGCCTGGGCAATTGGCGGCGGAGCAATGATCGGTAACACGGCGATTGGTTGGGGTGATACGGATGATAATGTTTCAATAAAAGCAATTCATACAGCATTAGATGCAGGAATTAATTTTTTTGATACAGCAGATATTTACGGATTGGGTCATTCTGAAGAGTTGTTAGGTAAAACAATCAGTAATAAGAAGGAAGTCATTATTGCAACGAAAGTGGGCAATGTTTCAAGAAATGATCAATTTACTGTTGATTATTCCAAAGAATATATACTGAAAGCTTGTGAAGCTTCTTTGAAAAAACTAAGAAGAGAGGCGATAGATTATTATCAACTGCACTCCGCAAGAATGCAACATTTGCAAACGGGGGAATGTATCGCAGCAATGCAACAACTGGAACAACAGGGTAAAATAAAATACTGGGGAATTTCATTAAACACATTTGATCCATTGCCTGAAGCAGATTTTTTTATACAAAATAAGATCGGGAATGGGTTTCAGTTAGTATTAAACTTACTCAATCAAAAAACTTTACCATTATTGAAACGATCAGCTGATGATGGATATGGAGTGATCGTAAGAATGGCTTTGCAATTCGGAATGCTTACGGGCAAATTTGATAGTGAAGTAAATTTTTCTGCAAATGACCATCGTAAAAACAGGTTAACGAAAGATGTAATCGAAGCCTCAAATAATGCGTTGAATCCAGTTTGGGCGTTATGTAAAAAGTATAATTGCAGCAAAACGCAACTGGCATTGAGTTATATTCTCAGTTATCCTGAAATATCAACCATCATTGCCGGTATAAGAACTGCCGAGCAGGTGCAATTAAATACAACAGGCCTATTTCAATTGGACAGTGATGACAGATCAGTGATAGAACAACTGGGCACAACAGATTTTGTTCAGGTGATGCATTTGATACAAAAACAAGGTTAAGCAAAAGCTGTAAGAGCTTTTTTGATCCGACTGATCGTTTCTTCTTTACCAATTATTTCCGCTATATCAAATACACCGGGTCCGAATTTCCCACCCACAAGCATAATACGTAATGGCAGCAGCACTTCTCCTGGTTTTATTTGATTAGCTGCCGCTATTTCTTTGAAACTATTTTCAAGTGTGATTGCTTTCCATTCATTATTATTTTCATAATTACTGATTACTTCAGCAAAGAACAATTGTTTGGCTTCATTCCATTTTGTTTTCACCGCATCTACATCCCATTGTTCCGGCGATTTAAAAAAGAAATATGAGTGGTCATAAAAGTCAGTAATTAAAGTGCAGCGATCTTTAACCAATCTTATGACTTTGCTTAAAATAGAAGCATCAATAGCAGTGATACCTTTTTCAAGCAAAAGACTCATAACTGTTGACTGTAGACTGTCGACTGAGGACTTCTTTATCCATTCATGATTGAACCATTTTGCTTTTTCATAATCAAATTTAGCACCACCACTATGCACTCTTTCAATTGAAAATTTTTCAATCAGCTCTTCTTTGGTAAAAATTTCCTGCTCTGTTCCGTCATTCCAGCCGAGTAATGCAAGCAGATTGATAAATGCTTCTGGCAAAAATCCTTTCTCCTTAAATCCTTCTGTCAACTCATTTGTTTTTGGATCGGTCCAGTTCATAGCAAAAACAGGGAAACCATATTTTGCTCCATCACGTTTACTCAACTTTCCGTTTGGTCCAAGTATCAATGGAAGATGAGCCCATTGCGGCATTTCATTTAAACCAAATAAATATTTCCAAAGTAAAACATGTACAGGTGCACTTGGAAGCCATTCTTCTCCGCGGAATGCATGAGAAATTTTCATGAGGTGATCATCAACAACAACGGCCAAATGATAAGTCGGCATTCCATCCGCTTTCAATAAAACCTTGTCATCAACTGTGGAAGTATCAAAACTTACCTCGCCACGAATGATATCAGTAAAAGAAACCGTTTCATGCTCTGGCATTTTTATTCTTATTACATACCTGACTCCTTCATCAAGTAATTTTTTTGTTTCGTCAGTAGGTAGCGAAACGGAATTTCTCATTTTCATTCTTACGCTGCCATCATATTGCGGAGAAGGATTTTGATCTGTCTTGAAATCATGCCGCATTTTTTCCAGGTCTTCAGGAGTATCAAATGCATAATAAGCATGCCCATCTTTTACCAATTGTTCAGCATATTTTCTATATAATTCTTTTCTCTCACTTTGACGGTAAGGTCCATAATTACCACCATGTACTGAACTTTCGGTTGGTTCAAGCCCGGCCCATTTTAAACAATTGAAAATATATTCCTCGGCCCCAGCAACATAGCGACTTTGATCGGTGTCTTCGATCCTTAAAACAAAATCGCCATCATATTTTTTTGCAAAAAGATAATTATATAAAACAGTTCTCATGCCGCCAAGATGCAAACCCCCAGTAGGAGAAGGAGCAAATCTTACCCGTACTCTTTTATCCATAGACGGCAAAGATAAGTTTCGAAATTCTTCAATGGTCAGTAATAAAAAAAACCGTCCGAAGACGGTCTTTGATTCGTGGGATCGGATAATTTATGGTAGCAGTATTGTTATTGGCAAAACGCCATTTATAGTAATAACAGCAACGTTATCGCAGGTACCATCACCATAATCAAGGACGGCAAAATGTGTTTGTGCCTGTATTTTCATTTTACCTTTTGATACATTATGACAAGTTGTTTTCTTTTCAAGTGCTTCTAATATTGTAACAGTTCTTGTTTTACCTGCAGGGTTTGTTACAGTATGACTGCCAGTAACCGAATACACATCATCCAAAAGGTTTAATGGGGTGCTGGCTCCAGCTGTTTGTGTAACATTCTTTGTTCCCTCATGTGTCCAATAATAACCACCCAACGGCTCGGTGACTTTACCATTTGTTATTTGCCTTGTCCAGCTAATACCGTTTGGAGTGCTTGTATTTGTCCATGTAATAGTTCCTTCTACTTTATAGCCAACAGTACTGTAGTTTGTAAAGGTCATTACTGCAGTTGCTCCGGGATGATGAACAGAATCTGAAAGAATAATATTGATCTTACCTGCCCTGCTAACACCATCAACACTTGTACAACCATTTCCAAAATCGATCACAATTGTTTTTGGAAATGAGTTTTGCGGAGTGATAGTTACAGTAGCACAGCTCAGTGTATTTGTCGTTTGAAACACCTCGGTTAGACGACCAGCCATAAGGTGCGCACTTGCAGCAGCTTCAAAGAAAACTACATTGGCATCATCGTTTATACTTTCAGATACTGCCTGGTTTTCGGTTAATTTGAAAGTTGTTTCAATTTCAGGATCTGGTTCATTATCTTCTTTTTGACAGGCTGTAAAGAAAAATAGAGAAGGAAGAGACAAAAGAGCAAAGATTTTTTTTAGTTTCATAGAGATTGAATTTTAATTGTCGATAAGACCTACAAAAGTCTAAAACGATTAATAAGGAAAGAAATTACTTTGCCATTTGTTTTACCTCGAATATTCACCAGCTTGTTGAAGTATCTTCACGACCAGTTTAACGGATTAATACGATAAACGAACTATTTTAAATGAACAGATGAAAAATTTACCTCCAGATAATGAGAAAAAGGAATTGTTGGCAAAAGAGAGACGGTGGGAGAAATATTATTTGGTAAAAACTCCTTTGCTGCTTAAAAAGATCTACCCTTCTTACTTATGGAGCATCAACACAAAAGAGAAAACACTTTACCTCACATTTGATGACGGGCCTCATCCGGAAATAACACCTTTTATTTTGCGCCAATTAAAACGCTATAATGCCCTTGCCACTTTTTTTTGTATTGGAAAAAATGTTGTTGCTCACCCAGATGTTTATAAGCAAATACAAGATGAAGGCCATGCAGTCGGCAATCATACTTATAATCACTTAAACGGTTGGAAAACTGAGAATGAAATATACCTTAATAATATTGCAGAAGCATCAAAAGTGATCGATAGTTCTTTGTTTCGTCCATGCTATGGAAGGATCACAAGTTTCCAGGCTAAGAACCTGAAACAGGTAATGAAAGGAAAGGAGCCAACAATAGTAATGTGGGATGTTTTGAGCGGAGATTTTGATACAGAATGTACGCCTCAGCAATGCCTGGCAAACGTAGTATTTGCATCGGTTCCTGGATCTATCATAGTTTTTCATGATAGTGAGAAAGCTTTTCCAAGACTTGAATATACACTCCCAAAAATTCTTCATTATTTCTCAGAAAAAGAGTATTTATTCAAGGCACTATAGAAAATAATATCTCCTTCACTTATACAAATAAATAGGGCCTGGGTAGAAACCCTGGCCCGTTTTTAATCCGTACCCTATGAAAACTGGTTTAAAGGTATAATAATTTTTTAATTACGGCAAAGTAATATTATGAGGTACCCCGTTGATGGTTATCAGTGCCTTGTTATCACAGTCTCCGTTACCGTAGTTTATGGTTGCGACCCATGGGGAGCTAGTTGTAAGATTTAACCTGGCTACCCGGTTAACACCTTTTACCAGCCAACGACAGCTAAATTTTTTAATCAATGGTTCAGTTATCTCAGAATTCCAGGCAATCAATAGATCACCTCTTTTTACCTTACCACGAGCACCGCCTTCAATTTTATAGATGTCATCCAGATGAACAAAAGGAGTACATGTACCCTCGATCTGGGTTACAGTTTTCGTGCTATTCCATTCTGTATAATTTCCATTTGGCTTGCTAAGTTTTGCATTTTCAACAACTACTTTCCATTTATGTCTTGTACAATTAGCAGAAATTACTTCACCCTCGTTAGTTATCGTAAGAGTCCCTTGTATCTTAATGCTATCAACCATATAGCCTTCGAAAGTTGTGGTAGCCTTAGCTCCAGGTACAAAAAGCCTGTCTGTATAAGTACAAATTATTTTTCCTGAACGAGTTCTTCCGTCACGTGCTGTACAACCTGTGCTAAAATCCATCACTATTTTTACAGGAAATGGATCGATATTGTTGAGGTGAGTAATTGTTACATCGGGGCAAGCTGTAAGCCGGGCTGTTCCCCCATCAGATATTCCGGGGTTCATTTGGCCAAACACACCAGTGCCACCAAAACCAACATCGGCATTAACGCCTAATACATTGTCAAAAACCTCATTGAAAATATCATCAGATTCAGCATCGGCTTCGGAAGAGGCCTCTGATGTAAATTCTTCCTGTGAGGTGTCAGCGCTGGTTTCTTTTTTACATGAACCAAATACAATAAATGACAAAAAAACAATGGCAGCAAGGCGGGTAGGACTGAAAATCAGTTTCATAATATCGATTTTTGTAGGTTTACAAATAACGAACCTGTGACAGGGAATATTGAACTTGGTTTAAGGCTTTGTTAAGATTTTTCAGGCTATTTATCTTTGAAAACCAGTATAAAAATATGATAATCGACACCCATAGCCACATTTACCTGCCTGAGTTTGATGCAGATAGGAATTCAATGATAATGAGGGCTGAAAATGAAAGAATTAGCCTGATCCTGATGCCTGCAGTTGACCAAGAGACCTATTTATCAATGCTGAAAACTGAAGAAAATTTCTCGGGGAAATGCCTTTCGATGATGGGCTTACATCCCTGTTCGGTAAAAGAGGGATATAAGCAAGATCTCAAAATAGCAGAAGAATATCTGGGAAAAAGAAGGTTTGTGGCGGTTGGGGAAACTGGCCTCGATTTTTATTGGGATAAGACCTTTACCAAAGAGCAGTACGAGTCTTTTCAAACTCAAATTGAGTGGGCAAAGCATTATGATATACCGATTGTTATTCATTCGCGAAATTCAACTGACGAGTGTATTTCCACGATCAAAGAAAATCAGCAAGGAAATTTGAAAGGGGTTTTTCATTGTTTTTCAGGAGATGAAAGGCAGGCGAAGGAGATAATTAATCTTGGATTTTATTTAGGAATAGGAGGGGTAGTTACATTTAAAAACTCTGGTTTGGATAAAGTAATGTCGGATATTGATATGAAGAATGTAGTGCTGGAAACAGATGCTCCCTATTTGGCGCCTGTTCCGTTTAGAGGAAAGAGAAATGAATGCAGTTACTTAAAATATGTGGTTGAAAAATTGGCTGAAATAAAAAATGTTTCGGAAGGAGATATTGCAAGTGTTACCACTAAGAATGCGAAAGAATTATTCAACATCTGAAATGCTACCTGTATTTTTGCCGCCCCGGAGACCTGCTCGAGTGGTTGAAGAGGCACGCCTGGAAAGTGTGTATACGGGAAACCGTATCAAGGGTTCGAATCCCTTGGTCTCCGCAATGTATAATTACAGATCTTAATAGATAGACAAAAAGAATTTTAATTACTTGATCGTATTGCCCTTTTCAATAACAAATACATTTTTTTCGATCTTACCTGAATTGGTTAAAATATTTCTCTCAAAACCATGTTTTGCTCGTACCAAATCTTTATAGAATATAAGTGTTGAAGAAGGATTGCATTTAGAAAAATTATTGGAAAAGATATTTGATACCTGTACGCCGGTCAATATTATTAACGGATCAGCAGCGTTACAATTGACGAGCTTGTTATGACTAAAAGTTAAGTCAGGGCCAAGTGTGCTTTCATCACTTCCACCGCGGTAAATATTTAATAACGATCCTGTTTGTGAATTAAAATTATTATGCCTGATGATGATCTTTTCAGCGTTATAATAACCTTTATCTTCTTTTTCATCTTTCATTGAAAAGAAATTACAATTATTATTGATAAATGAATTGTTGTTTACTACAATACTGTCGGCCATCATGGACTTAAATGCATAAAAAATAGCTTGACATCCATTATCCCTATTAAAGTTTTGGAATGAGCAATTATTTATGGTTAGATTATAATGATCACTGTATCCATTGCTATCACTGGAAATAAAATGAGTTGCTTTAACATTCTTACCGTCAATATTAATGTTGTTCAAAGTAAGGTTTCCTTTTCCTGAAAGAATGAAAACACTTAAAAAGTTTTCGGTTTCAAATATTATTAAGTTCTTCTTATCGCTTTTGAATTGAACAGGTTTTGAAATAAAGAAAGGTTTGTTGATCTTATATTCTTTACCCGTCAATTGTATTGTCACATTTTCATTTCTTTCTAATTGCTTATAAATCTCATCAGTTGTCAAACAATTTATTAATATTGGTTTCTTACTATCGGAAGTGGAATATTTTTTAAACCAATTTGCTCCACTGTTTGCATACACTTGTTTTTCAGCGATTGGAATATTACTGAAAGATGATGCCAAAACTGTTTTCATGAACCCATCCGGCAGAGGTTGATTTATTTTATCACTCGCCTTGTTGCTTGCGAAATGAATCCCTTTAATATCGTCAAATACATTATAAATGATACTATCCGTGCTATTACAAAATACATTATTGGAAAAATTTACATTGTCCGGAGGCAACGTCCGTTCGGCATCACTTCCTTCACAAAGGCTGATAGGCGAACATTCATAAAAAGTATTATTTGTGATCTCGGCATTGGTTACCTGCACATACCGGGTTGGCGGCGAATTAGGAACGCCGTTCATAATTACAAGTGGTGAACGAAAATCAACACCGCGACATCTATAAAAAATATTATTACTTACTTGTTGTCCTTTATTAATAACACGTACACCACCGCTACCCATTTTGTCATTGCCAAGAAAATAATTGTCCTTAACAATATTATTATCGCCATGACGAAGCACAACAGATCCCTGGCATTCTTTAAAAACATTTCCTTTAACCTCATTGGCACAGGATTTAATTGAAATGATCTCAGCTTCCCCGTCACAGTCTTCAAAGAAATTATTGCTGATACTGGTATTAGAATTAAACTGGCAATGCTGTGATAAACCTACCCGGATCATTTCTCCTCCGTTGGATGCAAGCGGCAGTCTTCTGCCGAAATAATTATGATCAATTGAATGAAAGTTCTCGCGGCTTCTCTCATCATCTAAAATAACAGCCAGCAAGACTCCCATATTCTTCTTGTCTATAAAACTGCAATGATCAAGTTCGTTATTCTTTCCATAGAATGTCACCCAATTATTTTCATCCATTCTTTTTGGAGTATTAAAATCATTGATGACTGTGTTGGTAACACGGCAATCGTTTGCCAGGTGTTTGTTATCTATTCGAAATGTAATAACAGCATCTTTGCCTGCATAACCATTAACGAAATACAATCCATCTACAATTAAGTATTGACCTCCAATTTTTAATTTTGAATTACCTGTAATTAAAACCTTGCCGGGAGTTTGTGCTTTAATTACTACCGGTTTTTCTTTCGCACCCATACAATCAAGGCTGATCGTAACATTTTTCCATTCGCCATTTTGCAAAATGATAGTATCGCCCGGTTTTGCATTTTTATTTGCATTATTCAGCTCTTCAATATTTTTTACAGGAATGATATTTGGATAACATAACAAACAGGGGAAAAGAAAAAAACTCAGGGCTAGCAACCGGATCATAGTTTTTTATTTAAAACGGTTATTTTTTGGAACTAATCGTTGTGAAGATTCACGGACAAATAATTTGGTCTTTAATACTTCGTCAACATCACTCATGTCATTCTCCTGGTGAACGGTTTCAATAAAAAGCTTTGCAGCAAGTTTTCCCAATTCAAAACAAGGTTGTTCAACACTGGAAATTTGCGGTGTTACCAAACTTGTTATTGGTTCATTATTAAAACCTACGAGCCCGATATCATAGGGCATTGTTAATCCTTTTTCTTTGATGGCTAGCATTGCGCCGATTGCCATACGGTCGCTAATAGTAAATATGGCATCTGGTCTTTTTTTCATTGACAATAATTCTTTCGTAGCGATATATGCATAATGCTGATCAAAATCACAATAGATAATAAGGTTTTCATCGGCTGGCATTTTATTTTTCTTTAATGCCTTGAGATATCCATTCAGTCGTTGATTACTAATATCAAGATTTTTAGGTCCAGCCAGTATCGCTATTCGTTTATATCCTTGTTGTATCAAATGGTCTGTTGCCTGCCAGCCGCCATCTTCGTTATCGATCCGCACTCCAGGTGCTTTTAAAAAAGGAGTCACCCGGTCAAATACCACCATCGGCATTTTTTTATCCTGTATTTTTTTCAGGTGATCAAAAACCTTGGTTTCACTGGAAACAGAAATGATAAAACCATCTACAAGACTATCGAGTAATCTTTTTGTATTTACAATTTCTCTCCCAAAGGATTCATTACTCTGGCAAACCATAACTGTATAACCAGCCTCAAGCGCCACTTCATCGATACCCTTTACCATTGTTGATAAAACATAATCGAGATTAGGAACGATAACACCGATGGTATGAGTTTGTTTTCTTTTTAAACTTAACGCTAAGAGGTTGGGTTGATAATTCAGTTCTTCAGCTAATGCCTGCACTGTTCTTCTTGTGTCGGCGCTTACATCATGAGCATTCCGTAATGCACGGGAAACAGTAGAAATAGAAACATTTAGTTTCCTTGCAATGTCTTTTATCGTTGCTGCTCTCTCCATTTTTTCAATTTGGTAAAGCTAAAGGAATCTTTGTTTCGGAAATTCCGGTAGCGTTACCGGTAACGTTATCGCATGCAAAAAATTAGATAAGGAATATCATATTTTAGTTTAAAATAGATATTATTCAATATTTACATTCATATTTTAGAAATCTTTCAACCACTTCATCTTCCGTGTCGGTTAAAATTCAACCTAATATTACACACGAACTGCTGTATGAAACTTTACTGCCTGCAATTGACAATAAGCTTGATCTTTTTTCCTGTCCTCATCCAGGCACAGCATCCAATAACTTTTTTTACTAAAAGTGAAGCGACTCAAATACGTAATAGCATAACAAAATATCCTCTCAGTCTTAATTCATACAATGAATTGAAAAAGGAAGTGGACGAGTGGGTTAATAAAGATGTGGATGTTCCTATGCCCAAAGATCCTGCCGGTGGTTATACTCACGAAAAGCATAAGGCAAACTATATGCTGATGTTTAACAGTGGTATTTTATACAATCTTACCGGTGATAAGAAATATGCGACCCTTGTTAAGCAATTGTTTTTAAAATATGCAAAGCTGAACCCTACATTACCCAAACATCCTGAATCAGTCGGCAGTCTTACTGGTCATTTGTTCTGGCAAGCATTAAATGATGCAAACTGGCTTGTTTACACAGGAATGGCTTATGATCTCATTTATAATTCACTTTCACCTGAAGAAAGGAAAACAATTACTGAAGGAGCTTTCAAACCTGAAGTTGATCATCTTATAAAAGGAGTAGGTAATAATTGGTTTAATTGGATCCATAACCATGGTGTGTGGGCTTGTGCTGGTGTTGGCATTGTGGGTATAGCTACAGATAATAAAGAATATGTTGAAATGGCGCTTTATGGTTCTAATAAAGATGGTAAAGGTGGATTCATGGCACAAATGGATGGATTGTTTTCGCCGGATGGCTATTATACAGAAGGACCTTATTATGTCAGGTATGCAATTCTTCCTTTTTATCTTTTTGCAAATGCATTAAAGAATGCAAGACCTGAATTAAATGTTTTTCAATATCGTGATA
>Ga0193703_1000044_pt1 | contig 13291 bp, 10 predicted proteins | sample U3a2metaG_FD_143062 | JGI IMG/M metagenome (GOLD analysis project Ga0193703, IMG submission 143062) | Soil microbial communities from a riparian zone of the East river system, Colorado, United States - U3a2 | ecosystem: Environmental > Terrestrial > Soil > Riparian zone | place: USA: East River...
ATGGCGCTCCGCCGCATGGTGGTATCGCATTCGGTTTCGACAGGCTATGCGCCATTCTTGGCGGAAGTGAAAGCATTCGGGATTTTATTGCGTTTCCAAAGAATAATGCCGGTCGTGATGTAATGCTTGATGCCCCTTCTACAATTGATGAAAAACAATTGGTGGAATTACAGATAAAGTCAACAGCTAAACAATAATGACCCGTTTTTGGCTGATAATATTGCGAATTGTTTGTATCATACAAATCTTGATCGCAATTTTTGAATGTCTTTTCTCATTTACCGGTTTAGTATTAGAGGGAGAATTTATATTGCTGCTGCAGTCAATAGCTTCTGCCTTTATAGCAATATTTTCAATAATAACGTTCAGTATTTCCAATAATTATTTCCCAGATAAGATCATTGAAGGAAGGCAGAAAAAAAAATTCAACCGGATTTTTCTTATAAATTTCTTATTGATCTCGTTCCTTTTTGGACTCGTTTTTCGTGACTACAAAGATTACAGGAATGCAGTAAAGCTTTCTCATGTATTTACAGTGACAGGAAATTACATGCCCCTGGTTCCTTATTTGATCAGCCTTATTATATCCTGTGCCATGTTGATCTTTCACTTTAGTATTTTATATGGCCATTACTGGATGCGCAGATATATAAATAATAATGCCAACCGCAAGCAATTTGATTTTGAAATGCAGGATAAAAATGACAAATAAAAAACTGTGAAATCTTTCGGATATAGGCAAGTCAATGATCTTAAGATGTATTTTTATAATAAATCATCCTTCATGAGATCAAGCCTTTTGATTCTTATTCTTTTTACGCTGGTCTTTTCTTCCTGCAAAAAAGATGATGCCCCAGAACAAGATATGTCTGTGACAATGCTGAATGTATCTTATGGAACCAATGCCCAGCAAAAGATGGATGTTTATTTACCAGCAACCAGGAGCGCTACAACTACCAAAGTAATGATAATGATCCACGGTGGCGGATGGAATACGGGAGATAAAGTAGATTTTAATGAATATGTCGACAGCTTGAAAAAAAGAGAGCCTTCATACGCAATATTCAATATCAATTACAGACTCGCAAATGCACCAGATCTTTTTCCTGCGCAGGAACTGGATGTAAAAGCTGCTGTTGAATTTATTTATAATAAAAGGCAGGAATATAATATCTCAGATAAGTTTGTTTTAGTTGGTGGCAGTGCCGGTGCACATCTTGCGTTGTTACAGGGTTATAAATATTCTACATCGGTAAAACCAAAAGCGATCATTGATTTTTTTGGTCCGACGGAATTGATCAGCATGTATAACAATCCACCAAATCCACTTGTCCAACCAACATTACTCTCCGTTACTGGAGGCACACCGACCACAAACAACTCACTCTATACACAATCAAGTCCAATAAATTTTGTTTCGGTACAATCACCACCAACGATGATCTTTCATGGTGGCACTGATATCGTGGTTTCTCCTTCGCAATCTGTTTTACTGGATACTAAATTGCAAACGGCAGGAGTTGTTCACCAGTATTTCTTTTATCCAACAGAAGGGCATGGTTGGGTTGGCGCTAATCTCAGTGATTCATTTAATAAGATACAAGCTTTTCTGGCGGCTAATGTTCAGTAATTGAGTTTTTATTTTTGTACCAGCTTTTGTACTACATTGATCGTCTGTTGCGTCGCTCCGTTCATCGTTCTATTTCATAGCATCTGTCGTTAAGCGAAGGGAAACCCCGATGAATATCGGGCACTCTTGTGTCTTCGGTAGTTCGATTCGGCATTCTTTTCGTTACTTTGAAACAGTGAAACAAACTCCTTTAGCAGAAAGAATTCGTCCTACTACGTTAAGCGAATTAGTTGGCCAGGATCATTTGACCGGCAACAAAAGCATTCTTCGAACTGCAATAGAAAATGGGAAGATACCATCAATGATCCTATGGGGACCACCGGGTACTGGAAAAACAACTATTGCCAACATAATAGCCAACACATTAAAAGTTCCTTTCTTTCAACTCAGCGCTATTAGTGCAGGAGTAAAAGATGTAAGAGAAGTAATTGAAGAATCAAAAACCAAACCGGGAGCTATTTTATTTATTGATGAGATTCATCGTTTCAACAAAGGACAGCAGGATGCTTTGCTTGGCGCTGTCGAAAAGGGAATTATTACTTTGATCGGCGCTACGACTGAAAATCCATCTTTTGAAGTAAATGGGGCATTGCTCAGTCGCTGCCAGGTATATGTTTTAAAACCACTTAGTGATGATGATCTGCGAAAACTAATACAGCAGGCAATTGAAAAAGATGAATGGTTAAAAAATAAAAATATTATCATTAAAGAATATGAAGCACTGTTTACCATTTCCGGCGGCGATGCAAGAAAAATTCTGAATCTTATTGAACTCTGTGCAGATGTAATGAAAGAAGGAGAAGAGTTGACTGATAAAAAAGTAATGGAGATCGCACAACAGAGAATTGCTTTATATGATAAAAGCGGTGAACAGCATTATGATATCATTTCGGCATTTATAAAATCAATTCGCGGCAGCGATCCGAATGCTGCTGTTTACTGGCTGGCAAGAATGATCGAAGGTGGGGAAGATGTAAAATTCATTGCCCGCAGATTGGTGATATTGGCAAGTGAAGATATTGGCAACGCAAACCCTACCGCATTGGTTTTGGCAAATGCCGCTTTTGAAGCGGTAAATAAGATCGGTTTTCCTGAATCAAGCATCATTCTTTCGCAATGTGCTACTTACCTGGCGGCTTCTCCAAAAAGCAATGCAGCAGTTGCTGCTATTGGCGCTGCTCAAGCAGCAGTCAAGCAACATGGCGATCTTTCTGTGCCACTTCACATTCGTAATGCTCCGACAAGATTGATGAAGAATCTTGGTTATGGAAAAGACTACCAGTATTCTCATAGCTATGAGAGTAATTTTTCAGCCCAGGAATATTTGCCGAAAGAATTATCCGGAACAAAATTTTATGACCCCGGTAAAAATGCAAGAGAAGAAGAGTTAAGAAAGTTTTTACGTAGTCTTTGGAAAGAAAAATATAATTATTGATTTTTTATTTCCACTACCCTCCCATGTTCAAGTTTTATAAAATGAGAAATACAGGATGGCCTGTCGTTTTCGTAATGAGAAACAAAGACCAGAGTCTTATTTCCAATGGTACACACTTCGTTTATCAATTCAAGAAACTCATTTTTTCTTTCCGTATCTAATCCCTGGCAAGGTTCGTCAAGGATCAATAACGGGGGATTCTTTACCAGGGCTCTTGTTAACAAAACAGCTCGTTGTTCACCAACAGAAAGCTCGTACAATCTTTTTTGCTGAAGGTCTTTTAATCTGCAGAATTCCATCCACTGATCCACCAACTCGGTTTCTTCATCCGAAAGTTGCCTGAACAGCCCGATCGTATCATACAATCCCGAAGCAACCGTTTCAAAACAAGTAGAAGATTGATTGAAATAAAGATGCAACTCAGGAGAAATAAAACCGATCCTCTTTTTTATATCCCAGATGCTTTCGCCGCTTCCACGTTTTTTGCCAAATAAAAAAATTGAATTCGCATAAGCCTTCGGGTTGTCTGCCGTAATCAAACTCAATAAAGTTGATTTTCCTGCTCCATTAGGCCCTGAAAGTAACCACCTTTCACCTTTCATTACTTTCCAGTTCACTTTATCCAATATTATTTTATCCCCGTACTGAACAGAAACATTTCTCATTTCAATTACAGATTCGTAAGCTATATCTGCCTGTTCTGTCTTTAAAATTTTTTGAAGATCATGGTTGACAAAATCACTTTTGATTTCTATTGGATTTAATTCTATTCTTTTGCTGAATGTTTCAAATTTTTCAAAAGACTTTACCTTACCTTTTTCCAACAAAAGAACTTTTGAAATACTTTCCGGTATTTCTTCAGGGGATGTTATTAATATCAACAGTACGCCGCTTTTTTTTAAAGCATCAAATTGCTGCTGCAGCCAGGTCCTTGTTCCTTTGTCCAAATCAATAAAAGGTTGATCCAGGATCAACACCCTCGTTTCTTCAAGCCTCGCTTTTAATATTTGCAATTTTTTATTCTCGCCGTTTGACAACTGGATCAGTCTTTCATTCCTGAGGTACTCAATACCCATCTCTTTTAAAAAAACTTCTGCCGGTTTTAAATTTTCACCTAACGATTGTGCTACTGTCTCCGTTTCTTCTGTATCATAAGAATTGAACCGCTGCTGATAATACAGGTCATTGGTATGTTGAAGATTTTTGAAATGGTGCAGTTGCTCTACAAAAACTATTTTACAGTTTGTATCATTGACAAATTGAATTTCGCCCCTATAGAATATTTTTTTGGCTAATGCAAGACCGAGTAAGGTTTTACCGCTACCTGAAAGCCCAGTAATAGCAAGGCTTTCGTTTTTATAAAGTGAAAATGAAATTCCATCCAGCACATTTTTACCTGAACGGTTTACCGACAGGTTCTCAACTTTCAAAATACAGCTAGTCGATTGTTCAACTTCTTCCATTATAATTAAGATAATTTCAGCCTCATTGAGGGTTGTACAACAAAGGAAAAAATTGTCCCTGCATCTTCTCTCCTTTCGGCACAACAGGTACTCCGTTCAGCAACGGTTCATTTGAATCGGAGATAACTCCATCAACAAAAGCATTTATAACAAAAGCTCTTCTTGGTTTATCGCTTTTATTTTCTCCGGAACCGTGTAATGTCAAAGAATGATGAAAGATCGCTTCGCCTGCTTTTACTTCAGCATATTGCGGATGGTCAAACTGCTTTTTCTGTTCATCGTTTAAAAAATCTCTTATTCCCTGGATATCTCCTGCAAGAACAGGCTTTGGCAATAAACCCCAACGATGACTGCCAGCAATATATTGAAGACAACCATTCTCTTTTGTTGCATCATCCAATCCGCACCAGCAGGTAAGATGCGCCACAGGTTTTGTTCTTGTCCAGTAAGAATAATCCTGGTGCCACGCCACAACACCACCTTTTTTTGCTGGCTTCCAAAAAAGTTGATCATGCCAGAAACGAACTGGAACATTTCCTAATAATTGACTTGCGGCAACAAGAAAACGTGGATTCCATAATACATCATGAAAACCCGTTCCAATGCGCCATGCGCCCAATGCATGAAACAATATGGTAGATGGATCGGCAGATTCGTTTGAATGAAATTCATAATACAACGAATGAGACGGATGATTGGTATCGGCAACTTCAGAAAGCTCATTACGTAAAAAATCTATTTGAGCATCATCCAACATTTTTATCCCTGCCAAAAACCCATTTTCATTAAAGAATGATACTTGCTCGTCAGTCAGTTTAAATTTCTCCCACTCACTTTTTGATGTGGGCCAATGAAATAAGTCGCTGACAAGCTTATGCACCTTACTAAGATCATTTACCTGCATAAAATTGTTTTTTTAAAATTACTGTTTTGAATGCAATGGCCGTTGTTTTCTTATTTTTAACTCTAAATTTTTCTGCATGAAAAAACTGTTTTTTGCTTTTGTGCTCATCGCTTCATGGAATTTATTGTTTGCCCAAACAAATCAAAAAGACCCGATGATCGTGAAGATGGTTAGTGAAGTATCGAAAGATTCTTTGCAATCATATATTAAAAAGATGGTAAGCTTTGGTACAAGAAATACATTAAGCACACAAACAGATCCGAATCGTGGCATTGGTGCAGCCCGCAACTGGGTATTGAGTCGTTTCAATGAATTTGCAAAACAATCCGGTGGAAGGCTAACCGCCATAATTGACACTACCACTTTACAAAAAGATGGACGAAGAGTTGACACTACACTTTTACTTGGTAATGTAATGGCTACATTAAATGGTACCGACCCAGCTGACAAAAGAATATTTATTATCAGCGGGCATTTGGACAATATGCGTAGCAGTGTAATGGATAGAACAGGAGATGCTCCCGGCGCTAATGATGATGCAAGTGGCGTAGCAGCAGTATTGGAATGTGCAAGAATAATGAGTAAGTATCCTTTCCCTGCAACGGTCATATTTGTAGCAGTAAGTGGTGAAGAGCAGGGCTTGCTCGGTTCAACTTATATGGCAGAAAAAGCTAAAAAAGAAAGTTGGAATATCGAAGCGGTATTGAATAATGACATCATGGGTGGCAATAATCAAAACGAAACAAATAAAGCCAGTAATAACCAGGTGAGAGTTTTTAGTGAAAGCCTTTCTGTTTTAGATACGGGAAGAATTGCGACGACTATTCGCAATCTTGGTTTGGAAAATGATGGCAAACCAAGACAACTTGCACGATATGTAAAAGAAGTCGGAGAACGCTATGTAAAAGATCTTAAGATCGTTATGATCTATCGCAATGACAGGTTTCTGCGTGGCGGAGATCACACACCTTATGTACAGCGTGGTTTTGCAGCGGTACGTATTACCGAAATGAATGAGAATTATAATCACCAGCACCAGGATGTAAGAATTGAAAACGGTATACAAATTGGCGACCTGCCTGAATTCATGGATTTTGAATACCTGAGGAAAAACACAGCAATGAATCTTTGCAATCTTGCAAATCTTGCGAAATCTCCATCAATGCCGCAAGAAGTAAAAATTGAAACAAGGAAGCTTACCAATTTTACCAACCTGACATGGAAAACACCCGCTTCCGGAAAAGTTAAAGGCTATCTTGTATTAATGAGAGAAACAACTAGCCCCGTATGGGAAAAGAAATTTTTTACAACAGATACAAAAATGGATCTTCCTTACTCCAAGGATAATTATTTTTTTGCAGTGCAATCAGTCAGCGAAGATGGTAATGAAGGTTTACCTGTACTACCGTCACCCGGCCGTTAATTAAAAAATATGGTGAACTGGGCAATAAAAAGATTTGATGAATTAACCTTAGATGAGTTATATAATATACTGCAACTAAGAAATGAAGTATTTATTGTTGAACAAAATTGTGTTTATAAAGATCTTGATGGAAAAGACCGATCAGCGTGGCATTTATTGGCAGTCGAAGATGGTAAATTAGTTGCATACACAAGAATTCTTCCACCCGGAGTTTCATACAACGATCCTGCAATTGGCCGCGTTGTCACATCCTCATTAAAAAGAAGATCAGGATTAGGAAGAGAACTGATGAAACGATCTATTGAAACCTGCGAAAAACTTTTTGGCGAAATCTCTATCACTTTAAGTGCACAAGTTTATTTACAAAGTTTCTATGAATCATTTGGCTTTATTGTGGTGGGAGAAGAATATTTAGATGATGGAATACCTCACATAGAGATGTCGAGAAAACCTCTTGGTAAAAGCCCCGAGTAATAAAACTTCTTATTACTCTTACAATAAAAATACCCTCTATTCGTCATTGATTGGTAGGAATTTATTTTCTACTTTAGTCGTCAGTCCAAATCCTAAAATTTCGGAATCTAAAAAGTTCCGTTGAAAAACACAAATCTGGTATCTATGAGAGCAATTATACACAGTTGCCGTATATTGATTACGGTTTTATTAGTGTCTCTGTCATTATGGTCCAATTCGCAGTCCATATCCTTCAAAGATGGAAAATATGAATTCGGACTTGGTCTTGGCCCTTCTTTCTTTCTTGGAGATCTTGGAGGATCCCATGGAGTTGGTAAGCCATTTATCGCTGACCTTGACATGCCACTTACAAAATTTTCAAAAGGACTTTATGTTAACGTGTATCCTTCTGAATGGTTGGGCCTTCGCTTAGCGCTCAACCGATCATTCCTGGAAGGAAGCGATGACGAAGTAAACCTTTCCGGTGGCCGGGAGTTTTCAAGATGGCGCCGCAATCTATATTTCCAATCAAAAGTAACAGAGCTTTATTTCGGCTTTGAATTTTATCCAACAGTTTTCCTTGAAAACTATGATGGTTTGAAGGGAAAATTCAGGCCATATGGTATTGCCGGCGCGGGTTTTTTCCATTTTAATCCTAAAGCTTATTATTATCCTGACCCGAATAATCTGAATACAAAACAGCTAGTGGAATTAAAACCACTTCGTTTAGAAGGACAAGGCATGTCACAATATCCGGATAGGAAAGAATATAAATTAACACAGCTTGAAATTCCTATGGGCGCAGGATTTAAATATTTCATTAAGGAAGATCTTTACGTGGGCTTAGAAGTTTTACATCGCAAAACATTTACAGACTATGTTGATGATGTAAGTACAAATTATATTGATCCAGTTTACTTTTCTCAATACCTGGCGCCTGCAGATGTACCTATTGCCTATCAATTGCACAACCGTGAGCCATTCCGTAACATAACAAGACCTACTATCAACAGACAACGTGGTGATCCAAAAGAAATGGATTCATATTTCTCAACCATACTCCGTTTCGGTTGGAGGTTAAATGGAAACAATTCACCAAATCGAAGGGCTTTGCGACAGGTGCGATGTCCGCTCTACTTTTAATCCGTCACCAATCCGAACCCAATATGAAAACAAACTCTACTCTATCCTACATAAAAAATTCGTCTTATCTCTTTGGCCTGGCCTTGCTACTGGGTTCTACCCAGTCATGCTCAGTAACTGAAAACACAAATGCTGAAAGCAAAAACGCAAAGACTTCAAAAAAAGAAAGAGAAGTAAAAATTTATCCTGACTTATTAAAAAATGTGATGCATGTAAAAAATGTAGAAACTGCAAAGATTGACTTCTTTGTATTTGATGCGGAGGGTACGATCATGGTACACTATAAAATGAATGATAAAGATCATAAAAAAATTAATGGCCTGGAAAAAGGGACTTATACATACCAGGTTTTTAAGAATGATGAGATGAGTGAGTCTGGAAAAATAATTATAAAATAGTTCTTTACAATATTTAAGGCAGTTCCAATAAGGGCAGCGGGCTCTTTAAAATACAATACCTGGTGACTAAACCCTAATCCGTTCTCTATTTGTTACTCTCAAAGTGTGTATTAAAAATTTTATTGAACACCTGCTGCCATCCTTATTGGACATCTTATTACTTTGCTCTTTAATTTACCACCAAAAAACTCCCGCAGTCAGGAAAAGTTTAATCTATGCCCTAAATGAAAGTCCGTTGGTTAACGACAATCATTTGAAAACGATTATTCCTTATCCCTCCTGAAAAAGCTGCGGGTCTTTTATTTTATTTCGTGAGCCAGGAACTCTGCAGTATAACTGTCTTTACATTTTATTAAGTCTTCCGGAGTACCCTCAAATAAGATCTTTCCGCCGCCATCGCCTCCTTCAGGGCCAAGATCAATAACGTGATCGCCGACTTTTATAACATCCATATTATGTTCGATAACAAGAACAGTATTACCGCGATCCACCAATTTATTAAGAACCGAAAGTAAATGCTGAATGTCTTCGAAGTGCAAACCAGTAGTTGGTTCATCAAGTATATAAAAGGTTTTACCTGTGTCTTTTTTGCCAAGCTCTGTCGAAAGTTTAACCCGCTGTGCTTCTCCTCCACTTAAAGTAACTGCACTTTGTCCAAGAGTGATATAACCCAGTCCTACTTCTCCAAGTACTTTTATTTTCCGATAGATATATGGAATATGCTGGAAAAATTCTACCGCTTCCTCTACCGTCATATCAAGCACATCTGCAATTGATTTTCCTTTGTACCGGATCTCCAGCGTTTCCCTATTATATCTTTTACCATTACATTTTTCGCAATGCACATAAACATCGGGAAGAAAATTCATTTCAATCACTCTCATGCCACCGCCTTCACACACATCACAGCGACCGCTTTTTACATTAAATGAAAAACGACCCGCATTGTAACCCCTGATCTTTGCTTCCGGGATCGAAGCAAATAATGTTCTTATATCTGTAAAAAATCCACAATAAGTAGCAGGATTGCTTCTTGGCGTACGGCCAATTGGTGACTGATCGATCTCTATTACTTTATCAATATGCTCGAGCCCCTTTATATTTTTATACTCGAGTGGAGATACTCTTGAGCCATAAGCATGTGTTGACAGGATCGGGTAAAGTGTTTCATTGATCAATGTAGATTTACCGCTACCACTAACACCTGTAACAACAATAAATTTTCCTAAAGGAAATTTTACATCAAGATCCCGAAGGTTATTTCCTTTCGCTCCTTTTAACTCTATAAATTTTCCATTTCCTCTTCTTCTTTCTTCCGGTACCGCTATTTTATGATGACCATTGAGATAATTCGCCGTAAGTGTATCAAGTTTGAGCATTTCCAGTGGAATACCTTGCGCAACAATTTTTCCCCCATGAAAACCTGCCTTTGGACCAATGTCAATTAAATAATCGGCTGACAGCATGATATCCTTATCATGCTCTACTACTAATACACTATTACCTATATCACGAAGATTTTTTAAAGCATCTATTAATCTGTGATTATCCCGCTGATGCAAGCCTATTGATGGTTCATCAAGAATATAGGTAATCCCCTGCAACTGCGAACCGATCTGGGTTGCCAATCGTATTCTTTGTGATTCGCCACCGCTTAATGTCTTTGAAGCACGGTTAAGTGTGAGATAAGTTAAACCGACATCCAAAAGAAATTGAAGGCGTTCTCTTATTTCTTTTAAAACGTCCTTTGCAATGTTTTTTTGCTTATCCGTAATTCTTAACTCAATACCATCAAACCATGCGGCAAGATTATCAAGGTTCATTTCACCGAGCTGCGAGATATTTCTTCCAAGAATTTTAAACCAAAGACTTTCTTTTTTCAACCTTGCTCCATTGCAGCTACTACAGGTTTTTAATGTTGTAAATTGCTGCACCCAATCCCTTAAAAACTCCGTGCTGCTTGTTGAAACAAACCATCTTTTCAACATTGGCACTATTCCCTCATAACTTCCTGTGTACTCATGAGGCACTGTTTCATCTGAAGCATCCACTTCCATTGATGCGCTAATATTCTTATCACCAAACAAAAGAAGATCTAACTGTTGCTTTGGCAATTTACCAATCGGAACGTCTAATTTTATTTTATACTTCCTGGCAAACTCCACCACTTGTTGAAATACACTCGCATCTCTTTCTTCTCCCAATGGTGAAATACCTCCTTCTTTTACACTTAGTGTTTTATCAGGCAACACAAGGTCCATATCAATCGTAAAAATATTTCCAAGGCCTTTGCATGTTGGACAGGCACCATAAGGTGAGTTAAACGAAAATGAATTAGGCGATGGCTCTTCGTAACTAATGCCTGTGTCCTCACACATTAGTTGCTTACTATATTGTACAAGCTGTTTTTCATCTACTAATAAAAACATCAGGTCTTTTCCCAACTTCAACGTTTGCTGTACACTTTGACTTAATCTTGCTTTTAGATCATCTGTTACTTGTAAACGATCAACGACCAATTCTATGTCATGAATTTTATAACGATCAACCTGCATTTTAGGAACCAGGTCTTTTATTTCGCCATCAACTCTGACTTTTAAATATCCTTTTTTGCGAACATCTTCAAACAATTCGCGGTAATGACCTTTTCTTCCTCTCACTAAAGGAGCAAGCAGCGATATTTTTTTGTTCTTATATTTTTTAAAAATATTCTCTACAATTTCTTCTTCGCTCCATTTTACCATTGGCTTACCCGTGTTATACGAATAAGCTTCTCCTACTCTTGCATATAATAGCCTAAGAAAATCATAGATCTCGGTAACTGTGCCTACTGTTGACCGAGGGTTTTTATTTGTAGTTTTTTGTTCAATAGAAATAACGGGAGAAAGTCCGGTGATCTTATCTACGTCAGGCCGTTCCATATCGCCGATAAATTGTCGTGCATATGCACCGAAAGTTTCCATATATCGGCGCTGGCCCTCTGCGTAAATGGTATCAAAAGCAAGCGATGATTTACCACTGCCGCTGATCCCGGTAATAACCACTAATTTATTTTTAGGAATTGAAATATCAATGTTCTTGAGGTTGTGCACTCTTGCTCCGTGCACCTCGATCATCTCATGATTTATTTCTTCAACAGTGATCCCGTTATCTCTTGATTTTGCCATAGTTAAAAGGGTAACGAAGATAGCAACTATAATGCGCCAGAGTGTTTACTTTCAAACAACTGTTTGCAAAAAATTGGGTGGAATTTGTTTTTTGGAACTTCCTGTATTCACGTTTATCTTTGCGCCAGTTCTTAAATATTACATAAGGATGCTTATCAAGAAAGGCTGAGGGATATGGCCCGATGAAGCCTTGACAACCTCCCTTCACTTAGTTCAGTGTGACAATTTTGTCATTCCGAACATTAGCGAAGGAAAGGTGCCAATTCCAACCCGAAAGACCGGGATAGATAAGTCAGCGTTCAAGCTTAAAATAATTTTCAAGATATTCAAAGCTCACCTGACTAATCGGGTGAGCTTTTTTGTTTTTAGTAATATTCAAGATCATCATAATTAATTTATAAAAAATAGAAAATGAGTTATCACAAAAACCTTACGATCGGCTTATTCGGCTTTGGCGTAGTTGGCGAAGGACTGTATCATATCCTGAACCAGACACCTTCCTTAAAAGCTACCATAAAGAAAATTTGCGTCAAGCATCCTGATAAAAAAAGAAATGCCCCAACTGAATTATTTACTACGGATAGAAATGAATTACTTTTTGACCCGGAGATAAATGTGATCGTGGAAGTGATCAACGAAACTGAATCGGCATTTGAGATCGTAACCACTGCATTAAAAAACGGGAAAGATGTGGTAAGCTCTAGTAAAAAGATGCTGGCTGAGAACATGCCGGAGCTTTTAGGACTACAAAAACAAACCAATCTTTCTCTTTTATATGAAGCAGCTGCCTGTGCTTCAATTCCTATTATCAGGAACCTGGAAGAATATTATGATAATGACCTGGTACAATCGGTAAAAGCAATTGCAAATGGCACCTCTAATTTTATCCTTACAAAAATGTTTGAAGATAAGTTGGAATTCAAGCAAGCCCTATTACTGGCACAACAATCTGGCTTTGCTGAAACTGATCCCACACTGGATGTAGAAGGTTATGATGCATTGAATAAATGGAGCATCCTGTTAAATCATTCATATGGGATAGTTGAACGGCCCGAGAATATTGTTTTCACAGGAATACAAAATATCAATCAAAATGATGCAGTAGTGGCAAGAGAAAAACATTATGAAATAAAATTAGTGGCACAAGCTAAAAAACTTAATAATGGCGATGTTGCTGCTTTTGTTTTACCGCAATTTGTTTATCAGCATGACCAGCTTGCTTTTGTAAAAAATGAATACAATGGTGTAGTGATCGAAAGTGGCTTTTCCGATAAA
>Ga0193703_1000045_pt1 | contig 13274 bp, 11 predicted proteins | sample U3a2metaG_FD_143062 | JGI IMG/M metagenome (GOLD analysis project Ga0193703, IMG submission 143062) | Soil microbial communities from a riparian zone of the East river system, Colorado, United States - U3a2 | ecosystem: Environmental > Terrestrial > Soil > Riparian zone | place: USA: East River...
AAAAAAGAATGAAGCGATGGCTAAAATAAAAGAATGGTTTATAAAGTTTGAAATGCAAAGCTGGTGGACAAAAAAAGTAGAAGATCTTTCAAAAGGGATGAGCCAGAAGCTACAATTTGTCACAACGGTGCTACATGAGCCTAAGCTTATTATTCTTGACGAGCCTTTCAGCGGCCTTGATCCAGTAAATAGTAATTTGATAAAAGATGAGATCTATAAATTGGCACAAAGAGGATCAACAATAATTTTCAGTACACACAGAATGGAACAAGTGGAAGAGATCTGTGATCATATCATTCTTGTAAACAAAGGGCAGAAAATCCTGGATGGTACTGTAAAAGGTGTAAAACATCAGTTCAAGGAAAATCTTTTCAGTATTGGCTTTGAAGAAGTTCCTCAAGCGCTGAATGGTAACCCTCCATATGAGATGGTAGGCACAAAAGATCATCAATATATTGTAAAGATCAAAGAGGGTTTTAAACCAGCTGATGTATTAAATTATTTTCTTCAACAGGGAGCAAAAATTATTTCTTTTAACGAAATGCTTCCTTCTCTCAGCGATATTTTCATCAAACTTGTTGAGGGAACTCCATTAACCAGGCAATTTCTCCCAAAAGAAGTTGTTGAATGAACATCAAACTAATAATATCATTTTATGAATAAGATATGGCTGGTAATGAAAAGAGAATATGTTACGAGAGTAAGAAATAAAACTTTTTTGCTTTCAACTATCTTGTTGCCATTGGTCATGGTATTATTTATTACCGGGGCTGTTTTTTTTGCAGCAAGGCCAGAAGGTAAAAAGAAAATCGCAGTTATTGATAAAAAGGGAAGCCTGGAAAACTTTCTGAAAGGTGATACTTCGAAGATGATCTTTGATTTTAATTCAGGAGCAGATACAAGCAACTTTTCCCAAAAGAGCTTTGATGGATTGTTATATGCTGTTGATTCCACTGGACAGCATTTCCTGTTGAAAACACAAAAAGCCGCTTCGAATGAAACAATGGATCGCCTAAGAGACAGGTTGAGCAATGCCTATGTAAGCGGTAAACTGCTTGAAAAAAATATAACTATCAGCCAAATTGATTCTATTAACAAGGCTTCCTCGTCCTATTACACAGTTGATAATACTGATGAAAAAAATAAAAATGTAAACTCATCAGTTAATGCAGGGATAGGTTTTGCCAGTGGTATTATTATTTATATAACCATGTTCATTTTTGGCGCCATGGTGATGCGTGGAGTAATGGAAGAAAAAACAACACGTATTGCAGAAGTAATTATAAGCAGCGTAAAACCCTTTCAATTAATGATGGGTAAAATTCTTGGCATTGGCGCCGTTGGTCTTACCCAAATGCTTCTTTGGATCATACTTATTTTTTTGATAAGCACCGCAGCGTTTACATTCCTTCCATCAGATGTACTTGAACAGGTTAAGAATATTCAGAGTAACCCGGGAATGATGACTTCCAATCCAGGACAATATAGTGCGGCTGCAAAAGGGATCGCCAATCTTACTAATTTGAACTGGCCATTAATTATTGGCTGCTTTCTTTTCTATTTTCTCGGTGGTTATCTTTTTTATTCTTCATTGTTCGCAGCTGTTGGTAGCGTAGTAAATGAGGACCCACAGGAAGCTCAGTCACTTATGTTTCCAATCATAATGCCGATCATATTTGCGTTTATTATTATGTCTTCCAATATCGACAAACCAGACAGCCCTGTTATGGTTTGGGCAAGCATCATTCCATTTACATCTCCGATAGTAATGATGGGACGATTGGCCTCTTCTCCTCCTTTCTGGCAGATCGCTGTTTCAATGCTGTCGCTGGTTGGCGGATTCATATTAACGACATGGCTCGCAGGCAAGATCTATCGCACCGGTATTTTACTTTATGGTAAAAAACCAAGTTGGAAAGAAATGATCAAATGGGTCCGTCGTTCTTAATAGCCCGATTCTACAATTGTTAAAATTTTCTTTTTTGATGATCGGGATTTCGTAAATACGAAATCAATCGTATATTTGGTTTAGTAAAGCCAAACAAAACAAATCACTCTAAACTAAGTTTTATGACCAACCTGAGAAATTTACGGATACCACTTGTTGTAGCATCCATAGCTATCACTTCTGTATTTGTCCTTAGTTCCTGGGACTTTAAAAATACATACGCCGCATGGAATGATAACGGTTATGATAATTGCGATACTATTCCCAAAAAGGAAAAAAAGATCCGCGATCTGGACGATGTCCTTGATGAACTTAACGCCGTTGATCTTAAAATGGATATGGAAAAAATGCAAAAGGAATTAAATGAATCGATGAAGAAATTGGATATGAAGAAGATGCAGCTTGACATGGAAAAGTCAATGCATGGTTTTGACTTTGAAAAGATGCAAAAGGAAATGGAACAATCAATGGCAAAGATCGATTTTGGAAATATTGAAAAAGAAATGGCAAAAGCCATGAAAGAATTTGATGCAGTAAAAATTCAAAAAGAAGTACAGGAATCGATGCAGAAAATTGAATGGGATAAAATGAAGACAGAGTTTGACAAGGTAAAAGATATTGACATGAAGAAAATGCAGCTTGATATGGAAAAAATGCAAGCTGAATTAAGCAAGATCGAACCTGAAATTGAAAAGTCATTGGAGAATGCCAAAGTGGGGATCGAAAAAGCAAAAGTTGAAATGAAAGAGTATAAGGAATTTGTTGATGGTCTTGAAAAAGATGGTTTAATAAATAAAAAAGCAGAATATACGATCAAGCATAATAATGGTGAATTATTCATCAATGGTAAAAAAGCCAGCGATGCAACTTATAAGAAATATAAATTCTTTCTTGATAAACGTAAGAAATTCACCATCGAAAAATCAGATGACGACTTTAATATCGATATAGATTAAGTATAGCCATGCCAAACCAACCCCGTCCCGATAGCAATCGGGATATCGGGACCATGAAAAGGGAACAGCCGTAGCTTTGTGCTTCGGCTGTTTTTTTATGGATATGTATTTTATCGCCTTAGTAGCTCCTGAAGAGATCAATCAACAAGTGTTGAAATGGAAAAATTTTTTCAAAGAACGATATGAATGTTCCGTCGCTCTAAAATCACCGGCACATATAACTATCATCCCTCCTTTCTGGATGAATGAAGAATTGGAGAATGATCTTATCAATTCGATCCGCGAGTTCAGTATTTCAAAACCTAAATTTGAAATAACACTCCAAAATTTCGCTGCCTTCTCACCAAAAGTAATTTTTGTTGATGTAGTTAAAAGTGAAATATTGAAGGGTCTTTACCGATCATTTGCAGATTTTATTATTAGCCAAAATAAATTCCCAATAAAAAAAGAGGATCGGCCTTTTCATCCGCATGTAACTTTAGCCACACGGGATCTTTATAAAAAAGCATTCCAGGAAGCCTGGGATATTTTCTCGACTAAAAAATATGAAGCATTATGGATAGTAAGCGGCCTTTCTTTGCTCAGGCATAACAAAAAAAATTGGGATGTAATATATACATCCCAATTCGTCGAAGATTAGTTATTCTCCCTCTATTCAGTATCGAAAAATTGAAAGGGTGAAGGCAGCAGATCGAATCCATCGGCTTCGATCATTTCAATACGCATTTGAAAAGTTTCATCTGTTTTAATTGATACTTTCTCACGAACAACTTTTCTGTATCCTTCTTTTTCGAACACAAGTTTATAAATGCCAGTTTTTAATTCATCGAATTCAAAACGGCCCCATTCATCTGTGATCACAAATTTTTCTTTCTTGTTGGCTGAGTAAGCAGTAACTGTAACCTCGCTCATAGGCTTTTTTGAATCACCATCATAAATGTTACCAGCAACTTCATTTATGTTTTTTTTCCCAGGAGTTCCAGGATCAATGTCGGCTGCTTTGGATTGTAAACAACCCATCGTGCATATAGCAATTAGCAGGAGGATTCTTTGTTTCATTTGACAAAGCGGTTAAGTGGTTTTCGTTTCGCATGGCTCCATCACACGTGTCAAATTTAAATCATTTTAATTGGATTGGCCAAAGCTTCTTTAAAGCCCTGCCACACTTCATCCACAATTTTTGCCGCTGGTAATATATCTCTAACGTTTGCACCCACTTGGCCTATCTCCAGCTCACCCTCTTCAAGCTGTCCTTCAAACATGCCTTTTTTAGCTCTTGCCCTGCCTAAAATTGCCTTTAATTCTTCTACACTTGCCCCTTTATTTTCCGCTTCCTGTACCTGTTTATAAAAATTGTTTTTAATAAGTCGGACCGGGGTTAGTTGTTTCAACGTTAGGATCGTATCGCCTTCATTACTTTTGATCACGGCATTCTTAAAATTAATATGAGACGAAGCTTCTTCGCTAGCCACAAAGCGGCTACCCATTTGCACTCCTTCAGCACCCATCACCATTGCAGCAAGCATTTGTTTTCCGGTTGCTATCCCTCCGGCGGCGATCACAGGAATTTTTACTGCGCTTACAACGGCTGGTATTAAAACCATTGTTGTCGTTTCTTCTCTTCCATTGTGCCCCCCGGCTTCAAATCCTTCAGCAACGACTGCATCGCAACCTGCCTCTTCTGATTTTTTTGCAAACTTTGAAGAACTAATAACATGCACAACTGTTATTCCTTTTTCTTTTAAAACTGATGTCCATGTTTTAGGATTGCCTGCACTTGTAAAAACGATCTTCACTCCCTCTTCAATTACAATTTGAATATGCTTGTCAATATCCGGGTAAAGCAAGGGGATATTTACACCAAAAGGTCTTGACGTTGCGGCTTTACATTTTTGAATATGTTCACGCAAAACATCGGGATACATACTGCCACTGCCGATCAATCCTAAGCCTCCTGCATTGCTTACTGCACTTGCCAATCTCCAACCACTTGCCCATATCATCCCTGCTTGAACAATCGGGTAGTCAACACCAAATAGTTTTGTAATACGATTTGAAAATTCAGACATGAAGTAAAGATACGGGAGGAGAAATATTCAATGCTCAATACAATTACAGCAGTACAAGAGTGCGACGCAACGGAAGTTCAATCAGGGAAATTAAGTTGGGAACAGAAATCATTAGCATATCAGCACATTTGCAAATTGGCACATTATCCCAGATCCATATCCGTATTATCACCAATATTCAGCGTTCTTGATTCACCGCGAATGCCGGTGTCGCTGCCGATGAGTGAATAATCCAATACTATATCAAAAAGATTAGAGTAAGAACCAATAATAGATTGCTTGATGATGGAGTAATTGATCTTTGTATTTTCTCCAATGGAAACATTCGGGCCAATAATGGAATTTTTTATATCACAGTTAGCGCCGATACTTACCGGGTGAATGATAACTGTGTTCTCAAAGTGATGCTGGTCATCAACATTACTTCCAAATTTTTTCAGTAGGGTGGCATTTGATTCAAGCAAGGTGTCTTTTTTACCGCAGTCAAACCAATTGTCCACTTTAAAACTCTTGAACTTAGCGCCTTGTTTGATCATACAATCAAGAGCATCCGTAAGGCTATACTCGCCATGGCTACGCAAACCTTGTTTGATATTTGATTCCAAGCAACTGAACAACTGTTCACTTTCCTTTATTTTATACAAGCCTACCAACGCCATATTGCTTTTTGGTATCTGCGGTTTTTCGATCACATGATCAATAAAACCATCTTCATCAATTTCGGCCACGCCAAATTCGCGTGGATCATCCACCTTACGAACTCCTAACATTGAATGAGGACTATCGATCACTGCTTTTACATCATACTCGCAGATAGTATCGCCCAACACTACAAACACTTCATCATTCTTTACAATGCTTTTAGCCATTCTCACCGCATGACCAAGCCCCAATCTTTCTGTTTGATGAACAAAATGTGCCCTTAGTTCCGGATGTTTTTGTTGTACATAATCCCTGATCTTATCGCCAAGATATCCCACAATAAAAATGACCTCATCGATACCGGCTTCCTTTATTTGGTCTACGATAATGCTAAGCACTGTCTTTCCTGCAAGAGGGATCAGCGCTTTGGGTTGGGTGTAAGTGTGTGGACGCAACTTTGTGCCTGCGCCAGCAACTGGGATTATGGCCTTCATGTTGATTTTAGAGCTTGTGAAAATAGTGAATTATTAATTAACAAAAACTTATTCACCGCATCTTACGGCATTTGATGCTTTCTTATTTTTGCGGTTTAAATCATTGTGTTACCAACTGTAGTAATTCTATTAAGCTCCTGTTGCGTCGCACTCTTCAACTAACCCAATTTTATTCAGCAACACAAATAATTTAAGCATGGTAGAAATAGAAACACAAAAAGATACCGAGGTTTTTGATCTTCTTAATAAAGAACTCGAACGCCAGCGTAATGGCATTGAACTCATCGCATCAGAAAATTTTACATCATTGCAAGTTTTGCAGGCAATGGGAACCTGCCCAACAAATAAATATGCTGAAGGTTATCCTGGCAAAAGATATTATGGCGGCTGCGAAGTTGTTGATGAAATAGAAACATTGGCAATTGAACGTTTGAAAAAAGTTTTTAATTGCTCCTGGGCAAATGTGCAACCACACAGCGGCGCTTCTGCAAATGGCGCCGTATTTCTCGCCGTAATGAAAGCGGGTGAAAAATTCCTTGGACTTGATCTTAGCATGGGCGGCCATCTTACACATGGCAGTCCCGCAAACTTCAGCGGCAAAACTTACCAGGCACTTCATTATGGAGTAACGAAAGAAGGAATTGTAGACTATGACCAACTTGAATCAAAAGCAAAAGCAGAAAAACCAAAGATGATCATTTGCGGCGCATCTGCTTATAGTCGTGAATGGGATTACAAACGTATTCGTGCAATTGCTGATGAAGTTGGCGCAATCGTGTTTGCGGACATTGCACATCCTGCAGGATTAATTGCTTCAGGTTTATTGGATGATCCTTTTGATCATTGTCATATTGTAAGTTCAACAACACATAAAACTTTGCGTGGACCAAGAGGCGGTATCATCATGCTTCGTCATGATTTTGAAAACCCCTGGGGTATAAAAGATCCAAAAGGAAATTTAAGAACAATGAGTCAGTTATTGGATCTTGCTGTGTTCCCCGGATCACAAGGCGGTCCGCTTGAACATGTGATCGCTGCAAAAGCAGTTGGCTTTGGTGAAAATTTATCAGACGATTTTAGAACTTATGGTAAACAGATCATCAGCAATGCACAGGCAATGGCAAGGTCATTTGTTAACCGTGGTTACAATCTTATCAGCGGCGGTACTGATAATCATTTAATGCTGATCGATCTTAGAAATAAAAATCTCACTGGTAAAAAAGCACAAGAAACTTTAGACAAAGCACATATCACTCTTAATAAAAACGCTGTGCCGTTTGATGATAAATCTCCATTTGTTACTTCAGGTATTCGTGTTGGTGTACCGGCTGTTACTACAAGAGGCATGAATCAAGCTCACATGGAAACAGTCGTTGAAATGATCGACAAAGTATTGATGAATGCAGATGATGAAAAAACAATTGCATCTGTAAGAGCCGACGTAAAAGATTTCATGAAACAGTTTCCGCTTTATCCTGAATTGGGATGAATGATTATCTTAGGTTAAATTTTCAACTATGATCCAGCGTATTCAAACTGTTTGGCTTTTTCTATCAGCACTTTTTGCGGCGCTTACTTATAAGTTTCCATTTTATACAGGAAATATTCTTAACAAAGAAAATGTTCAGGTATATGAGAAGCTCGTGGCTTCGTCCAGCTTTCTTCTTTTGATTTTTACAGCTGTGTTAGTTGGGGGAATGATCTATATTATATTTATGTATAAAAACAGGAAGCAGCAAATTTGGCTTACAGTTGCTGCCGCGGGACTTTCTATCATAAATATTATTCTTTATTTCAGCGAATTGAAAAAGTTCACCAGCGGCAACATGGCTTTAACTTCTGTATTTGCTTTGGCGATCCCGGTTTTTCTTTTATTAGCAATAAGCGGAATTTGGAAGGATGAAAAATTGGTGAAGAGTCTTGATCGCCTGCGATAAATTACCTGCCTAATTCAAATTCGTAAGCAGTGACCGGCTTACTCCCTTGCGCTGTTTTCACTGTTATTTTATTTGTGATCGTGTAATCTCCTTTTTTATAAATAAAATTATTGTCTGCGCTGCTGAATAATTCATATCCATTTACAAGCAATTGTTTTTTCAATTCCTCCTGTTCGTTCTCATAATAAGTTCTGTATAAAATCAATCTTGAGGTATCGGCGCCGTCATAAACATCCATAAAGCTAACTGAACGGAGCAAATGTTTTACGAGATCTTGCCTTTCATAAGAAGTATAATAATAATTACTATACCCTTTGGCGATCTCTTTATCTGACAAAGAAAAATGGGAATTTTTCAGCAAAGTATCCGCAGCACGAACAGAAGCATTCAATAATTTTTCAAGTGACTTAATATCCAGCTTCTGTGAAAATGAGATCTGAAAACAAAAACAAATCAATACAGAAAATATGATCTTCATAACGGCAAACTAACTGAATTTACCCCGCAATCACTGTATAGCTTTTGTTAAAGCGGTTTATTGAACAAGAAATGCTTTTGACAGGTTTTTTTTTGGTGCCATTAGAAATTGTGCAGTAATGCTTTGTTTGCTTTTCTTAATATCAGCAGGTTTGCCTGCGAATACTACATTACCGCCTTCGTCACCGGCTTCTGGGCCAAGATCAATGATCCAGTCAGCGCTGCGAACAACATCCAGGTTGTGTTCGATAACGATAATAGAATGCCCCTGCTCGATCAATGCATTGAAAGACGTGAGTAATTTTTTTATATCATGAAAATGAAGACCAGTTGTGGGCTCATCAAAAATGAAAAGTATCTTATTGGCATTTACACCTTTTCCTTTCCCAAGAAAAGAAGCAAGCTTCACACGTTGCGCTTCACCACCGGATAATGTATCGGAAGATTGACCCAATTTGATATAACCCAATCCGACATCACTCAAAGGATGAATGGCTCTTACGATAGCAGGCTCAGTAATAAAAAAATCGATCGCTTCATCCACACTCATATCCAGCACATCAAAAATGCTTTTGTCTTTATATTTTACTTCCAGTACTTCTTCTTTAAATCTTTTCCCCCCGCATGATTCGCAGGTCAAATGAACATCCGCAAGAAATTGCATTTCGACAACCTGCTCTCCTTCTCCTTTGCAGGTATCACAACGACCACCATCAACATTAAAAGAAAAATGCTTTGGCTCAAAGCCACGCATTTTGCTCAACGGTTGCTTGGAATACAGATCTCTTATTTCATCATAAGCTTTTATATAAGTAACAGGGTTGCTGCGGCTGCTTTTGCCGATCGGGTTCTGATCTACCATTTCAATCTGTGCAACAGATTCGATATCGCCTGTAATTGTTTTATGCAATCCTACTTTATCAGCAAACTCACCTTTTATTTTTTGTAAAGCAGGATACAAAATTTGCTTTACCAAAGTCGTTTTACCGCTGCCGCTTACACCACTAACCACACAAAGCACATTCAACGGGAATTCAACGTTGATGTTTTTAAGATTATTCTGTTTTGCTCCTTCCACTTTAATTGAGCGGTTCCATTTCCTGACATTCTTTGGCGGTTCGATCTGCAATTCGCCCTTTAAATATTTACCCGTAAGGCTTTGAAAGTTTGAAACGATCTCATCATAATTTCCTTCAGCAACAATTTCACCACCCAAATGCGAAGCCAACGGTCCCATATCAATAATATGGTCAGCTTCACGCATCATCATTTCATCATGCTCAACAACTACTACTGTATTTCCAAGATCACGAAGTTCTTTTAAAACCCGGATCAGGTTTTCGGTATCTCTCGAATGCAAACCAATGGAAGGTTCGTCCAAAATATAAAGTGAATTGGTAAGATTGCTTCCCAAGTTTCTTGTTAGCTGGATACGCTGGCTTTCACCACCGCTTAATGAATTAGCCAAACGACTCATCGTGAGATAACCTAATCCAACATTCAATAAAGTATTTAACCGGTTATTTATTTCAATGAGTACTCGTTTGGCAACCTGTTTTTCATAGTCTGAAAGTTTTGCTTCTAACCCACTGAACCATTGCTGGAGATCCTTTACTGGCAATTCATTTAATTCACCAATATGTTTATCGCCAACTTTTACATATAATGCTTCTTTGCGAAGACGGTATCCTTTGCATTCCGGACAGGTTGTTCTTCCACGATAGCGACTTAACATAACACGATACTGAACCTTGTATAACTGTGATTCAACATCTTTGAAAAAAGCATTGATCCCAATGTTATCGATGCCTTCCCACAAAAGTCTGTAATGCTTTTCTGTAAGATCACCGATCGCTTTATGAACAGGAAAGCCAGTTCCGGCAGATACTTTAATAAATTGTTTTCGCCACCAATCCATTTTCTCGCCACGCCATGCTGCTACCGCTCCGTCATACACACTTAATCTCCTGTCAGGAATAACAAGATCAGCATCTATTCCCAACACCTGGCTGAAACCTTCACAGGTTGGGCAAGCACCGTAAGGATTATTAAAAGAAAAAAGATTTGGTGACGGTTCTTCAAACTGTAAACCATCTAGCTCGAAGCGATTATTGAAATGAAGAAGTTTTGGCTTCCCGGTTTGCTCTTGTACTTCCACGTACACATCTCCTTCGCCTTCATAAAAAGCGGTACCGATAGAATCTGACAAACGATGAATATCATCTTCATCAAATTCCTTTACTACTATTCTATCTACAAGAACAAATATTTTCGATTTCTTGTTTCCTATTTCTGATTTGCCTTCAAGCAGATCCTCCAGTCTTATTATTTCTCCATCAACATACATTCGGGAAAATCCCTTTTGCACAAGAATATTCAGCTCTTCTTTTATTTCACGGTTCTTATGTTGTTTTAATGCTATGAGAATATAAACCTTATCCCCCTCATTAAGCTTCTTTATAGCATCCACTACATCTTTCACATCGTCCTTTTTTACCTGCTTGCCTGAAATGGGTGAAAAAGTTTTTCCAGCCCTTGCATATAGCAACCGGAGGTAATCATAGATCTCCGTCATACTACCCACGGTGCTTCGCGGAGTTCGTGTTACAACTTTTTGTTCGATGGCAATAGCAGGGCACAAACCTTTTATATAATCCACATCAGGCTTGTTCATCCGGTTCAGGAATTGTCTTGCATAGGCACTGAGGCTTTCCGCATAACGTCGCTGACCTTCTGCATATAAGGTATCAATTGTAAGTGACGATTTGCCTGAGCCTGACACCCCTGTAACCACAATAAGTTTATTTCTTGGTATCTCAACGCTGACATTTTTGAGATTGTGCACCCTGGCGCCCCGAATAAAAATAACATCGGTGCCGGGTACTTTCACCCTATTTGTATCGGAGTTTTTCGATTTTGTGGTTTGCATGAAGGGTCACAAATTTACGCTGAGTCATTAGAAATCAATACAATCATTAACATTTCATTTTAAAAAAAGATTCGATTTTCATTTCCCGATAGTTGGCAGTTGTACTTTTTCGCTTAATTTTATTGTCCGGTTACACAATAACTGTTCAACCAAAAAAAAATCTCGCCTATTGATCCTACAAAATCTACTCTAATTGTTTTCTTGATCATTCGTACATACTGAAAACCAAAACCAATATCTAAACCACCAAAAACCGTTTATGAAAGCATTTGCAAAAAAAACTGACAACGATCTCATTCAACTTTTTGTTGAAGGAAACACTGAAGCTTTGGAAATTCTTGTACTCCGTCACAAGGACAAGCTTTACACATCCATTTTATTTTTAGTAAAGGACAAATACCTTGCTGAAGATATCTTCCAGGATGTTTTTATCCGCATTATTGATACAATGCGTAGCGGAAGATACACTGAAGAAGGTAAATTCTTACCATGGGCCATGCGAATTGCCCATAATCTTTGTGTCGATCATTTCCGTAAAGTAAAAAGAACACCGACAATTAAGAACGGTGATGACAAAGACATTTTTGAAGTGATCAATTTTTATGAAGACAGCGCTGAAAGCAAAATGATGAAACGTCAAAGCCACGACCGTGTTCGTGAAATGCTTGATCGTCTTCCGGAAGATCAGCGTGAAGTGATCATTCTTCGCCATTATGCTGATATGAGTTTTAAAGAAATTGCATCGATGACAAACTGCAGCATCAACACTGCTTTAGGTCGTATGCGTTACGGTCTTATCAATCTTCGCAAACTAATGATGCAAAAACAAATTGCCTTATAAAAAACCCAAGCCCTTGTCATTCTGTATTTCCCATCAGTTTTAAGTTGAATTTTCACCTTGCCATACCTGGTAGGCTCTTACAGAATGACACCTAATTAAAAACCCTTCTCAATGAGAAGGGTTTCTTGTTTTTATGCCTGAGCAGTTCTACTTTTTATTTTTCTTAAACGTTTCGATCCCGCATTCCAGCCACTCAATAAATTTATCTGCATCCGGCGTGTAGTATTTTGTTTTCGTCAATGCTATTTGATCTGCAGAGATAATAGCATACTGAGGTTGTGAGGTAGCGCCAAAGTTTTCGGTCTGGAATGTTGCCCATTTATCACCTACTGTGATTATTGATTTTTCCTGGCCTGTTGAGGTTTTATAAATCGTTTGTTCCGTAAGCGGAAGTTGCCTTCTTTCGTCAACGTATAATGAAACAACAACAAACTCATTTCGCATCAGGCTGTCAACTATTCTATTTGTCCAAACTTTTTCTTCCATTCTCCGGCAGTTTACACAAGCCCAGCCTGTAAAATCTATCAGCACCGGTTTATTTTCAGTTTTTGCTCTCTCCAATGCCCGGTTATAATCTTTTATGGGTTCATACTTTTCAGCGCAATTCACGGGATGTTTATATACGCTATAACAAAGAGGTGGAGGAAAACCGCTGATCAACTTCAGGTTAGCCGATTTGCTGTTTGTTAAACCCGGGATCAGGTAAATACCGATCGCTGTAAAAAAGAAAATGAAAAAGATCCTCGTGAATGATATTTTTTTAATTGGACCGCTATGTGGGAATTTAATTTTTCCCAATAAGTATAATACCGTGAGGAAGGAAATGATGACCCATAAACCGATAAATATTTCTCTTTTCAGGATACCCCATTGCTTTACAAGATCTGCATTAGATAAAAACTTAACCGCTAGTGCAAGTTCTATGAAGCCCAAGACAACTTTCACATTTGTCATCCACCCACCAGATTTAGGAAGTGATTT
>Ga0193703_1000046_pt1 | contig 13090 bp, 32 predicted proteins | sample U3a2metaG_FD_143062 | JGI IMG/M metagenome (GOLD analysis project Ga0193703, IMG submission 143062) | Soil microbial communities from a riparian zone of the East river system, Colorado, United States - U3a2 | ecosystem: Environmental > Terrestrial > Soil > Riparian zone | place: USA: East River...
CCAGTAAGTGCTTTTAGTTTCGACCACAACGCTGCCATATCGCCGTCGTTCAATAACGTATAGCTTGGCTTATCATACCATCCCCGAGAGTCGCCATCGAATGTCTTACCAGGACGACGTACCCAAACAACGAATGTATTAGGTAGTGCATCTATCTCTTCAGGAAAGCCACCGTCGTCAATGATCACAAACTCAGGACGCATGTGAGGCTTCTTTAAAACTCTGTGCATGAGCCACTTAGCGAAGATGTCTGGTCCGTAGACCTTCTTGCAGTGATCTTCAGCAAGCATGATAAGTGACTGCCGCATACTGAACCCACTAAGCTCTGGTCGTGCCTTCTCCTTATCTGCGAAGCCATAAGGCTCTGCCAGTGCCGCAGCGAAAAAGTGCTTGAGTGGGGCACTAAATGAGTCAGTGATGACCTTAGGAGCTATGATCTTTCCTCCCAACGCTTGGTTCAAGTCTCGACACAGTTCAACTGCTATCGTGGACTTGCCTGTGCTAGGCGGTCCGTTGAGCACTACGTATTTGATTGGTTTTGTGTGACTCACACTCATCGCACTAACTCCCTTATCCACATCAACACTGGAACACTAAACCCACCGAGTAGTCCCATCGACACACCGACTACGACTGCCCTTATCAGTCTGATCGACGTGGGGCTCCCATGGAAAGGCCCATAGCTCTCTTGTCTGATATAATGATAACTTTGTTTTTTGCCCTTGTAACTGCGGTATAGAAGTTCCTTTTGTTCAGTAGCCATGAATGTCCCCTTGCTATGCAGTAGATGACCGTATCAAACTCTGATCCCTGCGCCTTATGCGTCGTGATTGCATAGCCCAACTCGATCTGCTTTCTAGGATCGTACTGGATAACAGTCTTATGATATGGGCTATACGTTGTCAGTCGTGCAGGAACAATAACATCGCCCGCACGATCAGATGTCTTGAGTGTCAACTCACCATCTTCAGCATCGAGGCCACTAATGCGTCCAAGCTCCCCATTGAACATATTCAACTTGTAATCGTTTTTGATCCAGAGGAACTTGTCTCCTTTTCTAACTGCGAGTCTCGGTTCTTTGGTGTCGTAACGATCCAACAATAGTAGCGGCCCTTTTCCGTTGAAACGTAGTTGCAGTGACGGATTGATACGCATCGTTCCATATTTTCCACGCCGAGTTGGCATGATGATCTGATGACTGTCATCGGCGAAGTCCTTCAATCCTCGTGTCATGTTGAGCATGTAGGCCAGTGGGTTCTCGTCGTAGATGATCACAAACCTATCGTTACGAAATGGTATCTTACTCTGCAGAATGCGCATTGCGTTAGACACAATGGCATCGTCACTGCGAAAGTTGTACATAAGTTCAACTGCTGGAAACTTCAACAGTGTCTCAATGAAAGGCGGTGTTCCTTCCTCTACAGGAGGCAACTGATTGTTGTCACCAAAGAACCTGATAGCTCCATCCTTACGCAGTGCATCCATTAACTGACCATGAAGTGTTGGCCCGATCATGGACGACTCATCAACAATGACAACTCTCTCTTCTAATGGCATCATTCGATTACGCCTCGGTTCATTCATTAATTCCACTGGCGTATCGTGAGGATCATCAGGCATGGGAAACTCCAACAGCCTGTGAATGGTCTTAGCCGGAATGCCCGTTAACTCCTGTACGCGTTTAGCCGCACGCCCAGTAGGAGCAGCCAGAACTGTCTTGATACCTAGACCAACTAACTGTCGATATACATGACCAAGGACTAAGGTCTTCCCTGTGCCTGCACCTCCTGTAATTCCTGCGATTGTATTCTTTAGATCACAACACACCTCAACAGCATGTTGTTGTTCAAGACTAAGACGACGTTCCGGGACGGACACCTTTGCAACTGCCTTCATCGCTTTACTCCTGGCGGTAACTCTGGACTAACTAGTAACCTCGTGACGTGATCAACTGAGACACCCTTACTCTTCTTTGCTGGCTCGTTTATCTCCAACACCTGCTGTGCCGTCTGTATTACTGCTGCCCGCATAAAGCTATTGACAGAGATGCCCAATAGCTTTGCTGCCTTCGTCACGAGGTTCCTATCGACAGCCTGACAACGCCACACCAATTGGGCTGTGCCGTTTTTAGGAGGCTCCCGTAGGTTGACCGTTACTGTGTATCTACTTTCAAACACGAGAGCCTCCGTCTGTTAGCGTCGATCCAGCATAGTCAGCAGTGCTGTAAACAACTGGTAATCGTAGTCACCTGCTGCACCAATAAGTTCGGCAAGACGTTGCATACCTGCTGCTTGTTGTTGCAACTCCTTAGCACGTACATGGAGCAACTGCTGACATACACGCTTATCCATAACACGGTTAGCTACATCTGTTTGATTGCCTTGAACCATTCTATTTCCATAGCCTGCGGCGTCAGACTCCATGGGTGCTCCTGCTCCTCCTCCTCCTGCAAACACACCGTGACGCTGTCTCTCAACACCTTCACGCTGCTCTTTCAACTTCTCTTCAAGTTCCATATCGCGTTGTCTTCTCAGTTCCTTGTCGAAAGTCATGTTACTTCTCCCTTGTGAGTGAATGGGTCCTGTGTGACTCACACAGGACCCGACTTCAACGGTAGTCGCTTCTATCGACCACGACCCTTCGGCTTCCCAGCAGGCTTTCTGCCACGCGCTGGCGCAGCATCGCCCTCATCTTCCTCCTGGTCTTCCTCTTGATCCTGTGGCTTTCTCTTGCTTGTGCCACGTGCAGGAGCCTCTGCCGCTTCGAGCGACTGGATTTCCGCACGCAACTCTCCTTCCCACGGCTTGTGACGAACACGAACACGCACTGAGCATCCCATCCACTCACTGGTGTCGATGACAGTCACATTGGAACTCAGACCAAACGCCTCGTACAACTTACGCATGTTGAATAGAGCGCGACGGTCTCCCTTCTTCGGAACAACTTGACGGTTCCAATAGAGAATGACGCCATCTGGGAAATCATCTCGTGTATCGGCCGGCACTTCATCCGGCGCAATAACGATCTTGATGGCGTAGTACTGGTTTCCCTTCCCAGACGTTTGCTTCTGGACATCCTGCACCTCACCGAGGTAGACGCCAGGGCGAAGCTCTTTCGGCTTCTCAACGTCGGCAAGGCTGTCTTCAAGTTCGATGATGTCCACATCTTCCTGGGCTTCATCGTCTTGTGTTTGTGCTTTAGCCATACCAACTCTCTCCTGTACAGTGGGTGGGATCGGCCACCTACACTTATATATTAACTCCCCCGATCAGGAGTCCATTTTGATCCCGTCCCAACGCTCACCGCCTTCTCTGGTCGGAACCGTTGTGATTGTAGGACCAACTTTATCTTTTGCCTTAGGTGCCATGCAATCTATGTGACTCACACAGTTGCCATCGACACGAAACCCATGTTCAGGTTTGACCGCTTTGCCACACACTGAGCAGGCTTCGTAGATCACTTCGGCACCTCCAACTTTTGATATCCGTTTTGTTCCCATTCGTGGTACCACCTTGCGATTGTCATCTGACCTTTGTCTGGTTTGTTTGCATCATACTTCAAGACGAACTCCTTCTCTCCTGAACTGGTAAACATCCTAGTTTTCATCGGCCTGCGATATCGCACTGGTCTAATCGCCAGCCTCCGCTTAGCCTCTACATTGGTGTCCTGAGACAAATGCCAAATCTCTGACCACCTAAACGACATATTGTTTACGAGCTTGCCGCCTAGCATAACGGTTACATAGTCGATAATGTCGTTGCCTCTGTCATCCTTCTTCGTCGTCGCATCATCTTCATGCGCCGTTGCAATGAAGTGAACACTGTGCTTTGCAGTAACTCGCAGTAGTCCTGTGAGCACTTCTAAAACGATGCCATTCCTACCACCATAGGCTGACACTCCTGGCATCTCCATCGTGGGCCTAAACTCCTTACCTGCACCAATGCCGTCCCTCACTGCTTTCTGTAATGCTCTAAATGCTAGCGCAGTTACAGAGTCACAGACAACCGTTTGAATGTCTTCGTTCTCTGCCAGTGCCTTGTCAAGGCCAAATGGATCATCACTCTGTGCGTGCTTGAACAACTCTGGCAACGCTTGGTCATAGAGCTTGAGCACATGAACATCTCGTCTATGGGCAACGCTCATGTGCTCGTTATCACCGAGAGATAACCACAACTTGTTCCCCGGTGCTGTGGCTGCAAAGGTCGTTTTGCCAACAGTCGCTGGACCCCAAAGGAATATCGCCATCCTGGAACCAGCTTCCTCGGCCGGCTGCGCGATGTATGGACCGACCTTGATAGCCCTTCTTGCAACACCCACAGCACACTCCATCTCTTATACAACACAACTTGCCGCACTGTTTAAAGGCCGTGTGACTCACACAAAGCCTTCTTTCACAGCCCACCATTCCTGCACTGTGATCTGCTTCGGTTCCATTTTCTCTATGATGCTTCTCGGTATCCATTTTTGATCCTTATCAATCCTGACTAGAACTGCTAGATCAGTTGACTCGTCACGCACAACTTCATCGATATCGATGTCAATGAAGTTGGCAACCTTCTCATTTCGTCGTGCCATCTTAGTTCTCCCTCTTCATGTCTTCGCGCTTCAAAGCCTTCAAGTCTTCGATGGCATCCTCGATAATGCCTATGACGTTCTTATTCCCTCCCAATGTTGCAGTGGCCAACTTCTTGATCACTGCATCGATCATGGCCTGCGTCCGCATAGACATCACTTGTCCTCCACGACTTTGCCATCAATTACGCGAACAATTTTGTACTCTTCGTCTGTGGTTAGCCAATGTCCGTACAATAACATCGCAACATTGGCTAACATCTCACTTTTATACGGGCCGTCCTCGTCGCCAGTCTCATCAGAAAAGTACCACTGACCTAACCGCTCATATGGGTTCTTGTGCATGTTCAACCCTCCATCAATCTCATGCTTACTCTGGAAGTGATGCTTGAGTGCTCCCTTTGCAAGGAACCACTTATCACACTTAGGGCACTTGAAGCTCTGGCCACCCATCTAGCCCTCCATTACTGCTCGTTCACTCGGACTCTTATCAGCCGGTATCATCTCTTGGAACTGTATCTGCCTTCCCTCCTTACTGTCGCAACAGAATGGTATGAGTGCGCACGGTCGAAAGTATCTGTTACACGAATGTGTGTACCTTGGCGCTCGTTCAAAATCACCAACGTACTGCTCGTACATATCAACCGTGTGCCGAAACCAAGCGGCCCAAGTCTCGAACGTTTCCTCATCTCTGACCAATGGCTCCACAACATACACATCTTCCCCCCTATATGTCGGTTTGATCTTCACGCCTGTGACCCTGGACCTGACGATCGGGAAACCAAAGATGATAGATGCCGCATAGCAGTATCCACTGATCTGATGTGAAAGCTCCCACTTAGCGCGCCATCCCGCATCAAGCCTTGCCGCTGTTTTATTCTCGTCCATAACAGGAGCATGGCCAAATTTAACGTGATGCACAAGTCCATCAACGGTACCGATATATCTGACTTCCTTTCCATCTTCAAACGTAACGACCACATCAAATACCTGCTCAATACCCACAAAGCTGCGTGGGTCTTTATCATCCTCCACGTAGATGGGCCAATTCTCCATCTTCGGTAGACACTCATCCACATAGCATATCGTAGCGAGTTGCATATTTTCCAGCGTCCGTACTTGGTCATCTGGGTTATCCACAAAGCCGGAGGAAGCTAAGATTGCGAAGTTGAGTTCTAGTAAGTGTTCCCTGAGAACGCCCCAATCCCCAGCGTTGAAGAAGTCTGTACCCTTCAACCTTAAGCCCTTCACTTGGTCCACACAGTCATGCCACCGCTTATATCCAAAGATGCGCTCACCAGCATACATGGCATGTTTCGGCTTCTTGTCCACATTAAACAACTGCCATATCCTAGTCGTCGCGAACACTTGATGCATTACTTCGCCTGCCTCTAGGGCCATTGACCGGGCGTTGCTGTCGTATCGGCGTTGGCTTGATATGACGCCCCACATCGGGCACTGGTTCACGGACTCCAGGCGGGAGTTCGAATACGCCTTCAGCTTCGTCTTCTGCAGAGGCGTCGTCTTCTTGATCGAGATCACCTTGAGCATCGATGTATGCCCCCTCTCCGATGTCATCTCCTCCAGTTGGTTCTGGAGCATCTCGTGGGGGAGTCCCGTGATTGACCGCTTCGTAGGCATTGAGATATCTCCTAACTGCTGTTGCTGAGTTGACCAACAATTCAAGGAAGCGATCTGTGGACTTCAACCTCTGCTCATGTAGATGCCTAACCAACAGGTCCTCTGCTTCTGCGAACTCAGCCTCTTCCTCCTTGTCGAAGAACCCGCCATCTGATGTCATAAACCCTGTAACTTTTTTCATGACTGTGTGACTCACACTGTTAGTGTTTCTCTGGTTCATTTACAACGCTAGCAACGTCAACACCGTCAACGTTCTGGCCACGGGCCAACTGCTGCATTCGCCTATTGTTAGCCTCACTCAACTCAGCAAATCCTTGCATTGAGTTTGCCATCTGCAACACAACATTTGCAGTTTCCTCATTGCTCTTGAGCACATCACCCAAACGCTCATACAGCATAGCAAAGAAGTACTTCACCTGTGGGTCCATGTCGGTCTTGTTCAGTTCACGCATGAACTCGTTGAATGTTGCACTGGCCATCTTATTCCTCCTCTACTTCTTCATACTCTTCACCTGTTGCATCGAACTCGTGCTTGAGTTGCTCTATCTCAGCCAGTCTCGTACTGACCTTGTTCTCGGCTGCCTCTAACCTGTCTATCTCCTTCTCCAACATATCGAGCTTGCCCTGTATGCGTTGGCCAATCTTTGACTGCCTAAGCTCTACCTTCCTATTCTTGGTCTGGAAGAACTCCAGCGTAGCAACCATTCGCTTGGCCCTAACAGTCTCAATATAAGCCTCAACCTCATCACGACTGAGATTGTCCAGTGTCGGCATCAGGACTAGCTTTGGCATTGTGTGACTCACTCAGTTCAAACTCAGGAACCTTCCCATGATGATCCTGCATCTGCGATAGATAGTGATCACCATCTTGGCACATTACAAACAAAGCGCCATTGATGTCCTGTAACACCTCGTGTAACTCACCCTTCTTTAAACAAGACGTATCCTTCGTCACACGTAACTTATCACCTAGCTTTATATCTATGAGCTTCATGATCCATCCTTTCCTGCATACGGGATCAACTTTCGTTTGAACTCATAAGGCTTTCTATTCTCGTTACGGTTAGCGTCATTCCTTGCCTTTGCCCTATGAGTACCACCAGTTCTGGCCAACTTGTTATATATGTACCCCTTACTGACGCCCCACTTAGTCACTATATCAGCTACCTTCATACCTGCTACGTAGTCAGCCATGGCGCCTTCGTATATCTCTTTCGTCACAGCAGGTCTCCACTTAGGCATTTCTATCCCTCCAGAAATATCGGTAGTCCCTTCAACTTCTCATGAAGTGCCCTCGCTTCTTCTTTAGACCTAAAGCTGGCCACATGCTTCCACGGCCGGTACCATGTTGCTCTAGAATAGAGTGCATACGGATACTCGTCAGCCATCCAGCGGTTCCAATCGATCTTATAGTGGTTCATGGTTCAACGCTCCAATATCTTAACTGTCCTGCGAGCCGATCCTGGTACCTTGGCAGCCTCGACCATACCTAACGCAATAGACACAGGCACCTTGTACTTAGACGCTGACAAATTACCTGCCAACGTACCAGCATTAAACGTTCTTACCTTCGCTGACACGTTGACAGTACAAACAAACTTAGGACTCTCGCCTAACGTGAAATCACCTGCCTCTTCCTCCTCCTTCGGGTTCTTAACAATACCTTCTTTGACTAGTCGTGTGAACGCAGCCTCCTTAGCCTTCTCTGCAAGCTTCTCAACAGTGTCCCAATAGAAGAAGGCGGCCAGTTCCATACCAGTGTTACTCCTGTCATCCTTTCCTGTGACCTTCAGGAACTCCTGGAACTGTTTCGTTAACTCGTTCACTATCGTCACCTTGTAGCTCATCACTGCCTCCTGTGTGACTCACACGGTTCAAGAACATTCCCAGGGCCTCATGTAACACTGTTACCTTTTCTCTTACCTTGGCTATATTTTTCCTGAAATACATATTGTCGTTTTCGTATTCACCTATCACTAACTCTATCGTTGAAAACCTATGGCCTCCATTGATACACTCCCGCCGACGACGAATGCACCCATTCATCGTCGGCCGGGAGTCGGTGACTTTAGTATGTGCATCACCGCACTGTGGACAAGGTATCTTCACTTAGAAAAAGACCTTAACTTTCTTAGCGACACCCTTCGTGGCCTCATTGGCAACAGCATAGGACAACTTACCCCATGCATGGCTAACCTTAACGGACTGTTGAGTCGGATCAAGCTTCAACTTATCAGTCGCACTCTTCTTGAACTCAGCGTCAAATGCTTCACGCGACTTGTTGGCCAGTGCTTGATCCTTCCTATATGTCGCAAACAACTTAGCCAACTTAGGCGACAACTCATCTACATCAACGTCAGTCCAATCCAACTTCTCTTTCATCTTAAAGGCCATTTGACCCTCCTGCTGTGTGACTCACATTCCCTGAACCAGGTCGGGGGAGGGATGGGAATGCGGGAGTCCCTCCCCCTTCCGTCGTCGAGCCATTACAGCCCGATTTGCATGATATGTCTCCTCTGTTGTTCAAGACTTCTTAATATCACACTCTACATCAACATGCTATCACTTTATGATAGCACTGTCAAGTGCCTGTCACAGTCTTGACACATTCGGATTAAACACCAAATCATCACAATCCAGGCCAGTTAGATGTGATAAACTTCCGATATATCGCCTAGCTTTTTCCTCATTGTCGAACGATTGCAACATAAATCTCCCTCTTTCTATATCGTTCATAGGATCGATAAGCACCATATCGACCGCGAACACTATTGGCCCACCGTGTATCCTGAACTTGAACTCCATCAGTGCCTCCGTCTCCTGGGCAACTCATCCAATCTTCCATGGCTCCCATTCTTTCAAGTCCCGTGCCTCTTTCGACTCAATATCATCTGCCTCTGCCCTCTTAGCTATCTGCCACACCTGATCCACCTTACAGTAGATCACCCATAGGAACACTGTGTGACTCACACAAATGGCGATGAGCATTAGGTGCATTGCATCATGCCTAGTCATACAACCTTCCTTCCCAAGTGAAAGTGTAATCCCACTCGGCTACAAGAAAACATAAACAGTTGATGATTTTAGAATCGACTTTCATGTCGTGCGGTATCTTAAAGTGTCCTCCCTTATCATTAAGGCCATTCTCTCGTAGAAACTTTAGAGCGTGTGAGTCACACGCACCATCACTACCAAAATACTCTCGCATCTTGGCACGCATCTCTTCAGTTGCTTGCGGCATGTCACACCTCCACTAAACGCACGACTCCATACCTTCTAACACACACTTAAGACGTGACTCAGATAGCTCACCACCATTCAAATAATGAATACAGTGAAGAGCCATAATAGTTGTATTGTATTTGGCTATCTGCGTAAAGTCCTGTCCTGGCTCAACTTCCCTCTTCCTAAGAAAGCCTACCACGACTGCCTTTGCTTCGACATAGAATACGTACATGTCTATACCTCCACTAAACGCACAGCAACAGGACAATCATTATCAAAGCATATCTGCATCCATAATCCTGATGCCCTAACAGCATCTTCAATGGACTCAAAGCGCTTTTTAGTCCTTCTCCATTTCGGATTGCGTGTCCAAAAGCCAAGCTCGTCCCCAATTCCAGCATATTCAAACGTATAACTCACTACCTTGTTAGCTGCATCCCTGTCCATCGTCATAACGCCGAAATGCTTGTTCGTTTGCGGATTGATCATTTTTACGCTCCCTTGTGTGACTCACACGCTGATTGCACTTATCTTCTGCTCTACAGTAGTACTGATGATCTGTTGTGGCTTTGAAGTTGCTCCTCACCAATGAGCCATAGCCACACTTATAACAATGCATAACACCCACGGCTCAATCCTCCTCCACTCGCTTACCTTCGACTATCCAATCAGTGAACACTTTCGCCTCATCTAATATGTCCGCCTGATCCACACTCTTCTTATTCCTCAGCACAGACAAGTACAAGGCCACTGCTCGCGCTACCTGATAAACCGTTGCTTCCATGGCTCAACTCCATCCAAGTATTACACCGAACAAGAACAACAACGCTATTGCTGTAACCAAGCCCATAATGATGTCCATTATAAGCCTTACATCACCATTGAGAGGATTATCCATCTGACCATCCCTTTATATTTTCGATCAACCACTTTGGGAGATACACCTTAGCCTCCTTAGCCGCACCATACATGGCTCCATGTGCAAACATCTTCATCCGATTGCGCCTCTCCTTATCAGTCTGTTTCATCAACAGACTTACATATTCTTCCTGAGAGAGTGTAACTCCATATAGCTCAATTACCATCGATTACCTCCACCTTGTTACCCCACACAACTCTCTCACCCAACTCCTTAGTGCTTATCCACCCATGTACATACAGTGCACCACTCCTATCAAGATACACTTCAAATTCATCATCAGCACATGCCTCTAGAATACCAACAAACTCCTCCCTACTCTTCCTATTGCCTTCAGCCCTCAACAACTTAACCAATACAGGCAAGGCTCGCCTGAGACTATCCATACTCTTGAGGCCCCTTCTGTGTGAGTCACACGCTGCCTCCACGTGTGTCCTGAGAGCCTGAAACCAATTATCGCGCCGCTTCACACTATCGCTTCTCCGCGTACTCTGCTTGCCTGTCCTGAGATCAATCATGGGTCTAGCCCTCTGCCCTGTGCTTCGCAGTAGGTAAGATATCATGAAAAGTAGGGGCTTGTCAAGTGCTATCTCACACCTGACAAGCCCCTAACTTCTTACCCTCTAAAGCTTAGCGTCGATTGCGTCCCTAACACTCTGCAATATTGCCGTCTGCTTTTCGTTAGGCTTGTCAATCTTATTGACAAAGCTAATGAAAGACTTCGCGATATCGTCCATTGCAGCCGTTGGATTAGCCAAGGCTCGCGAATTGCCTCTGGTATTCGTGCCTCTATGCACAGGCTTGCCATGCTTCTCGCCTGCCTTGGCAGCAATCGCAGTAAAGCTAGGCTTTTCAGTTAGCTTTACCTTCTTATCGCCTTCGCCAATCGTCTGCTTTTCATTCAGCAAAACGCTAGGCTGTCCGAATTGAGCCTTAATGGATGGCCCACTGAGCAACAAGGTGCCTGCCTTCTCGTCATACTTACCGTTAACCTTGTCTTCAAGCATACTGCACGCAACTTGAGCACACTTCTTGAGACTGTGCAGGAAGTTCGACCTAATAGTTGCCTTGCGCTTGCCTTCGGGCGTGTCCTTTTCCTCCTTAGTACTCAGGACCAATTCAGCCACGCCCTTAGCCCATGCGACGCGCTTAGCCTCTTGAGGTGTGCCAACATTGATCGTTTGCACCTCCTTGAAACCAAGCGCAATCCCTAACTGGTCATTTAGATACGCGCTTTGCTGTGCACCCTCCTTGCCAAGGAACGAGGTAGACAGATCGATACTCTTATCTGCCTTGGCTGCTTTGAAAATGCCCATCGTAAGCTTGCTAAGCAGATCGTAGCGCTTAGCCTCAACGGTATCCAACACTGCTTGCGCTTGTGCTTCTGCGCTATGCGCTTCTGCCAGTCCACGAATGACCAATGGGCCAACGTCCTTACTTAGTGCCGTGGCCTTAATCTTAGGAACAAGCGCAACACTCTCAGAAACCTCACTATCGCCTGCCTTTGCCTTCTTTGCCTTCTTAGCCATAACAAAACTCCCTTATCGGACTTCATTGTCCGCCTCTGGCGCTGTGTGACTCACACAGCGCCAGAAACTTACAATGCCTTAGTTAATCAACTTTGGCCGTCTGGTTGCGCGGAACTCGCTTCCCATTCCATCCCTTTTCCTTGACACACTTGGCGCGGAACTCTTGCCAAGCTTTGGCGCCTTCGCCTTTGGCAACTGTCTTTCTTGCCTCGCTCGTGCGCCACTCACCTCCACAGGCTTTGAGCGCTTCGCCATACGTGGTTGTGTTACCTTGAGCGTAAACAACACTGACACTCGCCAAGGAAACCAACGAAACGAGAACGAGCGAACGAAAGGATTTGGCCATTTTAGTCACTCCCTTTAGGGCATGGCCAACACAGTGTTGGCCATTTGATCGCCCGCAATATGCCTATCTCTGACATAGGCACATTATGCGCAATCACGCACCTAACTCTTTGGCCGGATCAATCTTCTCATCTAACGGCCACACAACCTTGTCACTTCTTTCAACTACTCGATAATTATGTGGCCTGCTTGTCTTATCCCATACGTCTTTGGCAAGGTCTAGTTCGCTGAACGCGCCACTATCATACCAATTCCCATCGACACTCTTATATTGCAAAACCCAAAGTTTCATCTTACCTCTCCCTTTTTCTCGCCTACCCTTTCCCGTCCACACGTTAGGGGGTAGTCGATTAGCTCTGTTGCATCTGTCTGGGCACCTCGTTCGTTTCAACAATCATGTTGTCGCATATCCTTTTGTCCTTTGCAACCCTCTGTGTGACTCACACACTCACATTATTGTGATCAGACACCTCTTTACAACCTCTGTCAATCACTATCTTACCTCTCGATCTCATGAACTTATAGTTCGATCTTATGACCTTTTAGGTCGATCTCTCTTATTCGTACATCGATCTCACGAGTATCTCTTAATTCTCTCTATCGATCTCACCAATTCTATAGGCGATCTCACGAAAAACTATCTTCTATCTCTAACGATCTCATGAATTATCTCTTTATCTCTTAATCGATCTCATGAAATAGTTTCTGTTTGTTAGTTCGATCTCATGTGTGATCTCTCTCATTCTCTCTAAATCCGCATTCTTTACTCTTGGTCAACTATCAGCGCCACAGGCGCGGATTGTTGCCCATTGCTATCAGTGAAACTCTCTCCTATCTCTCTCTTATCGTGTGACTCACA
>Ga0193703_1000047_pt1 | contig 13090 bp, 19 predicted proteins | sample U3a2metaG_FD_143062 | JGI IMG/M metagenome (GOLD analysis project Ga0193703, IMG submission 143062) | Soil microbial communities from a riparian zone of the East river system, Colorado, United States - U3a2 | ecosystem: Environmental > Terrestrial > Soil > Riparian zone | place: USA: East River...
CCCTACAAAGCGAAGATCACTTCTCGGGAGGCGCTGTTCTACTGGCTGCCGTCCGGGGTGTTGGTCGATCCGTGCGCCGGACCCGGGGATCTGATCATCGCCGGGTACCGGGCCGGTCGGCAGGTGCTGGCGGTCACGGATCGGCCGACCGCGACGGCGGTAGCCGGGCTCGGCCAGGGAATGCTCTTCGACCCGGCCGCGGACTGATCATGATCGAAGTGATCGTACTGGCCGCGTTGCTGGCGCTGATCGGCGTGTTGATCTGGGCTATCCGGCGGGACTATCGGCGCTTGCCGCCTGAGGTGCGCGCCCTGCTCGATCATTGGACGCATCGGGATCTCGACTGATCAACATCTCAGTTCGGCCACGGCAGAGCGTGTAAACGACCACCATGCGCCCTATGGGCGCACCGGGGTATCTCGGGGTGATCGTCGCCGTGGCTGGCGCACTCATCGCTTCGATCATCGCAGTGGTGGCGTGGATCGCCACTATCAAACGATCTTACCGCTGCCGTTGCGGGCACCTGCGCAACGCACACGAGCACTACCGAAGGGGCTCTGATTGTGGGCTGTGTGGCTGCCCCCGGTTTCGAGCCGTAGTGAACCGTTCGGCGCGCGAGAGCCACCGGGCGACGCTGCGCTATGTGCACGGGGCAACCAAGCAACCCGTGTGAACGACCCACCTAGAGAGGATCTGTCATGCGAGACGTACTGCGACTGGTGCCGTTGATCGGCTACTACGTCGAGATCGAATGTGCTGAGGGGTCGTGGGAGGGAGTGGTGGACGCGGTGACCTTCGGCGGCGACGGGGCGCGCCTGCGGTTCAGCGATGGCTCTGTCACACACGATGTCCTCGATCCCGACGATTGGAATCTCACCGTCTACCGGCGGGCGCCACATGCCGAGTAGATCGACGTCGAACCGGCTGATCATCCGGCTGCCGCAGTGGTGGGCCACGCTCGGCGCGATCGGCGCCGACCCCATCGTGCACGAGCCGTACGCCCGTGCCGCGCGCAAAGCCGTGCAGCTCTACGTGGACCTGGCCGTGGAGATCGAGACCACCCGGCTGGCCGTGCGCGCCTGTCACCCCCGCTTGATAGATGACGCGCACGGCTGGCCGGGAATCTGCACCGCATGCTGGGACCCCACCCGCGACGATCACCAACCGTGGCCGTGCCCGACGCTGCGCGCGGTCGGCATCGACACCGACGGGCATCATGATCGCGACCTGCGCCCGGGTGGGTACGAACCTTCCACGGACATTGACATAGTTCCGCCGGACGGTGGATGACTCGTCTACTCTGCACGCGCGGCCTGGACCTTGCCGTTTACACGGGCCGTAGGAAGGCGTCCCGATGGCTGCACGGATGGGTGGGTTTAACCCTGGCCCCTGGGGGTCCGGCGGATGGACCACGTTTCATGATCGCCGCTACCGACTATGGCATGTGCGGTTGGCCGACGCTCCGCTTGACGGCCGGTTGATCGACGTGTCGTGGGGCATCGTGATCTGTGACCGCGTCTCCCCGCGCGGCACCATGCACATCCTTGATCATGTACCGCAGCTCCGGGTGGCCACCTACTAGCGGGAGGATCCACGATGGCCGACTACCCGAACGGTTACAGCGAGCGGTTCGATCCCTGGCCGAGCTACGGTGATCCGTCGATCGTCGATGGCACCAACGTGCGCCCGGACGTGCTGACCGACCGGTCCGCACTGGTCGCGCTGCGGGCCTGGGTGTTGCAGGAACGCGACCATGCCTTGCGCATCACCATCGGCAACGGGGCGGCGTCCAGCCTGCGCTACGCCATCGCCATGACCGACGTGGCGGCCGTGTTGTGGGAGTGCATCGCGAAGCTACCGCCGGATGCGCGGGTCCGGATCCTGGGCGAGCGTCCCACCCCCTACCGGCGTCCGCGACCGGTGCCGCGGATGTCCAGCTACGCGCTGCCGTCCATGATCGACGCCACGGATCCGGCGCTGCCTACCCTCGATCGGGGCACGCTGCACTACTAGGCAACGGCGCGCGTCACACCCCCGATAGTTCACGGTGTACCGGGGGTATGGTAGAGTGACCCTTCCGGGGCATCGTCAGCTCCGTGAGTCGAGAGGATCTGATCATGGAACTGCGCGTCTGCGTATGCAACCCGGGATGCCCCCGCGAAACCCGGTCCACCTTCGCCCCGGGCCACGACGCGGTCTACCGCGAGCGGATGCGCAGCATGTTGCGCGTCAAGCTGCTCTCGATCGATGAGGTGCGGCACCTGACCGTGGACCTGTTGCAGATGCCCGGTCTGTTCCGTCAGATCGAAGAGAACCGGTGAGCGCGCCCACCGCAACCATCGCGCGCTGCTCGGCCGGACACACCTGGCGCGGCGAGGACACCTGCCACTGCGCCGGATGTCACCAGACGTTCGCCGATGCCGAGCTGTTCGCCGCGCATCGCCGACCCACCCGCACCCGCAGCCTGTGTAAACGCCCGGGTGAGCTGGGCTTGGCGTGCGTGTCCGGCGTGTGGAAGCTACCGCCTATGCCCGTGCACGACCGGCGGGCGCGCTGGGCCGCGCTACGGGCGATTGCCGAGGACCAGGCCCGAACCGAGCTGTAACGCGAGACCCGCAGTAACCGAAGAGAGGACATCCCGATGGCGAGTCTGAAAGCACTGACCGATGACGTCGAGGTCGACGAGATCTTGCACTACCTACGGGCCTGCGACACCCAGGACCGCGCGGCCCGGCTGACCGCACAGAACGTGCACGCGATCGTCAGCCTGCTTGATCACCTGTTCACCGCGACCGCGCTGGTCCCGGCCGTGCGCGGCGCACTGATCGACCTGTTGCGGCTGGCGCGCAGCGAGAAGTTGGCCGAGCTGTTGGTCAAGATCGATCCCGAGGGGGACATCGGTCGCCTGGCTAAGGTGGCGTGATCATGGAGGGGAACGAGCGTGGCACTGACCCGCGGCGGATCGAGCCAGATCGAACAGACCCAACCGGGACAGCCGATCACGCCGATACAGATCAGGCGCTGCCGGTGGATCCTGCACCGTGGGCCCCGCGTGTTCGGCTCGATCAGCTACGGCTATCTGATCATCGTCGGCCCGGGGCGGCGCTACTGGAGGCCTACGCGCAAGGGCGCCTGTGGGCTGGCCCGGCAGATCCGGAACCTGACGATCGAGACGTGACGTCCCCGGCCGCGTGGGTGCACTGCTCACCGGCGCTGCTCGGCCACGGGGTGCACTGCGGATCCTGTCCGCGCCGGGCCTGTGTGTGCGCGGTGCGCGGCAGCCATGATCACTTGGTTGATCTGGCCTGGCTCGGGATGCCGGGATGGTGAAGATCATCGTGATTGGGGCGCTGATCCTGGCCGCCGGGGTGGTGGCCTACGTCGGGCTGGTCGTGCTGGCCGTGGCCGTGAGCCGTAGCCAGCGCAACGAGGACGATGCTGACTGGGGTACCGACGACCGGGGGGGCGAGCGATGAGCGCGCCGCACCCGTTCTGTCTCGTTACCGTGGTGATCACTCCGTTGGACGTGGACGGCAGGCCGGATCACCGCAGCACCGTGACCCTGTCCGGGACCGGTGGACCGATCGAGGTCGAAGCCGATCACGTCATGATCAGGTGGCGGCCGGATCGGGAGACCGGAACGCGGTTCACGATCGCCGGATCCCGGGAGTGGATATGACCGCGGCGAGCGTGTGCGCCTGCCTCGCGCTGGCGGCCCTGTCCGGGCTGATCTTCGGCATGAGCTATGCACAGGAGCATGGAGATTCTGATCTTATGCGTGTTCTGTGTGGCCTGCGGGATGGTGCTGGGCTGGGCCGCGCACGCCGCGTTCGGCCTGCGAAGCCCGGATACGTGGGACGGCACCGACAGGAGCGATCACCGTGACGATCAGTAGCGCGCAGGCCAAAGCCAACGTAGCCAAGGGCAAAGAGTGCGAGCGGATGGCGGCCCGGTTCCTGACCGTGGCCCTGCACCTGCCCGATGATCAACAGGCGATCCGGTATGTGCGGACCGGGCACAGCCGGGCCGGGGATCCGGGCGACCTGGACAACCTGGGCCAGGGGCTGGTCTGTTCGGTGAAGGACAGCGAGCGGGCCTATGTCGGGATGTGGCTGGCCGAGTTGGACGAGATGGCCGGGCCGGACACCGCGGTCCGATTCTTGATCCACAAGTGGCGCCATCATCCCATCGCCACCTGGCATGCCTACGTGCGCGCCGGGGTGTTGATCCCGCTGACCACGGTGGACCGCGACGAGGGCGGCGGCAACGGCACCGCGGGGTACCTGATCGGCGAGTGGGCGGCGCGGACGCTACGCGCGGATGCGGCCGACCGGTTGCGCACGCCGGTCCGCTTGGACCTGGGCGCGCTGACCACCATGCTCATCCTGTCCGGGTTCGGTGGGCACACAGAGAGGCAGTGATCATGGGAGCGTGTGAGGAGATCCACGACCGGGAACGGTCGCTGATCTGGACGCTGGCCCCGAAGGTGGTGCACTTCCTACATCGGCGCGAGGGTGCCGCGGAGACCGACCCGGCGGCCGAGGTCGACTGGGGGCGGGTGCGGTTTCGGGTCAGGTTGGCGCACACGCCGATCACGATCACCCTGGCCGTTGACCCGTAGGTGATCAACGGCGTGGTGATCACGTCCACCCCGTAGAATGATTCGTGGTCGGGGGGTCACTCGGTCTCGCCTGTTGACGACATCCGGGTCCCGCTTGGCAGAGGCGCGGTCCACACACGCATCCTCACCCCCGGCTCTCATGGCCCCACCCGGGAAAGACTTAGATCCTCTCGCCCGGGTGGGGCCACCCGCATGTCCGGAGACGGATCGTTTAAACCGTCCGGCGCAGGGCAACCCAATCGTGATCGATGCGTCCTAGCCTGTGCGCACGCCGCGTGTGGCTGCGCGGCCCGACACTGACAGGCTGGACCCTCTCATGCATCGCATGTCTCGATCCGTGCTGTTCGTATCCCTGATCCTGGCCCTACTGGTGAGCGTGGTCGCGGCGTCCATGCCCGCCGACGCGGCCGTTCCGATTCGACCGATCACCCCGCTACAGGCCCGGCACCTGATCGCCGCCAACCCGTGCACCGCGTTCCGGTTCGGCGCCGCGCCGCGCTCGTTCGCCGGTCCGCATCTGCCCGGTGATGCGGTCGCGGCCCGGGTGGGTCGGCACACCTGTTTTGACCGGCTCGTGGTGGACATCGAGGGCGGGCTACCGGGCTGGTCGGTCGCCTACCACGATCGGCTCATCCAGGACGCGAGCGGTCAGGTCATCCCGCTGCGCGGAACCAAGGTGCTGGAGATCATCCTCTTTACCAACGGGCACAACATCAACACCGGGCGGCCGACCTTGACCGGTCTCCCGCGGCCGAACTTCCCGGTGCTGCGGGATGCCGTCCTGGCCGCCGACTTCGAAGGTCAACTACAGCTCGGGTTGGGCACCCAGGGAACGCATCCGTTCCGGGTGTTCACGCTGCCCGGGGCCCGCGGGCACACCCTGTGGATCTTAGATGTCAAACACTGACGTGAAGCACTAGGCCGAGCGGCGCAGCGGCTTGGTCGCCCTATCGATCAACCGATCTTGGTCCGAACGCGCGAAAACCCTGCGGGCTTGGTGCTCCGCAGGGCTCTCGCGGGTTCCTAGGCCGACCCGTCACGGGGTCACTGCGAGTATATCCACACGCGCGAGAGCCCCACGGGTTGGCGTTCCCGCAGGGCTCTCGCTCGACTTCCGACCTGACGTTCGCGCGGCCCCCGACTGGTCACACTCCATACCGGTGACCAGGGTCGCGCATTCCCGACCGGTTCCGAGGGGCGGACCGGCTGGGCCCCATATGGCAACTTGCGGCGTGCCCGGAAAGACACGAACGGAGGATAGAACGGCGGCCCGTGTAAACGGGGCCAATCTGAGATGTTGATCAGACTACCGTTATCAGGGGGACGGGGTAGGCACCCCCCATCTTCGGCCTACCCCATCCCTCCCCCGCAAGGCTTACCCGTTGACCGGGTCGGAGTCGATGGTCGTCACCATGTCGTGCAGGTGGCGAGCACAACCCGGGTTCGGGCACACCGGGCGGGCCACCACGATCCACGAGCGGGCCACCCGCATCGTGTAGCCGCAACCGTCCGGCCCCGGGCACCATGCCTTGATCATGCGGGCGCGCTGCGGGGACGGGCCCACGTAGCCCCACCCACCGGCGCCGGTCGGCACCGGGACGCCATCGACGGGGACCAGCGCGGTCGAGCGCTCGACGTTCAGCGCGACGTGCGGGTAGGCGCCGAGCTGGGCCTCTGCCATGAGCATGAGTTCCATCTCGAACGACGGACCGGGCAGCATTTCGGTCGGCTTGCCTTCCAGGCCGAGCATCTGACCGAACGCGGCAAAGATCCGGTCGTGGCCGTGGTCGCAGTCGAACAGCACGTGCAGCATCTCGTGGATCATGACTCCGAGCACCGTCGAGGCGTGCGCGATCTCGGGAGAGATGAACATGTGGTTGATCTTGTCTTCGGACCGGTCGGAGCGCCACGACTGGCCGAGGATGACGGAGTTCTCACGCTTGGCGCCGTAGCCGAAGCCCACCGAGATGTGGATCCGCTCGGGCATCGTGTAGAGCGCGATGCCGGGGATCGTCCTGCCGGTCTCGGCGGCGGCCGTGTTGATCAGCTCGGCCAGCTCATCGAAGCGCGGGCGCAGGATCTGGTAGGCGGCGGTCAGCCACTCTTCGCGGGTGGCGTAGCGGGGGGCGCTGGTCGGGTTGCTCATCGTGTGCTCCGGGTATTCGGGCGCCGGGGGGGCGCTGCCTGTTGACGTACTCCTAGTATAGCACCCCGTTTAAACGGGCAGCGCGGGAAATAGTAGACCGATAGGGTGACGTTGACCACCGGGGCAGAGCGGCGCAGACGCGTACCGGGCGTGCGCTACGATGGGTCTACCGATGGCTGGTCGGAACGGGAGCGGTCGTGGCCCCGCGGGACGACGACGAGCAAGAGTGGATCAACCACGATCCGGGGGCCGAGCTGCAAACCCTGGCGGCGGCCCGGCGTGGACGCGAAGCGCTACAGCTCCGGTTGGGTGGCGCGTCGTATCTGGAGATCGGCGAACACCTGGGCATCCCGACGCGCGAGGCCAACCGCATCGTGGCCGTAGAGATCGAGAGCCAGGTACCCACCGAACTGCGCGATGAGGTGCGCGCGCTGACCCTGGCCCGGCTGGACATCATCCTCAAGCGCAACATGATCAAGCTGGGATCTTCCGCGGCGACGCCGGATGAGCAGGAACGCGCCGAAGACATGGTGCTCAAGATCACCGATCGGATCGTGGACATCACCGGCGCACGGGCCCCGACCAAGATCGACGTCACGACGACCGACGCCATCGATGAAGAGATCAAGATCCTGGTCGATGATCTGCTCAAGGCGGTGCCCCCGGCACCGAACGTGACCCCACCCGGGCGCACCGACGGCGAGCGGATCGACCCCGATCTGTCGCGCGGTTCCGGACGCTGGCAAGGTCGGATGCACCGGGGCGGGGCGAACGGCCGGGAGGGCAACAGTCGTAGCCAAGACAGTCGTGACCGTCGCTACGATGACCCCAACGTGAGCTGATCATGGGTAGGCCGGTGGTTGACTGGGCGGGCGGGCACGAGCGTCTGGTGACCCGCACGTCCGCGGGCGGTGCGCCCCCGTGGGCCGACCTGGACACCGAACGCAAGGTCGCGCTGCGCAACCGGCTGGAAGCCGAAGCCGAGCGCCGGGCCACCCTGTGGCGCTGCGACCGGGTGTACTGCGACGGCGAGCCCCATCCCGCGGTGCACGACGGGGAACCGGACTACCCGGTCCGGCACGCCCGGTGGAATCAGCTACCCCCGCCGGACGCCGCGCGCTGGGTCAACGACCGGATGGGCAACCGCGCGCAGTACACCGAACCGTGGTTCGAGTGGATGATCATGGCCGGTCGCGGGTGGGGCAAGACGCGCACCGGGGCCGAGTTTGTCAAGTGGCGCAATGACCATATCGGCGCGGGGCATCGCATCGCGCTGGTCGGGCGCACCGTGCCGGACGTGCGAGACGTCATGATCGAGGGTGAGTCCGGGCTGCTGCGCTGCTACCGGCGCAGCGAGCGACCCCACTACATGCCTTCCAAGCGGCTCGTGGAGTTCGACAACGGCGGGCGCGCGTTCTGCTACTCGTCGGAGGAACCCGACCAACTGCGCGGACCGCAGCACCACACCGGGTGGGTCGATGAGCTGGCCACGTTCTACGCGCTCGATCAGGTGATCAGTAACTACCGGTTGGGCATGCGGCTGGGCAACCATCCCCGGTGCGTGATCACCACCACCCCGCAGCCGCACCCCGAGCTACGCAAGATCCTGACCGACCCCAAGACGGTGGTTACCACCGGTAACACGTATGAGAACCTGGCCAACCTGGCGCCGGTGTTCCTTGACAACGTGCTGCGCAAGTATGAGGGCACCGCACTGGCCGACCAGGAATTGATGGGCCGCTACCTGGACGAGTCCGAGGGTGCACTGTGGACCCGGCGGCTCATCGAGCGGCAGCGGGCTACGCCGGATCTGGTCGCCCCGTACGTGATCGAGATGGAGACCGCGGTAGCCATCGACCCGGCCGGACGGAAGAAGAGCGGGAAGAAGGCGAGCGCGGAAACCGGGATCATCGTCGGCGGGCGGCTGGACGATGAAGGGTTCGTGCTCGACGACCTGTCCGGGCACTACTCCCCGGCGCAGTGGGCGCGCATCGCCATCGGGGCAGCGATCAAGTGGGGTTGCGGCTACATCGTGGCCGAGGAAAACAACGGCTGGGACATGGTCAGCTCTACCTTGCGCATGGTCATGGAGGACATGAAGCGCAACGGGGAACCGCTGCCCCGGGGGATCATGATCCGGCCGGTGTCGGCGTCCAAGGGCAAGCGCACCCGGGCCGAGCCGATCGCCACCTTGAGTGAGCGCGGGCTGTGGTGGCTGGCCGGGATGTTCACCGAACTGGAAGATCAACTGGCCACGTGGACGCCGAGTGACGATTCCCCGGACCGCCTGGACGCGATGGTCTGGGTGGCTACACACCTGTTCCTGCGACGCCGGGGTAGGGCCGACGTGGCATGAGGCGAGCACTGGCCAGGGCTGAACGGGGCCTATCGCCCGTGTAAACGGTGCGCGTAAGATCCCCGAGCTGTGGCGGCTACCTGGCGAGCCTGGCTCGGCGGCGTCGTTGCCGACCTTGCCGACACCATCTCAGCCGCCCGCAACATCCCCCCCGGTGACGGATTCTCCGTCGGCGTCCCGAGCCACGTCGGACCCGACGGGCTGCACGTCACGATGGGCATCGACGGGCTCTACCAGTGGTACTCCCAATACGGCGGGGCGAACTGGCGCAACTCCGCGGTGGCCTACCGGTGCATCATGGCCAACGCCACCAACGCGGCCAGCGTCCCGCTGGAGATGATCGACGAGCAATCGGGCGAGGCTATCCCGGATCGAGTCTGTGACCTGTGGAACCACGCCCCCAACGATTACATGTCGGCTCGCATGCTGCGCGAGATCTCCTGGCTGCGCCTGGAAACCAAGGGCCAGGCGTACGTGATGATGGACCGCGGCGAGACCGGATCAGGCGAGGTCGCCGGGCTGCACGTGCTCGACTCGTCCTGGGGTGTCGAACCGATCATCGACAACACCCGTGAAGACGGGCTGTCGGTGCTGATCGGCTACCGGATCAACTCCACGACCGGGCGATCCGGGGCGCTGCTACCGGATGAGATGCTGTGGCTTCGCTACCCGGATCCGGATGACATATGGAGCTGCCTGTCCCCGCTGCGCGCGGCCACGTTTGCCCTCGAACTGGACGACTACGCGCGCCGGTATCAGACCAGCTCACTCGCGCGGGGCGGCGCGCCCGGCGGGGTGGTCTATCTCGGCGACGTTGACGAGGAAACCCACAAGGGCATCCGCGCGCAACTGGCGGCCCGGCACGAACGACCCGAGGACGCCGGGCGCCACCTGGTGCTGTCCGGTCCGATCCCGGCACGCTACGAACGGATCACCCTGACCGCGGCCGAGGTGTCCTACCTGGACACCCGCATCCGGTCCGCGGAAGAGATCATGCTGGCGTTCGGGGTGCCGCGCGACTACCTCATGGGCGGCACCACCTACGAAAACCGGGACGCCGCGCGCACCACCCTGTGGTCGGACACCATCGTCCCGAAGCTACAGATTGTCTCTTCCGAGATCGATCTCACCACGCAACCCGACCCGCGCTACACGGCCCGTTTCAACACCGAGGACGTCGAGGCGCTACAGGAGTCCAACGATGCCCGGGTGGCGCGGCTGCGCGAACTCGTGGAAACCGACGTGCTCACCTTGGATGAGGCGCGCGAAGAGGTCGGGCAGGAACCGCTACCGAACGGCGCGGGCGCGGTGACGCTGTCGGTCTACCGGGAGCGGGCCAAGCTACAGGGCCAGATCGGCGGCATCGGCCAGAACTCCAACGGGAACGGCCGGGCGCTGCCGCTTCCCCCCGCACCCCTACCGCTGCCCCTAGGAGGCGATCAGTAGTGCTCGATCCGACGGCCGCGCGGCGGCACGTGTTGCACGTACCGGCTTCCACCATCCCCACCCCGCCCGAAGGGGTCATCGAAGGGGTGGCGATCCGGATGCGCGGCGGCCCGTGCGACGGGCGCACCGGCGAGTACATCGGCTCCTATCCGCAGCACATCGACGTCAATCTCGGCGCGTTCGGCGTGTGGCGCTACCTGATGACCGGCGAGTTCGAAGACGTCGAGGACTTCCGGCCCGGCACCCTGGACAAGCGCACCCGCCAGGGACGGATCTATGAGTGGAACGGCAGGGATCCCGATGGCCACAAGATCTAGCCAGACCCGGCAAGATCATCCCGAGATCCCGGTCGAGCAGCGGGCCGAGACCTACCGCGCGGTAGCGCTGTCGGATCTGGACCTGCGCGAAGACGTGGGCGAGGACGAACCGCACTTCCGCGGCTGGCTGTGTCGCACCGACGTTCGCGACGCCTACGGCACCACGTTCGCGCCCGGCTGGACGGCGAACCCTACGCACTGTGTTTCATGCATGATCCGTGGATGCCGGTCGGCGCGTTCACCGCCAACGACCGGAGCGAGGGCCTGTGGATCGAGGGGCGCTGGGACAACACCCGCGACGGGCGCGACGCGCGGACCAAGGCGCGCACGTCCGCGCCGGGCCTGTCCGTCGGATTCCGATCGGTGATCTTCGATGAGGAAGACCCGGAACGGATCATCGCCGCGCGGCTGGTCGAGGGCAGCCAGATCACCGCGCGGATGGCCGCGGTACCCGGCGCCAAGTTCGAAGAGGCGCGCAGTACCGATGTTGATACCGCTGCGCACCATGACCACCCGGATGGCGCATCCGGACTATCTGTGACCCGCCGCTCCCTGGTCGTGGCCCGTGCTCGCTTGCGGTCCACGCCGTTGATCACCCGCTAGCCGATGATAGATCCACATCGAGTAAAGGAAGAGATCATGCTCCCCACCGCTACGCGGTTCACGGAAGCCCAGATCAGGCGGGCTCGTGCCCGCGCGTTCGGTGCCGAGCACACCCGCGACCGGACCGCGGCACCGCCGGTCGACTACACCCAGTTCACCGACCCCGAGCTACGCGCGGCCCGGGATGAGGCGATGGCCGCGCTCGACGTGGACGGCGCAACCGAGGACGACGCCACCCGCGCCGATTCGATCACCACCGAGATCGAGCGCCGCAACGCCATCACCACGGCCACCAACGAACGGCGGCGGCGGCTGGCCGACCTGGAAGTCACCGAGCGCTGGCGCCCCGAGAGCGGCGCGGCCCGGCCCGGCCAGCGGCCCGACGACGATGAGGGCGGCGAGCGCGGCACCGACCAGCCGGGCGACGGGTCCCGGATCCCGAACAACTGGCGCTCGATGGTCGCCCAAGGCGCGGAAACCTGGCGCGCCGGTGGGATGCGCGGCACCGCCGAGATCTTGCACCTGCCCGAAGCGACCGACCTGCGGGCCACGGTCACCACCACCACGTACCCGAATCAGCCGCAACGGCTGCCCGGCGTGCTCTACCCGCCGACGATCCCGCTGTCGGTGGTCGATCTGCTCGACAACCAAACGGCCACCGCCGGTGTGATCGAATGGGTGGTCGAGACGGCGAGTCCGGCGATCAGCAACACCGCGGTGGAAGTCGCCGAAGGGCAGCCCAAGCCGGAAGGCACGTTCACCTTCACCGTGCAGTCCAAGGCCCTGGCCACGATCGCCGTGTGGGTGCCGATCACCCGGCAGGCGGCCGAGGACAACGCACAGCTCACCGGCTACATCCAAGGCCGACTGTCCTACGCGGTAAACAAGCGGCTGAACGGCCAGTGCCTCAACGGTGACGGGGTGGCTCCCAACATCATGGGGATCCTGGGCACGGTGGGCGTGCAAACGATGAGCCTGGCCACCGCGGTCACCATGCTGGTAGCCCTGCGCAAGATGATCACCAAGGTGCAGATTGCCGGGTTCACCCCGGACGGCGCGGTACTGCACCCCACCGACTGGGAAACCATCGAGTTGGGCGTGGGCACCGACGGGCAGTTCAATTTCACCCGGGACCCGGCCAGCCTGGCCACCCCGCGCGTGTGGGGGCTGCCGGTCGTGCCCACCGTGGCCATCGCCGCGGGCACCGCACTGGTCGGCGCGTTCGCCGAAGCGGCCACCCTGTGGCGCAAGCAAGGCGTGCGGATCCTGATGTCCGACTCGCACGCGTCCAACTTCACCTCGAACATCCTGGTGATCTTGGCCGAGCTGCGGGCGCAGTTGGCGGTGTATGTGCCCCCGGCGTTCTGCAAGACGATCGCCTGACCGGGAGTTGATCAGTGCCGTACCGAGCTTCGGTGTACCGGCGTGGTGGACGCGAGTCACGTGCCGCGACGACGCGCTATATCCAGCGGTGTCCGTGCTGCGGAGTCGAGGTCGCAGCCCAGGTCATCCCGCTGCGACCGCGCCGGTACATCGGCCCGGACGAGCTGGCCGAACAGGACCCCGGGCGTGTAAACAGTCCGGGGGACGACCCAGAGGCG
>Ga0193703_1000048_pt1 | contig 12922 bp, 10 predicted proteins | sample U3a2metaG_FD_143062 | JGI IMG/M metagenome (GOLD analysis project Ga0193703, IMG submission 143062) | Soil microbial communities from a riparian zone of the East river system, Colorado, United States - U3a2 | ecosystem: Environmental > Terrestrial > Soil > Riparian zone | place: USA: East River...
ATTCAAGTTCTTAAAATAATTGATGTGACTTTAGGTCTTGAGGTTCATAATCTCAACATCAACTCTTCAATTAGCTTTTTAGCGGTTGAAAAAGTTCTTTGACATATTGGGAAAAGTTGTTAGATGAGTATCTGATAATTTTATATCGATCACAATGATTTTTTTGACACACTATTTTTAATGGTGGTCTGGAAGCAATGTGGTCGGGTAACAAACTACAAGAATAACAAATTCTAGTTTTTAATTTTTTTAAAGCAATTAAGGGCACATGGTGGATGCCTTGGCTCTGAGAGACGATGAAGGACGTGGTAAGCTGCGATAAGCTGCGGGGAGCTGCACACAAGCATTAGATCCGCAGATTTCCGAATGGGAAAACCCAGTACACTGAAGGTGTATTATCCGAAAGGAAGTCAACCCGCTGAACTGAAACATCTAAGTAGGCGGAGGAAAAGAAAACAAATAGTGATTCCCTGAGTAGTGGCGAGCGAAAAGGGAATAGCCCAAACTTCGGCGGCGTGCCGCTGGAGGGTTGTAGGACTGCATTTAGAAATCATCATCAAGTAAAATCTTCTGGAAAGTTGAGCCATAGAGGGTGATAGCCCCGTAAACAGAAATTGATGAGGACGAGCAGTATCCTGAGTAAGGCGGGACCGGAGGAATCCTGCCTGAATCTGCCAGCACCATCTGGTAAGGCTAAATACTTCTCAGAGACCGATAGTGAACCAGTACCGTAAGGGAAAGGTGAAAAGCACCCTAAACAAGGGAGTGAAATAGTACCTGAAACCGTGTGCCTACAAGCGGTCGGAGGCCAAACTACTCTTCGGAGTACGAGTAGCTGACGGCGTGCCTTTTGCATAATGAGCCTACGAGTTACTCCTCACTGGCAAGGTTAAGTCTTTCAGAGACGAAGCCGTAGCGAAAGCAAGTCCAAATAGGGCGATTAGTCAGTGGGGGTAGACGCGAAACTTTGTGATCTATCCATGGGCAGGTTGAAGGAAGGGTAACACCTTCTGGAGGACCGAACCCGTTAACGTTGAAAAGTTTTGGGATGACCTGTGGATAGGGGTGAAAGGCCAATCAAACTGAGAGATAGCTCGTTCTCCCCGAAATGTTTTTAGGAACAGCCTCGGATTATAATTCTGTTAGAGGTAGAGCTACTGATTGGGCTAGGGGGCTTCACCGCCTACCAAACCCTGACAAACTCCGAATGCTAACAGATATTACCGGGAGTGAGGCTACGGGTGCTAAGATCCGTGGCCGAGAGGGAAATAACCCAGAATAGCAGCTAAGGTCCCTAATACACAGTTAAGTTGAACAAACGAGGTAGGACTTCTATAACAGCCAGGATGTTTGCTTGGAAGCAGCAATTCATTTAAAGAGTGCGTAACAGCTCACTGGTCGAGAGGTCCCGCACGGAAAATAATCGGGCATCAAACTGTGAACCGAAGCTCTATGATGCACCAAGAGGTGTATTCGGTAGGGGAGCATTGAAATCTGCATCAAAGGTGATGGGTGACCATTGCTGGAGCGATTTCAAAAGAAAATGTAGGCATAAGTAACGATAAAAGAAGTGAAAAACTTCTTCGCCAAAAGTCTAAGGTTTCCTGATCAACGTTAATCGGATCAGGGTTAGCCGGGTCCTTAGGCAAACCCGAAAGGGGTAGCTGATGGAAAGCAGGTTAATATTCCTGCGCCTGCTATATACTAAAAGTGACGGAGAATGCTAGCCACATAAGCTGACGGAATAGCTGAGTCGAGTCTTCGGACAAAACGTAGTGGTAAAAGTTCTTCCAAGAAAAGCGAGTATAGCAGCCCGTACCGTAAACCGACACAGGTAGACGGGATGAATATTCTAAGGCGCTCGGGTGAGCCGTGGAGAAGGAACTAGGCAAATTGACGCTGTAACTTCGGGATAAAGCGTTCCCTCTTCGGAGGGATTCAATGAAATGGTTCAACCAACTGTTTAGCAAAAACACAGGGCCCTGCAAAATCGAAAGATGACGTATAGAGCCTGATACCTGCCCGGTGCTGGAAGGTTAAGGGAGGGTGTTCGCCGCAAGGCAAAGCTCCTGACTGAAGCCCCAGTAAACGGCGGCCGTAACTATAACGGTCCTAAGGTAGCGAAATTCCTTGTCGGGTAAGTTCCGACCTGCACGAATGGTCTAATGAGTTGAACTCTGTCTCCTCCACGAGCCCGGTGAAATTGTAGTATCGGTGAAGATGCCGGTTACCCGCCACGGGACGGAAAGACCCCGTGAACCTTCACTACAACTTTGCATTGATTTTGAATTACGGATGTGTAGAATAGTTGGGACGCTTTGAAGCCTTGCCGCCAGGTAGGGTGGAGCGGTCGGTGAAATACCAACCTTCTTTGATTTAGAATCTAATCCCTTGCGGGAAACAGTGCATGGTGGGTAGTTTGACTGGGGTGGTCGCCTCCTAAAGAGTAACGGAGGCTTGCAAAGGTTCCCTCAGTACGGTTGGTAATCGTACGAAGAGCGCATTAGTATAAGGGAGCTTGACTGTGAGGCACACAAGCCGAGCAGGGACGAAAGTCGGCTAAAGTGATCCGGCGGTTCTGTATGGAAGGGCCGTCGCTCAAAGGATAAAAGGTACTCCGGGGATAACAGGCTGATCTCCCCCAAGAGCTCATATCGACGGGGAGGTTTGGCACCTCGATGTCGGTTCGTCACATCCTGGGGCTGGAGAAGGTCCCAAGGGTTCGGCTGTTCGCCGATTAAAGTGGCACGTGAACTGGGTTCAGAACGTCGCAAGACAGTTCGGTCCCTATCTGTGGTGGGCGTCAGTAGATTGAGAGGACATGACCTTAGTACGAGAGGACCGGGTCGTACGTACCGCTGGTGTATCGGTTGTGCCGCCAGGTGCAGTGCCGAGTAGCTATGTACGGACAGGATAAACGCTGAAAGCATCTAAGCGTGAAACCTACCTCAAGATGAGTCTACTTTTAAGGGCCGTCAAAGACTATGACGTTGATAGGCTACAGGTATAAAGCTGGTAACAGCAAAGCTGAGTAGTACTAATTGCCCGTACGCTTTAATTTTTTTTATTTTATCAGATACTTTTCTAACAACTCCGATATGTTAATTTATTATTCCCGATAATTATCGGGACATCTTTTTATGGTGGTTTTGCCGAGGGTGTTCACCTCTTCCCATACCGAACAGAGAAGTTAAGCCCCTCATGGCCGATGGTACTGCACCACAATGCGGGAGAGTAGGTAGCTGCCATATTTATTAAAAAAGCCTTTCAGTTTATTCTGAGAGGCTTTTTTGTTTTTATATGGCTAATGAATTATTCCAAATCCGAAACCAATTTTTCGACACATTTATTGGATTTACCAATCGTCTTTGAAGACATTATTTATTACAGAAAGATAGGTGGGAAAAATTACTCGACTTGAGAAGACTGTATCGCTTTTATCTTCCCTGATCTTTTATCCTGGACAAACCCGGCAACAAAAAAGTCTTCTTTACTGAAACCAGTTGGAAGTGTAAAGTTTGTAGTTTTTTCTTTGAGAGGTAAGTAAAAAATATTTCTAACGATATTAATGTGATGTAAAGTTTTTCCTTTGTTTTCTCCTTTTTTTATTTCATTGGTGGCCATCTTTTGTATCAGTACAAGTATTGCTTGTTCTTTTTTTGTATCAGCCTCTTCTACTGAATATTGCACCACGATCTTTCCTTCTGTGTTTTGAACGGCATTTAATTTTATCGATACAGCAGATCTTTCATTCAATTGTTCTTCAATACTACTAACCAGCTTGCTTTTATCTGAACCGAGAAATTCTTTTTTCCCATTTACAACTACCTGTGGAGTATAAATATTATTCAATCGGAAAATATTTGAATAATATTCCTGTCTTTGAGTAAAAGAAACATCACTAAAAATATCTTTCCATCCTAATTTGTTCCAATAATCAACATGGTAACTTAGGACAAGAACATCTTTATCGTTATACTTTTTTTGAATTTCTTCAAGGGCTTCATCTGCGGGCGGACAACTGGAGCAACCTTCTGAAGTAAATAACTCTATTAAAGCAAAGCCGTCTTGTTCTTTTGTCATTTTGTTCTTTAAGCTAACAGTAGAAAAAGAAATGGTAAGCAATGAAACAGAGAAAACAATTATCGGTAACAGAAATTTCATTTTTCCAATTTACGATGATTATAAGCCAAGGTTTGTCATATAAAAGACAACAATTTGCACTTAACGCTGCATTAACGATATTTGTTGCCTATACTGTTTATGAACAAAAAAGAGAGAGCCATAATTTTCTTACTGGCGGCTATAAATTTTACCCAGGTCCTTGACTTTGTCAATATGGTTCCTTTGAGTATTTACCTGATCCCCAGTCTCCATATTTCAGCATTTCAATTCAGTACCCTGGTTGCATCGTATTCGATCAGCGCTTTTTTTTCAGGAATTATTGCTGCTTTACTTATTGACCGACATGATAGGAAAGTTTCTTTATTAATTGCATTTACCGGGTTTTTAATTGGCTCTTTTGCTTGCGGCATTGCTCCTAATTACGTGACTTTATTGATCGCAAGAATTGTCTCAGGCACTTTTGGTGGCTTATTAGGAGCACAGTTGTATTCGATCGTGGCTGATATTTTTTCTTATGAAAGAAGAGGAAGGGCGATGGGCATAGTCATGAGTGCTTTTGCAATTGCATCTGTCATCGGTATTCCGCTTTCTCTTTTATTGACCAATGTTTTTAACTCAAACTGGCACCTGCCTTTTCTTGCAAATGGTTTTGTAGGGCTTTTATTATTGCCACTTATGTTAAAATACCTTCCGTCTATGAAAGGGCATATCACAACTCATGGTTCGCCCACTCTTTTTGGAAGCCTTACAAACCCAATGAAGATCCGCATGCAGCGATCAGCACTTATTTTTTCATGTTTGTTTATGTTCGGCCATTTTTTAGTGATCCCATTTATTCCATCTTATCTTGAATTCAACAAGGGGTTTACAAAACTTCAAATTCCGTTGATATTATTATGCGGCGGGTTAACTTCTTTTGCAGCTGCTATTTATTTGGGAAGATTCTCAGACAAAAAAGGAAAGTTGCCTATTTTTCTCTGGTCTGTTTTTATTTCATTATTCCTGGTGCTTATTCTTACAGATATGCCTTCAATGAATATTCTTGGTGTGCTTCTTTTTTTTGGTTTATTATTTATGGTTGTTACAAGCCGGATCGTTATGGCGCAGTCAATGATCAGTAATGTAGTATCACAAAATCAACGGGGAAGCTTTATGAGTGTAAATGGCAGTATGCAGCAATTGGGCCAGGGCATGGCTTCTTTAATAGCGGGTGTGATCGTAAAAACAAATAGAACAACACATCAATTATCAAATTATAATTGGGTTGGTTATCTAAGCATAGCTGTTTTAATAGTTGCCGTAATAATAGGAAATAAGATATTCAAATCAATTGATAAAGCCGCAGACATTCCTTCCAGCGATGAACAGTCACTTAAATCCAACGAATTGCAACTTGATATTGTAGAATAACTATTATATTTAATACTGAAACAAAACCATCGGAGCTTTAGCCTGGTGAGTGCAATCATGGTTTTATTTTTTTTGAAATAAAAAATTGATCATGCATTCGTCTACACAAACTGCCTTACCAGTTCTGCAAAATGAGAGATCTGATATACTTGACGTACTTCGTGGCTTTGCATTGTTTGGTGTTTTACTTGATAATATTTTTGGATTTACCGGCTGGGGCTTCCTCACTCAATCTATGCGAGAGGCGCTTCCTACCTGGCCTGCAGACGGAATTGTCGGGTTAAGTGAACTTACCTTTATCAACGGAAAATTTTACAGCTTGTTTTCTTTATTATTTGGTACCGGCTTCTCCATCATCTTGATCCGTAACGAACAAAAAGGCATCAATCCTTTAAAAGTATTTTATCGTCGTTTATTTGTTTTGTTGTTGATCGGCGCAGCCCATTTATTTTTATTATGGGAAGGTGATATACTTTTCCTGTATGCATTGATCGGAATGATATTGCCATTGTTCAGAAAATTTTCTGATAAAGCTTTACTGATCACTGCGGGTGCATTGATCCTTTCACCAATTCTTTTGGATTGTATAAACATTTTATTTCATTCAAAACCTGGCGATGGTCTTGAAAGACTTGCTATTTCAATCGATATAAAAAATGGTGTTCCCGCAGATAGTACATATGCAACCTATTTATACAAACCAGGAAATGGTTTCCACGAATGGCGTAATTGGCAAGAATCGGGCTGGGCTTACCGTTATTCTTATATTCTTGATAGTAATCGTATTCCCAAAGTGCTAGGAATGTTCTTGTTTGGATTTTATGCAGGAAGAAAAATGATGTATCTGCATCTTGAGAAGTATGTTTCGCTTTTTGAGAAATTACGTTTGTGGGGTTTTATTATTGGTATTCCTGCCGCTATCGGATCTACATATTTTGAGATCTTTGAGAAATCCATTCCAAATCCTATTGGACTTGCTCATACCACCTTTTATGCTTTGAGTGTTGTTCCACTTTGTCTTGCCTATGCATCAGTTATTTGTTTGCGCTGGATAAAAAAGAAAGGGAATAGCAAATTAAAAGTGCTGGCTCCGCTCGGTCGAATGGCGCTGACGAATTATTTAATGCAAACAATTATTGGAATTACTCTTTATTATAGTGTCGGTTTTGGTTTTGGTGGAAATATCGGGCCTGTAATTTTTGTTCCGATCGGGTTGGCCGTTTATGCTTTACAAATTATCTACAGTAATCTTTGGTTTAAATATTTTAATTATGGACCAATGGAATGGATATGGCGACAATTGACTTATTGGAAAAAATTACCTTTAAGAAAAGCAAAATAAATTGTCATGAAATTCTTCATAATTCTTTATGTCAAAATATAAAAACCTGCATTTATGGATGATCATTCCTATGGTCATCATGCAAGCTGGAATTTTTCATGACTACTGGGGGGATTTTTCAGAAAACGCCTGGTCTGTCCACGTTCACTATATAACGGGAACTGTGTGGTATCTCTATCTTATCATTCAACCTTATTTTGCTACGCATGGGCAACTTACAAGACATCGTACAAATGGAATCATCGGTATGTTTTTAGCCGGTGCTGTATGTTTAACAGCATTGAGCATGCTGCATCGGGATATTGTTAATGCAGAAAATTCGTTGGTCAGGCGGGACAACTTTGGTCCATTCGAGCCCTGGTTTTTCTTTGGTGTGGCCGCTGTGGAAATTGTAATGATGACTGCTTTTGGATTTGCGGTTATCAAAAGTATTATTCACCGGAAACAATTGGAAGATCATTCGTGGTGGCTTATATCAACGGTCTTTATTATTATGATGCCTGCCCTGGGCCGCGGTGTGCAATTTGTATATATAGGAATGAATAGCCAGCATTGGCCCAATGTTGATATAATGTCTCCGCTTTATATTGCTGAGGGGATGATCCTTGCTATGTTACTTTTTGGTACATGGAAATATGATAAACTAAAACATCCTGCGACATGGCTTGCTGTAGCTGTAAATGTGTTTAATCTTTTTTTAGAACCTATTGGAAGGTCAGAGTCAGTGCAATTGTTTTTAAAAGCATTAATCAGGGGATAAATCAAGGCCTGTTTTAAACCTTGCAGCAACTACTTCACCCTGTAAACCGGGTATCTTAAATAATCAGGTTCAACCCAGGGAGAATTTTCATAAACAAAGTTTAGCTGTGCTCTTCCATTTTTTGCAAAGGCAGTATCTGTTGTTCTCCTTTGTTCTAATTTATTTTTAAGATCTGGATTTGATTTTAGATAATCAGCAGCAATATCTTCAAACGCATAACCAGAGTATCCTTCTTTTTGGCCAAGAACGCCATCAAAAAAATTCCAGGCAAAATAAGAATCAGTTGCAGCCGGTTCCAATGTTTCAATTAAGAAGCGGTTTGCCACCTGGTTCAACGGAATGTAATAATCCCCTTTTTTAAATTTCATTTGTTTAACAGTAAAACTTGTTTTTACATCGCTGTTTATATGATGCATTTCATTTTGTCGGGCGGCTGTTTTATAATCATCGATCCTGTATACTTCCACTTCAATTGTTGAATCTTTTTTTAGTTGAGTCATCTGCACCTTATTTGCTTTGAGCAGATCAATTACAGTCCACCAACCTTGTGGAATAATATATGCTTTGGGCTTTTTAATTAAAGTTGATGGAGTATAAAAATTATAAAAAGGAATTTCCTTTTCGTAAGGTTTGGTTCTGTCGTAAAATAATCTTGGCTGACCAGAAACATCACTTGGTTTGCGACCGGCAGTATATCCTTTATAAATTCTTTTTGAAGATCGTGAACGATCCAATGTCCATGCAATTGGAAACTCAGTTTGTGTTTTTACTGTTTGTTTTGTTTGATCTCTTAATTGTTTTATTTTCTCACTATTCTTTGCAGTAAAGTCAATAAAACTTTTCATCAATTCATAAGTTGACTTTACCCGTTGGTCATAAGGTTTTAGCATATGTGTTTCAGATATAAATGAGAAAGTATGCCAAAGAGCCGCATAACCGCTGCTATACCGGGGGCTTTCAAAAAATTCAGGCCAGCCACTATCGGGTGTGTCGCCAAATGCATTTACATAAGGAATAAGATCATACCCTTTTTCTTTCATACTCGCATATACGCCCGGTTCGAAAGTTTTATTTAAATATTCTCCGAGTACTCCGCCTAGTTTGCTGTGCTGTGTACATATAAGAGTCATCACATGCTGATAATCGGCGCCGTCACTTACATGATTATCTAAGAAAACATCCGGATCTGTTAAATGAAATATTTCTGCAAAAGCTCTTGCTTCTTTTGAATCAGATTTAATAAAGTCCCTATTGAGATCAAGATTTTGGCTATTACCACGAAAGCCAAATTCTTCTGGTCCATTCTGATCAACACGATAATCAGCACTACGATTTAAACAGCCACCAATATTATAAACTGGTATGATGGCGAGAACAACGTTGTCAGGCAACTTTACTTTATTAATTACAATATCTCTTGCGAGTAACATACTGGCATCTATTCCATCTGGTTCGCCTGGATGAATGCCATTATTGACAAGTATCACTCTTTTATTATTCTTCCTGATATTATCAAAATTGTGGTCGCCATTATTTGCAACGACAACCAGATGCAAAGGATACCCTGCATCGGTCATTCCCATAGTAATCATTTTCACTTTACCAGATTGAGCATCTAGCTTTTGCCACCAATCAATCGTTTCAAAATAAGTGGGAGTTTTTGTGCCGTTACTTTTTTCAAATACTGTTGTGATATTTTGTGCGTTAAGAAAATTGATAACTAATAAAGCGAAGCAGGTAAGAAGTTTTCTCATGTTTATGATTTAAATGCTAAAAATAAAAAAGGCACTCCGATATGGAATGCCTTTTAAAAAATATATTAAAAGAATTATTTAGCTAGTTTGTTTACCCTTTTAGCCAGCTTGCTTTTTAAATGAGCAGCAGTGTTTTTATGAATAATACCTTTCTTAGCTAACTTATCGATCATAGCGACAGTAGTTGGCATTTTATCAGTTGCTTCTTTTTTGTCTTTAATCTCACGAAGATCACGGATGGCATTACGTGTTGTTTTGCCATAGTACTTATTTCTTACGCGGCGTTTTTCTGCCTGACGTGCATCTTTCTTTGTTGCTTTATGATTTGCCATTAACTCTTTTTTTTGAGGAAGGCAAAGGTAGGGTTGAGAGGCTTAATCACCAAAAGATGAACTATCAAATTCTAAAAAAGATGAATAGAATTACCGAACGTACAAGTGAGTGACACAACAGGTGATGCTCAGGGGTTTGCAGTCAGCCCCATAATACTCTAAAACCTTCAAAATGACAGCATATTCGGTTTTTTGGCAGATATTTGCAACCCAGCTCTCTTTGGCCTATTTAAAATCGGGAGCAGAGAAACGAGACCTCGATGAAAGATTTCCAATATATCACCAGTCAGCATCCGGCATTTGTTGAAAATTTATATCAGGATTTTGTAAAAGATCCCACAAGTGTGGACCCGGAATTCAGAAAATTTTTTGAAGGATTTGATTTTGCGATCGCAAGTGGTAAGCCAACCACTAATGGGAATGGTGCAGCAATAAAAGAAGCTGTGCCAGTAGTAACAGAAAGCGGCATCGATTGGAAACGGGAACTTGGCGTGTATCGAATGATCCTTGGTTATCGTAACAAAGGTCATTTGATAGCTAAAACAAATCCAATTCGTAAACGAAAAGATCGTGGCGCAAACCTGGATCTTGAATTCTTTGGTTTTACCGACGCTGATCTTGATAAGACTTTTAATGCCGGAAATTTAATTGGTCTTGGTACAACTACCTTAAAAAATATCATTGCTCATCTTGAAAAATGTTATGCTCATCATGTGGGCATCGAATTCAAATACATAAGTAACCAGGAAGAAATAGATTGGCTGACGATTGAAATGGAGAAAAAGTTTCAAGAAAAATTTTCTTTGGATCAACAGCAACGAATTTTAGAGAAGTTGAATCAAGGGGTGATGTTTGAAAAATTCCTGCATACAAAATATGTTGGTCAAAAAAGATTTTCATTAGAAGGTGGGGAAACAACAATTCCGGCATTGGATGCAATTATAAATTCTGCTGCAACCCTGGATGTACATGAAGTAGTGATCGGTATGGCACATCGTGGCCGGCTGAATATATTGGCAAACGTCATGGGTAAAACTTATGAGCAGATATTTAGTGAGTTTGAAGGAACAGCTAAGCTAGATCAAACAATGGGAAGCGGTGATGTGAAATATCATATGGGTTATGGAAGTGAAGTGGAAACTCCTGATGGCAGAACAATGCATTTAAAATTAATGCCGAATCCTTCACATCTGGAGGCGGTTGATCCGGTCGTTGTTGGTTTTTCAAGAGCAAAGGCGGACATTATGTATGCAAGTCATTATGATAAGATACTTCCAATATTAATTCATGGTGATGCTGCATTGGCTGGGCAAGGGATAGTATACGAAGTTTTACAGATGAGTTACCTCGATGGTTTTTATACCGGCGGCACAATTCATTTTGTAATTAATAACCAGCTCGGTTTTACTACTGACTTTGATGATGCAAGAAGTTCTGATTATTGTACATCTTTAGCGGCAGCAATACAAGCCCCGGTATTGCATGTTAATGGTGATGATCCTGAAGCAGTGGTGAAGTGTGTGGAGATGGCAACAAGATTCAGACAAAAATTTCATTCAGATATTTTTATAGATATGGTATGTTATCGTCGTCACGGACATAATGAAGGCGATGATCCAAAATTTACACAACCGCATTTATACGCCTTGATCGATAAACATCCCAATCCGAGAGAGGTGTATGTAAAATACTTGTTGGAGAATGGAGAAGAAGATGCACAGGAGTTGGCAAAAGGAATGGAGAAAAAATTCTGGGCCGATCTGCAGGAGCGACTAGATGAAGTGAAACAAAATCCATTACCTTATAAATATCAGCCGCCGGAACTTGAATGGAAAAAATTACACAGGGCAACGATTGAAGATTTTGATAGTTCGCCTGCGTCTGCAATTGGCGAGGTTGCTTTCAAAACAGTTTTTGATGCTTTGATGAAATGGCCGGAAGATTTTAAGCCATTGCGTAAGGTGGAGAAATTGTTGCAGGATAAAGTGAAATTATTTCAAACAGAAAATAAGGTTGACTGGGCCACGGGGGAATTGCTTGCTTACGGAAGTTTATTGCTTGATGGAAAAGATGTAAGGATGAGTGGACAAGATGTACAAAGAGGTACATTCAGTCATCGTCATGCCGTATTACGTAATGAAGAAAATGACAAAGCGTATAATCGCCTGAGTGCAGTTCCCGGGGCAAAGGGACAATTCAAAATATATAATTCGCTATTGAGTGAATATGGTGTTCTTGGTTTTGAATATGGTTATGCAATGGCTAATCCAAATGCATTGGTGATTTGGGAAGCACAGTTTGGTGATTTCGGTAATGGAGCACAAACTATGATCGACCAGTTTATTGCTGCTGGTGAACAAAAATGGAACAGGATGAATGGAGTAACCATGTTACTTCCTCATGGATATGAAGGGCAGGGGCCTGAGCACAGCAGTGCAAGACTGGAAAGATTTTTACAAATGTGTGCGGAATTGAATATGGTGATAACAAATATTACAACAGCCTCTAACTTTTTCCATGCATTACGCAGACAGTTGCTATGGTCATTCAGGAAACCATTGATAAATTTTGCGCCAAAAGCGAATCTTCGTCACCCGGGTTCTTATTCTGTGATGAGTGAATTTACAAACGGAGGTTTTAAAGAAGTGATCGATGATGTGTATGCTGATGTATCACAGGTAAATAAAGTTTTATTCTGCAGCGGAAAAGTTTACTTTGATCTTGCTGAAAAACAACAAAAAGATGGAAGAAGGGATATTGCGATCATTCGTGTTGAGCAATTGTATCCTTTGCCATTAAAACAACTCGATGATCTGTATGCTAAATATAATAAGGCAACATGGTTTTGGGTACAGGAAGAACCATTAAATATGGGAGCAGCTTCATTTTTAAAAATGAATTTGCATAGCATTAATTATGGTGTGATCAGTCGCCAGCCATCAGCATCAACAGCGACTGGTTATAATAAGGTACATGTGCAGGAGCAGGCGGAGATCGTTGAAACGGCGTTTTCAATTTAATGTGCTAATTTGATAATATGCCAATGTGCCAATGAAAGAAATCTAGAAATAATAAATTAGAAATAAGTTTTATGATCGATATAAAAGTTCCAACGGTTGGCGAATCTATAAGTGAGGTCACTTTATTAAAGTGGACTAAGAAAGATGGTGATTATGTAGAAAGAGATGAGGTGATCGCA
>Ga0193703_1000049_pt1 | contig 12920 bp, 12 predicted proteins | sample U3a2metaG_FD_143062 | JGI IMG/M metagenome (GOLD analysis project Ga0193703, IMG submission 143062) | Soil microbial communities from a riparian zone of the East river system, Colorado, United States - U3a2 | ecosystem: Environmental > Terrestrial > Soil > Riparian zone | place: USA: East River...
TTCTAAATTATCCAGCACTTCCTCATCAACGGTGCTTTTTCCCGCCACGGCTTTTGTAAGCTTGGATAAAAATCCTTCCTTGGTTTTTTGTAAACCCTGGTCAAGACTTTCTTTTTCTTTTTTACCGAACAGCTTATTTAGAAATCCCATAGTTTTTAAATAACAATTCCACCCGTGATATCAAAAAATAAAAGCCATCACATTTTTAGGTGACAGCTTTATTAGTATTTCTAACCCATCAAAATTTTATTTCTGCGCCAGGAACTCTTTCACTTTATCCTTGTGCACGATCGCTTCCTTAAACATATACGCACCTGTTTTAGGACTGCGTACAGCTTTAATTACTTTACTCCAGTTTTTTGCCTCGGATGCTGCCTTCTGGTCTTTGGTCTTGATCGCGGTTTTTGCTGCTTTTGCCATGACTTAATTATTTAATTTCTTTATGAACTGTTACCTTCTTAAGAATAGGATTGAATTTTTTCAACTCCAATCTTTCAGGGTTGTTCTTTTTATTTTTCTTGGTGATATAACGGCTTGTGCCGGGCTGACCACTTGCTTTGTGTTCAGTACATTCTAATATCACTTGTACACGATTACCTTTCTTTGCCATTGTCTATTCAGATTTAAATGTGTTGTCCTTTTTTTCTCAACTCCTTTACAACAGTGTAAAGTCCGTTTTTGTTGATAGTACGGATACCTTCAGTTGATAACTTCAAAGTGATCCATTTATCTTCTTCGGCCAGGAAAAAACGTTTTGTCTGCAGGTTGGGCAGAAAACGACGCTTCGTCTTGATGTTTGAGTGAGAAACATTGTTTCCGGTAACCGGAACCTTACCTGTAACCTGACATACTCTAGCCATAATGAACAAAAATTTAGGACGGCAAAGGTAGGGGAATGAGTTTAGATTTTCGATTGCAGATTTAAGATTTTTTCCAGATTGTTTCAGATAATAGGACTCGGGTATTTCACTGAACCTCAAAGGTTCAAAGTTAATATTTTGATACCAGCTATTGAGCCTTGATTAGACTTCCGTTGCGTCGCAATCCTTTCAACGTCCATATCGCTATTCGGCATCATGAATCGTCCCTCCCTATACTCTTAAATCTTTAAACTCTTAAACCCTGAAAAGCCTATTCTCCCTCTTTTGTTGATTACTCATTTTCAATTAGCTTCGCAGCCCAATCTGAAATCTAGAATCTAAAATCTGAAATCTCATGGCTTACGACGTAGTAGTTCTTGGCAGCGGTCCCGGCGGATATGTAGCCGCAATACGGGCAGCCCAGTTAGGTTTTAAAACAGCGATAATAGAAAAAGAAAGTCTTGGTGGCATTTGCCTTAATTGGGGCTGTATCCCCACAAAGGCCTTACTTAAAAGTGCCCAGGTTTTAGAAGATATAAAACATTCCAAAGAATTCGGCATTGAAGCCAGCGGTACTCCAAACTTTGAAGCCATCATCAAACGCAGCCGCGGTGTAGCTGATAAAATGAGTCGTGGTGTTCAGTTCCTGATGAAGAAAAATAAGATCGATGTTCATATGGGCTTTGGGAAATTAAAAGCCAAAAGCCAGATCGAGGTAACGGCTGCTGATGGAACTAAGAAAGTTGTGGAAGCAAAATATATCATCATTGCTACTGGCGGTCGCAGTCGTGAATTGCCGTCAATGAAACTAGATGGCAAAAAAGTCATTGGTTATCGTGAAGCAATGTCATTGGCTCAACAACCTAAATCAATGATAGTTGTTGGGAGTGGCGCTATTGGTGTTGAATTCGGCTACTTCTATAATAGCCTGGGGACAAAAGTTACGATCGTTGAATTTTTACCAAGAGTCGTGCCGGTAGAAGATGAAGAAGTTTCAAAAGAACTGGATAAAAATTTTAAAAAGAATGGCATCACCATTATGACCAACAGTGAAGTAACTTCTGTTGATACCTCAGGTGCCGGTGTAAAGGCAAAAGTGAAAACTCCGGATGGAGAAACAACATTGGAAGCTGATGTATTGTTAAGTGCAGTTGGTGTTTCTGCCAATATTGAAGGAATTGGTTTGGAAGAACTCGGTATCAAAACTGAGAAGGGTAAAGTAATGGTTGATAAATTTTACCAGACAAATGTTCCCGGCATTTATGCAATTGGTGATTGTGCACCCGGACAGGCACTTGCACACGTTGCAAGTAAAGAAGGGATCATTTGTGTCGAGAATATTGGTTTCAATGAAAAGAAATATAATCACAAACCTGAACCGATAGATTATAATAATGTTCCGGGTTGTACTTATTGCTATCCTGAAATTGCATCTGTTGGCTATACTGAAAAGCAAGCGAAAGATGCCGGTTATGAAATTAAGGTTGGTAAGTTTCCATTAAGTGCAAGTGGTAAAGCATCAGCTGCTGGTCATCCTGAAGGATTTATTAAAGTGATCTTCGACGCTAAGTACGGCGAATGGCTGGGCACTCATATGATCGGTTATAACGTAACTGAAATAATTGTACAAACAGTTACAGCAAGAAAATTAGAAACAACTTACCAGGAAGTTTTGAATAGTATTCATCCGCATCCAACGATCAGTGAAAGTGTGAAGGACGCAATTGAAGTGGCTTACGGTGAAGCAATACATTTATAGAATAGAACCACGATTTAAAAAAATGATTTTGAAGGATTATGAGGAAACTTATAATCCTTTTTTATTTTGTACTTATCATATTTTATTACCTACCAATTTCCTCATAATCTCTTTCAATCCTATTAATCATGGTTCTGAATTAATCGTGGTTCTAAAAAGGGCTATCTCACGATAGCCCTTACCTCTCAGTTAGTGTTGGTTGCCGATCTATAGTTTAATAAATTTTGTATGTAGTTTCTCTCCATCTTTTTCTGCACGGATAAAATAGACTCCCGCAGTTAAACGGCTTACATCAATTGTTTCAATTTTGGAACCAATGATCTTATTGAACACAACTCTTCCGCTCATGTCAAGGATATCCATTTTTTTACCTATCCATCTTTCATCATAATCAAAATATACTTTGATAGAAGATACAGCAGGATTTGGGTAAACCTGTGCATAATACCATTTTGGATAAAAATCAGGTAGTGGCGCAGATTCTATCATCGATACATTTAATCCTTTCGAATAAAGAATAGAATTTCTTGGTCCGCCCGCTTCAAATACTGTTCTTGCTCTTTTTCTTTGTCCTACTGTAAACATATTCATACAAACATCATTAGTAAAATCCATAAAGTTCATATACATATCGCCAGTTGGACCGTTACCACATGTAACCCTTGAGCTAGTTGGACAACCCGGAGTGTATGAAGCTTGTTTTGGTGTATCATCAACTTTATCATCACCACAATAATCCTCACCCCAAATATGATAAAGACTTACCCAGTGTCCGACTTCATGCACAATAGTTCTTAGATCATTTATTTTAGGAGTTGTACCTCGAGCTTTAAAAATATCTTCAACAGATAAAACGACACCATCCTTTAAAGGATCCATACCCGGAAATGTACTGTACCCCATTACATCCTTCATATTGCATATCCAAATATTCAAATAGCTTTTTGAATCCCAGGCATCATCACCATATGATGAAGTGAATTTCATTTTATCATCAGACATCCAATAAAGTATTGGTGTGTATTTTTTTATAATTCCATTGGTACCCCTTCCTTGTGGATCCATTGTTGCTACCTTAAATTCAAACCCCATAGCTCCTGCATAAGGTTTAAATACTGAAGGGATATTTGAAGTATCAGAATTTCTTTTATTAAAATCTCTGTTAAGCGCAGCAATTAAACGATCCAGGATTGTTTTATCTACATTTTCTGTCGGTGTGTGATAAAGCACATGAAAAACCACTGGGATAGTTATTGTCTCCGGCATTCCGGTAATTCTTTGTGCATTGATTGTTGAGTTAGTTCGTTCACGGGTAAATACATCAACTTGTTCTAATTTATCTTTTAATGAAATGTCTTCACTCATTTGCCGATTAACATATTCTTTCATGCTGCATCTCTGCTGTGAAAACAATTGAGATCCGGTAACAACAAAAAATAATACCACCAGGTACTTAGCCATAATAATAGAATGAGAAATCTTAAATAATGCGGGATTTCAGGGACAGGGACTATTAAAATGGCATTCGGAAGGATATGAATCAATGAATCTTTAGGATGGAATTACCAGGCGCTTAAGTTTGCTTGGAGATTGATTCTCAAATATAATTGATTAACTTTTTAAATCACAACTTTCTCTTTCAAAATATTTTTTCAATCGTACATTTACCAAACTTAATCTATCAACGAGAAAATAATTTACATGAAAAGAAAAATCTTTCTTCCACTTATCGTAGTTTTTCTTATTTCTTCATTCACATTTTTGTTAGTACGCTGCAAGCCCAAGGATAAGGTAGTAGATCCACCAATTGAAAACCAAACACCACCTCCCCCCGTTTTAGGTCATACGATCATACAGGTGTATCCGCATGATACCAGCTTCTATACCCAAGGACTTACTTTTTATAAAGGAGAATTGTATGAAGGGACCGGAGATCCGGGCTATATAGGCAAAACAAGATTAATGAAACTAGATCTTAAAACAGGAAAACCATTAAAGTCAATTTCACTATCTGATAAATTTTTTGGCGAAGGAATAACAATTTTAAGAGATACAGTTTATCAACTTACATGGCAGGAACATAAAGTATTTGTGTACACTCTGAAAGATCTTAAGCTCGTAAAAGAGTATGATTTATCTGGAGAAGGTTGGGGTATCACAAATGATGGTCAAAAATTGATCGTAAGTACCGGTAATGGTATGCTGTATTATTATGACCCTTCCACTTTTAAATTACTAAGCAAGAGTTCTATCATGGAAGGGAATAGTAATACGTTCAATTTAAATGAACTTGAATACATTGATGGTTTTGTTTATGCAAATCAATATCAATATCCTTATGTGTTAAAAATTGATCCTGCTGCCGGAAGAGTAGTTGCCAAATATGATCTGAATGATATGTGGAACAGGGTAAAAGCAATTGATCCCAAAGTCGATGTTCCAAATGGAATTGCCTACGACTCAACAACAAAAAAGATCTATGTTACTGGTAAGTACTGGCCAGAGATGTACGAGATACAATTGGGACAGTAAATTATTTTGAGATAATATAGATCACGGAGCTGCATTTCTTCGCATCACTCATCGCCTTAAAATTTGAAATTAGCCCGGTCCAAAATGCACCAACCCATTTTGTGTTTCCATTTTTATATTTACTGCTCAGCAAGCTAACATAAAAACTATCAAACCACATTGGTTTTACATCAACGATCTTTAAACCACATTCTTTCATCAGCCACTGCATGGTTTGCGGCGTAAAATGATATAGATGTCTTGGCACATCATAAGCTGCCCAGTACTCTTTATATTTTTCAGCATCATAACTTGTGTAGTTAGGCACCGCTATAAAAAGTTTACCATTATCAGACAGTAGTTTTTTAAATGTTTGGATATATTTTTTTAAGTCATGTATATGCTCCAATACATGCCACAGTGTTATAGCATCAAACCTCTTGCCGGCTAGATTAAAAAGCTCTCCGGAAGACAAAAGCTCTATCGAATGTTCCTGTGATGCTAAGGCTCTTGCTCCTTCGTCAGGTTCAAGCCCGGTTACCTGCCAAGCTGCTTTTTGCATAGCAGAAGCAAAATGACCGGTTCCACTACCCACATCAAGCAGATTGCCTTTTTTTATACCGGTTTCTTTTTCAACAAGCTTTTTCTTTTGATTCAATGAAAAGCTCCTGACGAATCGATAAATACGATTGATCAAATCTTTTGAGGTGTCAGTGTGTGAAATGTAGTCCTCAGACTTATAATAAGCACCGATACTTGTTTCTGAAGGTGAGTTTTGGGTAAATCTAACCTGGCAATTCCTGCAATGATAAATCTCAAAATATTCCTGGCTTACGGTATTGTCTTTTACTTTAAAAACTTCTGAAATACCTGCCGATCCGCAAACCGGGCACAGCGTATAGTGAATTTGATTGCTCATTAATAAAGCCTTCCCTTAGTTTGATTTAATGACCGATTGATTTCCTGCTGATGAAGTTGAAAATCCTTTCTCAGAAAAATACCACCCAATAAATATTACCGCCAACACTGTAAGAATGACTGCGATCAGCCATGTATAATTTTTCTTTGCAGGGCTTCCAGCAAAGTATTCTTCCATTTCCACTGATGTCTTTTCCTTCTCTCCGACCAGGACAGGGTGTTCAGCTTTTACACGTATAACTTTTTCTGCAGTTACAGGTGGTTCACTTTGTAATGAAATATTTTGCGGATCAAGTTTCAGATCACCATTATTATCACGACGAAGCACGCCTACTTTCCCCCAACTTGCCTCTCCGAATTCTGATAGTTTCTTTTTTAAGTCAAAAGAAAAATCATTTACAGATTTTATAGCCTCCCATTCTGTAATATTCAGTGAAAAAGAAAGCCAGTCAAAAAGCTTTTTTGAAGGTTTATCATTTCTCGATTCAATAATAAAATAAAATGAAGGAGCCGTAAACTGTTTGTTCGAGAAATCATGTTGCGCTGGATTTTGGCAATGAGAGATAGTGCCGATACCGGGTAGACTTAATTTCTTATTTAATAACAGGAATTCGTATAAACTATCTTGCATTATTTCGTTTTCTGATCGAATGCGAAGATAACGCCAGCAAGGAAATTAAATCCATAAGACTTGTACAACTTCCATGGCTCATACTCTTTATTAAAAATATTATTGAATTGTGTCCAGACATTCAGATTTTTTGTGATACGAAACTCAAGCCCGGCATTCAGATCAAATGAGCCATCCAGTTGAGCGGCATCGCCAGCTGGAGTTCTATACTGTGCCCCATCCCATAGGGTCAGATCAGTTTTTAGCCACAGGTCTTTTATAACCTGCACACGGGCAGAACCTTTCATTTCAAATGGAACTAATCCATATGCCTTCTCATTTTCTTCTATATCCATGTATTTAGTAAGATTAATTCCTGCCAGCACTGAAAATTTTTCCTGCTCTGTATACCCGATCTCACCACCAAAATGAACAGCATGCATGCTCGGTTCATAGATCACTCTGAAAGTATTGTCGTAAATATCCAGAGTTGGGTTATCATTCACAAAAAGCGGTTGATTCTTATATGTATTATACCCAAGCTTTGCATTATAAGCAAAATGATCGCCTATTGAGCCTTTGAATCCTGCAAATCTTTCTGTGATCCATGTGTTTTTTAAACTACCAGGCGCTTCAATATAAGGATTAATATTTGCGAGGTATTGATAAGAAGCTCTTCTTATATAACCAGACATACCTGCCTGGAAAATAAATCTTTTGTCTCCTGTGCTTGCTTCGATCAGCATATTCGGAAACATCTTAAAAGTCTTATTATCCCATGCCGGACGGATCCCAACCTGTGCATTTATTTTCGGAGTTTTGAATAAAACCGAAGGGCTTATATAAAAGAACGTATTATCCTGTGATGATTTATTATCTGGCTTATACTTAGTCAGATCGGCAGTGGCGCTAAGATCAACGGCAAAAACTTTTCCGACCGATTTTTGCATTGGAAGATTTATATATGTGTTGCTTTCACTATTTTTTCTTCCATCATTAAAAACATTAATAAGAATCTCCGGCGAATAAGAAATTCCAAATTGAGTATTATTAATATTATGAAAGCCTACCCCACCCCTCCATGTCTGGAAATTTTGTTCAAGAGAGTCCTTTGGCGGAATAGAAGTGACAGTGGGATCAAGACCATATTTATAATAACGATCCTGCTTCATGCCAAGCTGTGCATTCCATTCTAAATTCTTACTTGTCTGGAAAAATCCTTTCAAGTCAACATTTGTATTGCGATAATCCTGGTAAAGCTCTTTCCCCGATGATGAAATATGTTTTGCAAAAATGTTCAATCCAGCTGTTTTCCCATCGCCAAAAGAGATCCCTGCCTGAACAAATGGAGTTTTCAAGCTTCCGAAACCTGCTTTGATATAACTATTCATATCCCAGTAACCGCCCGAATCAATATCCAACGCAAGCGGACGAAGGCTTCCCGGAGTATAAGCAAATAATAAATTTTGATTAGGAATATCGTAATTCAGTTTCGGCTTCGTTGTATCGTTAACGGCAGGAGATGCATTAAAATTAATCTTAGCTGATTCTTTCAACACGGGTTTAAACGCTGAGGTTATATCAACAGTACCTTTCTTTTTTGTAGTGTCTTGTTGTGAAAAGGAGATCACAAATGAAAAAACTCCAACTCCTAATATTAAAATCTTCTTCATAGTTATTTTGCTTTCATGATCAATAATTACTGATTATTGATGCAGGTTCGTTTAATTATTACCGACTTTACTATTCTTACCTTCCTCATCGATCACCTTGTTCAATTTCTCCTGTGCTTCTTTTTTGAATTCAGGCACGATCGAATTGTCAACAATACTTTGATAAGTAGCTTTTGCATTGAAATAATCTTTTTGTCTGAAATAGATATCACCCAAAAGGATATAAGATTTTGTTACCCAAAAATCGTACGACCCTGATTTATTAATTACTTCAAATGCTGATTTTTCGGCATCGGTAAGTTTGTTCAATGCAAACCAGCTATTCGCAATCTCATATCTCGCTTCCGCAGCAAGAGCCGCCTTATTTAATGATACAACAGATTTAAAATTTGCAATTGCAAGATCATGCTGGCCATTTACCTGATAAGCTTTTGCAATAGCCATGTTGGCAAGAGCTTTATCGTCGGTGCTGCTTCCTTTTAATGTTACTAATTCGTTTGCATTCTCAAGAGCCTGACTCCACTTTTGTAATTGATACTGACAACGGAGCAATCCACGCATTGCTTCCAATTTGTTCTCCTGCCCTGAAGCAATTTGCTTTAATTGCGCATAATAACTTTCCGCTTGTGCATAATTTTTCTGCTCAAAGAAATAAATTCTTGCCGTTTGCAAGATCGCTTTTTCTGCAAAACGGTTTGGTGCTTTTTCTGCAACAGGTTGATATCCGCTCAGGGAATTGCTCCAATCTTTCTTTTCAAAATAAATTTCACCACGATAAAAATTTGCATCTAAAGAATATGCTCCGTCCGGGAAACGCTGTACATAATTATTAAATGCCGTTAATGCAGCATTTGTATTTCCGCTTTGATACTGTGTTAGTGCAGCCGACCAGGAAAGTGAATCTTCAGTACTTACATCTAATGGCCTTCCCATTTGACGCATATAGTTTGCATATTCATCTGGCTTTCCATCTTCAACATAAATGCTTTTGATATTGTCTAACGCTTCATCTGCTTCAGGAGAGTTAGGATATGTTTGAACCAAATTTTTGTATTGGGCCAATGCCTCACGGTTATTATTCAAATTATAATTGGCAATACCAAGCTTTAATTGAGCCTGTGGCTTCAAACTATTATTTGTCGAAAGTTTTAATACATTGTTTAAAGGAGCGATCGCTTCACGAAAACGTTCATCGGCAAGATAAGCATTAGCAATTTCCATATTTGCATCACCTACGAGTGATGAAGTTGGAAATTTTCTCGCCATCGTATTCATCAAACTGATCTTCTCATTCGAGCTTCTTACTCCTGCTATCATTGCAACCTGGAAAGTTGCATAATCTTCTGCTGGCCATGAAAGCTTGATCACATTATCATACATTGACTTTGCACGGGTATAATCGCGGTTCATAAAATAACAATCAGCACTGCGTATATAAGCATCCTGTGTAAGCACATCTGAATTTAATGCTGGATTTTTTCCCACTTGTTCAAAAAACTTTAGTGCAGCTGGATAATTTTCCTTTCTTAAATAACAATAACCAAGATTATACTTGACCGTATTTGCATTTGCTTCACCGGATGCCGGAGCCCCTGCATCTAAATAAGCATTGTAATATTTAATTGCATTATCTAATTTATCGGCCCGATAAGCAATTTCCCCTTTCCAGAAATTTATTAATGGAAGAACTGCCCCGTTATTCGGATCCTTCAACGCTTTATCCAAAAGGGCATCGGCCTGCAGCAAATTTCCATCGTTTATTAATTCAGCGGCTCTTCCAAACAGTATCCGCGGATAGGTTTTCTTTGAAGTTTCAGATGGGTTTTTAAGTCCCTCCATCAACGCCAAAGCATCTTTATAATTATTTGTATTAGCAAGTACCATTACCATCAGGTCTCTTGCTTCGGTATTATAAGTTGAGTTAGGATAATCAGCCAAAAATGAACTTAAACTGTTCAATGCTTCATCCTGGTAGCCGAGTTCGTAAGAGAGTTTTGCGTACTGGAATTTAGAAATTTCTTTTTGTGCTTTATTACTACTGTTTGATGCGCAAAATAAAAATGCATTTCTCGCATTAGCCTTCTCCCCAATTTTCAAATAAGAATCTCCCAACAAGTACATGGCATGCTGACTCAATGAATCATCCTTCCCACTTAATTGTTTAAACCCATTAATTGCTTTTGGATATTTACCCGCCATATAATAACTGTATGATAATTCATACAGGTTCTCCCTCGTGACCTTTTCTGCTTTTGAAACATAATCTTCAAGATATGGCAGACCTTTATCAAATTCTTTTCTTTCAAAATAGCCATGCCCCAGCATGAGTTTCATCTCCCTGTCATAGTATTGAGCATTACCACCCTTGAGCTTTTTCTCAGCGTAGGCGATCGCCTCTTCTTTTTTCCCCTGGATATAATATATCTGTGCTATATAATATGGCACAACAGTTTCATATCCCTTTTCATTCTCCACTATTTTAAAACTTTCCAGTGCTTCATTATAATTACGATCCCGAAAAGCCAGGAAGCCGTAATAATAGTTTGCATCAATATAATTGGGATCGTCCTTGATCTGTCTTATCGAATTAAAAAGCGGTTTTGCCTGGTTAAATTTCTGCATTGTGAAATAAGAATAGCCCTGGTGAAATTTCATGTCGGAAATTTCCCGGTTACTTAAGTTGGCAATCCCCGCCTCCTCATAATATTTCGCTGCATCGGGAAAATTTTGCTTGCGATAATAAAACTCCCCAAGATGAAAATTCATCTGCTGAACACGAGCATTATTTTTTTCCAGCTCAATAAAATCTGTAGCTGCTTCTTCTGCCCGACCTTCATTTTGTTTTAGTGCAAGAACCGTTGTGTAATAATTGATCTCCTGGGTTACCAGTGCGTCATTAATGTAGTTTGTTTCTTTTGAGGCCTGTTGCAATTCCTTGAATAATGGATACGCAATGCTATACTGCTCTTTTTGATAGTATTCCTTCGCTTCCTTAAACTTTTCCTGCGGATCTTTAAAAATGAGGGTTTGCTGTGCATTGAGAGAAAAAACTGAAATAACAGTTGCTATGGCTACTAAAGCGATGCTGCGATTCTTCATATTAATTGTCCTTTAAACCGATGGTGACTTAACGTTGCAAATATTCAATTTATTTTTACCTGTGCCAAACATCATTCCAAACACTGGTGGATAAGTACAATGTTGATACATGTTTAACAAATTATTCTAAATCAACTCATCATTTGGTGTACAACTGTACACTTTACCTGCTGCAAAAATGATTGGTGAAAATAAAAATGGTAAACATTTTTAACTACTTTGCCATGCGACCGTATTTAAGGTTTATTAGATCGAGCCAATCATTTATGAAAAAATTACAACTTGTCGAATTAGGGATAATTGCCACAGCGCTGATCATGGGGTATAAAATGATCACGTCACTCCTTACTTTGATGACCAGTTTGCTATTTGGCTTTGGAACTGGAATTGGCGGAAATCTTATGATGGCAATTTTACCAACTGTTCTGTTCTTTGCATTTTATACGATCACTTTTTTTCTATTGGCAAGAAATATTAAACCTTTAGCAAAATTTATATGTCGTGAAAATGAGGAATTGCTGGAATTTAAACTTACTAAGACTGCCGTGCTTCATGTGATCATCATTGCGATTTGTCTAAGTTCTTTGTTGCAAACAATACCAGAGATAATTCAATACATAGCCAGCAAATTCATAAACATTAACCAATATGGTGATGATTTTGAACCCAGCGAGTTGCGAACAGGCAAAATAAGATTTTGGAATTCACTGATCGGTTTTATAATAAGTGTCGCTTTACTGATCACTTCCAAAAACATCGCTTCATTTTTTGGAAAGGAAGAGCCGTCATTTGAAATTGGCGGTGAGAAAATAGAAAGTAACCTTTAGTATGTTTACCTCAGAAACAAAAATAAGAGTACGCTATGCCGAGACTGACCAGATGGGGGTAGTTTACCACAGTAATTTTTTCCCCTATTTTGAAGTTGCAAGGGCAGAATCAATTCGCCAGTTAGGATTTACTTATGCTGATATGGAGAAAATGGGAGTGATAATGCCGGTAGTAGATGTGCATGCTAGATATCTTCGCCCTGCTTTGTACGACGACTTGCTTACTATCAAAACCTTTTTAAAAGAGCTTCCGGTGCATCATAAAATAGAATTCAATCATGAAGTTTACAATGAAAAAGAGGAATTACTTTGTGTTGGCAAGATCATTTTGTATTTTATGGAAAAAGACGGGATGAAAAGAACAGCCATGCCCGAAGCACTAAAGAATACATTAGAACGTTATTTCCAATAATCATATTAATGGACCAACCAATTCCTATACCTGGTGAAATACCTGCAGAAATTCCCAAACCGGAATTAGAAGAGCCAAAAAATAAAATGAACGTTTGGCTGAGATCCCTGGGCAGCCTTGCGCTATTTCTTGTTGTCGGCTATTTTTTCTTCAGACATAACTGGACATGGGTGATGATCCTGACAGCAGTTGTTGTTTTTCATGAAATGGGGCATTTTTTTGCAATGAAGGTTTACAAATACCAGGAGCTT
>Ga0193703_1000052_pt1 | contig 12600 bp, 11 predicted proteins | sample U3a2metaG_FD_143062 | JGI IMG/M metagenome (GOLD analysis project Ga0193703, IMG submission 143062) | Soil microbial communities from a riparian zone of the East river system, Colorado, United States - U3a2 | ecosystem: Environmental > Terrestrial > Soil > Riparian zone | place: USA: East River...
TAAGGATCCGGTGGCTCAGATATTTCAGTTGATGGTTCAATTAAAGTTGCAAAGCTAGCAATGGAAGTATCCGGCGGATCAGATTTTGATGGCAAAGTTGAAACTAGCGAATTAAACATTCAGGCAAGTGGCGGCAGCGATGTTCGTATTTCAGGGAAAACTGACAGGCTTATAATTGATGCAAGTGGAGGTAGTGATTTTAAAGGCTATGATCTTGCTTCAGATATTTGCAATGTAGAAGCAAGCGGCGGTAGCGATATCCAGGTGACAGTAAATAAAGAGCTTTCCGCTAATGCAAGTGGAGGCAGTGATGTGTATTATAAAGGAACTGGGCTTATAAGAGATTTGAAAACAAGCGGAAGCAGCATTAAAAAAGTGAGCAAATAATTTTTAAAAAATAAAGAACATGAAAAAGATACAAGTGATGTTGATGGGAATGTTATTGAGTACAGTATTGTTTGCACAAACAATCAATGATGCTAATGCAGAACCAAGGAATCTAAGTGGTTTTCATGTCATCAAAATTTCTAACGCTTTTACAGTCTATATTTCCCAGGGCAATGAAGATGCAGTAGCGATCAGTGCATCAAAAGCTGAATACAGGGAGAAGATCATTACAAAAGTGGAGAATGGCGTTTTGATCATTCGTTTTGATGATGATAAAAAATTCTGGAAAGGGTGGAACGGGGATAAGACAAAATTGAAGGCATACATATCAATAAAAAAAATAGACAGGCTGGATGTTAGTGGCGCTTGTGATGTATTTTTTGAAGAGGGCATTTCATCTGAGGATCTTACTGTCAGATTATCCGGCGCCAGCGATTTGAAAGGTAAGATCGACGCTAAGAAACTGAGCTTTGATATCAGTGGTGCGTCTGATGCAACGATCTCAGGCAATGCAGCTGAATTGAGTGTAGAAGCAAGCGGCGCCAGCGATTTTAAAGGATTTGATATGACTACTAATTATTGTACTGCTGAAGCCTCAGGTGCCTCTTCAGTAAATATTACCGTGAATAAAGAATTAAATGCAAAAGCAAGTGGCGCAAGTAGTGTAAGATTCAAAGGTGAGGGGTTGATCCGAGATATTAAAACAAGTGGTGCAAGTAATGTCACTCGTAAGTCGTAAACATAAAGGGTAAAAAAAAGAAAAGCGTTCTGATTTCAGGACGCTTTTCTTTTGGATAGTAAGGCATCAACCCGTACCTTTGCGCTCCACATCGCGAAGTAGAGCAGCGGTAGCTCGTCGGGCTCATAACCCGAAGGTCGGGAGTTCGATCCTCCCCTTCGCAACAAAAGGGGACAACAATTGTCCCCGTTTTTTATTCATTGCAGGTGCAAACCTCGGCAATAGAATTTGATTACCTCCTCAACTTCTTCGCTAACGGCTTGGGCTTGCTTCTATAAGCTATTCAATGAAAGTCGGTTTTGTAAATATTTTTGGTAAACCTAATGCTGGCAAAAGCACTTTGCTCAATGCATTGATGGATGAGAAGCTTGCTATCGTTTCATCTAAGGTGCAAACAACAAGGCATCGGATCAAGGGAATTTTAACTGAAAAGGATTATCAAATCGTTTTTTCAGATACGCCGGGAATCATTGAACCTAAATACAGGTTGCACGAAAAAATGATGGATGCGGTAAAAAACTCTTTGGAAGATGCTGATGTGGCTTTGTTGATCGTTGACGTAAATGAGGATCTGAAAGAATGCGATGAAATATTTACTGCCTTAAAACTTAAAGTACCAGCTATAGTTGTTGTAAATAAAATTGACAGGGCAAGCCAGGAAAAGATAAAAACAACAGTAGATTTTTTTTCAAATAATCCGTATTATAAAAAAGTAGTAACCATTTCTGCATCGAGCGGCATTAATAAAAAGAAATTTTTAAAAGAGATACTTGAGTTTTTACCTGAAGGAGAGCGATTTTTTAGTGGAGATGAAATATCTGATCTTCAAACAAAGTTCTTTGTGGCTGAATTAATACGAGAAAAAGTATTTGAATTATTTGGAGATGAGATCCCTTACCAGGCAACCGTTGTAGTAAATGAGTTCAAAGAAAAAACTACATTAACAAAAATTGCAGCAGATATCATTGTACAACGGGAATCACAAAAAGCGATCATGTTAGGAGAAGGTGGAAAGATGATCAAGAAGCTTGGAACTGAATCAAGGAAATCAATAGAAGATTTTATTCAACAGAAAGTTTTTTTAGAGCTTTTTATAAAAGTGAGAGATAAGTGGCGGGATAATGATACCTGGCTAAAAGAATATGGGTATCATTAATTGTAAATAAATTTTTAATAGAGTTTAAAAGTCCCTTTAGGGATTTAGGGTTTATGGGATTTACATTAGCAATAACAGGAAGACCCAATGTGGGCAAAAGCACTTTTTTTAACCGCTTACTTGAACAACGTAAGGCGATCGTTGATGATATAAGTGGTGTGACCCGTGACCGTCAGTATGGTATTACTGATTGGAACGGAAAAAGCTTCAATGTAATTGATACAGGCGGATTTGTTCCTCATAGTGATGATGTGTTTGAAAGAGAAATAAGAAAGCAAGTGAATATTGCAATTGAAGAAGCACATGCTATTGTATTTATGACAGACGCAGCCGTGGGCATCACTCAACTTGATGAGGCAATGGCTGGAATGCTTCGCAAAAGTTCAAAGCCTGTTTTTCTTGTAGTGAATAAAGTGGATAACAATGAAAGAATGTTAGCCGCTTCGGAATTTTATAGTCTTGGATTTGATAAAATATTTTTTATTTCTTCAATGAGTGGGAGCGGTACCGGTGAGCTGCTGGATGCAATTACTGAATTGATCCCGGCAGAGGATGCGGATGCTGCGGCATTTGCGGATTCGTTACCAAAGTTTGCGATCATTGGTCAACCTAATGTTGGCAAATCATCTTTATTAAATGCATTGATAGGACAGGAGCGGACCATTGTGAGTGAAATAGCAGGTACAACAAGAGATACGATCCACACACATTATAAGCTTTTTCAAAAAGATTTTATGCTTATTGATACAGCGGGGATCAGGAGAAAAGCAAAAGTGCACGAGGATCTTGAATTCTATTCTGTCATTCGCGCCATAAAAGCAATGGATGAAGCAGATGTATGTCTTATTTTGATCGATGCAGTTAAAGGTGTATCTGCCCAGGATATAAGTATATTCAGTCTTGCAGCAAAAAAAGGGAAAGGTGTTGTTGTTTTAGTAAACAAATGGGACCTGGCTGAAAAGGAAACCAATACTTCAAGGGATTATGAAATAATGCTGAAACAAAAATTGGCGCCGTTTACTGACGTGCCGATCCTGTTTATTTCTGCAAAAGAAAAAACGAGGATTTTTAAAGCAATAGAGATCGGTTTGGAAGTGGCTGAAAACAGGAAGGCAAAAATTTCAACATCCCAATTGAATGAAGTTGTCTTAAAAGCGATCGAATCATATCATCCACCGGTGGTAAGAGGACACCCGGTAAAGATCAAATATGTCACCCAATTGCCTACTGCTGTTCCTTCATTTGCATTCTTTTGCAATTTCCCGGATGATATAAAACAGCCGTATAAAAACTATCTCGAAAACAAGCTTCGGGAAAACTTTAATCTCAAAGGCGTCCCTATCCGACTCTTCTTTAGAAAAAAATAGGGCTGATCTATCCCGGCTAAAATTCATTGGTGCTAGTAAATTTACTTGACTGTAAATTTTCATTCTTCTTTATTTCATTATCTGCAACCTGGAGATTAATTTAACGGTTTCTTATCCGCACTGTTTACTCTATCTCCTCTATCCAGATCAACATTTTTTAATCCGCCCAATCTCCTCATAAAAATCATCCCAGTATTCTTTTATAGAATGTTGAATTATTGCTGAATTTTTTTCAGTAAACTTTTAAATTTTTTTTATGAGAATAATCATTACCCTTTTCCTTCTTGCTTCATTTTCTTTACAAGCACAGCAGAAAACTAAGGACAAATTAAAATGGAGGATCGATAAGAATAAGATCATTACGGGCAGCCTGGTCTTTGTGGGTGGAGCTGCAAAAGGTTTCAATGAAACACTGCTATTCAATTATAAGATATTTGAAAAAACATTTCCTGGCGCTAATAAACAATGGTTTGATCCGAAAGTAAGCTGGAGAAATAAATATGAAGGCGGTAACCCTGATAATGGCCCCAAGTTTTTTTTATCTACATCAGCATTTGTGATGTTCACAGACCAGTATCACCTGAATAATTTTATACAAAAAACTGCAATAATGACTGCGCTGGTAATAAAAATAGGAGAGGGCAAAAGACCTTTCAAGCATTACGTATACGACCTGCTTTGGTATACCATGTGCTACCAAGTGGGATTTGCAGCAACGTATTATCCTTTTACAAGCCGCAATTACAAATGATCAGAGTTTGAATTTTTTAAGAAGCTCCTTTGCTCTTTCACGGTAAATTTTCATTTCGGCGATCTTCTTTTTTATAAAACTGTTATCATCAAGTTTGCCAATAACTGTTTCCATCTGTTTACGATTATCATATACCATTTTACGGAATGGGTTATGATAATCTTTTGCTCTTGAATCAAAGATCCCTTTTACCATCCATTCACGGGTGGCTACAGCTTGCTTAATTAATTCTTTAAAAATTTTTTTATCGAAGTCTGCCGGTTTTAATTGAAGAATTTCAAGCAGTGAGGCAAAAGAGTGCTGCAATTTCTGTTCGGGATAAATTTGGGAATTGATCTTATAATATGAATGTACTTCATCCCAGCTTTTTATTTTCCCTGAATAAACGTCTTTTTTGAAAGTATTGAACGCAGGTTGTGGAAATAACTGGCCACCAATATTTAACCAATTACTTCTTCTTGCTCTTAAAGGCAATAATGTATAAAATTTTTCCCAATCAGTAATCTTGTTGTCCCAGGTAAAATGCAATAATTGATTAACGCCATAATAAATCACAAGCTCTTTAAAGATCAAATATGCCTGCAACACTTTTGTAAGCTGCACTTTGCGTCCAGCATTTTCAAATTCATCTGCCAGGATCTCGAGTTCATCAATGATCGGATCTTTAGCTTCTAATAATTTTTCACCAAGTGTAATTATTTGTTCTTCGCTCAATTTTTTATTTTGCTTTTTTGCAAAAGCAAGCCCTGTAATTTTTTTAAGTAATTGGATGGAATCAAAAATTTCATTGATACTGTCAGGCGCAAGGAAATCATATTCTATATTTTGCGTTTTATCACCCCGTTGATCCCTTGCCTCATACTTTTCTTCGTTTCTCGCTAATGCATACATGTTGTACATGAACCAGTACGCTGGCATTACAACCAGTTTATCATTGGCTACATCATTACTTACCAATGAAAATGGAATAGGAATATTTATCTCAGCAGGATAATCTCCTTTTGCAATAATGGTAAACGACGCAAATTTTGAATTATGTTTCAAGCTAACGCAAAGCCCCGGCCAGAAGCCACGGCCCGCAATTATTTCTCCATCAGCGCCACGACTATTATGATTTGAACCGATCGTAGCTCCCGCAGCCATATTACTTTGACCTAAAACCAAAGCAGCGCATAAAAACGAATTGTTATGATGTTGTTCATGGGCCGGGAAAATAAGCGAGTTCAATACTTCGCAACATGAAATGGTGGAATTATACCCCAGATATGAGTTGATAAGTCTTGCACCATATTTTAATTGGGAATGATCGGAAAGAATAAAACGAACAGCCTTTACTCCATAAAAAATACGACAACCAAAACCAATGATGCCATTTACTAATTCAACTCCTTCACCAATTTGCGTTTTCCCTTCTGGCCCGGAGTTGATCGTAAGATTTTTTAATTTGTTGGCGCCTTTGATATACGCTTTGCTGCCGATCCAAGTGTCTTTAATGATCCTGCAATTTTTAATTACGGTTCCATCGCCGATCTTTCCATAGTACCCTCTTTTCTTATCAAACTGTTTTTCGGTGAACTGTTTGAATTTTTTCATCAGAACTTCATCATCACGATAACGGCTCCATAGCCATGCATCACCAGGCAGCATACCATTAAAAGGTAAGATACCACGACCTGCATTTTCATTGCATATCTCCAGCCAGATGCGAACACTTTCTTTTTCTCCTTCTCTTATAATTCCATTGCCGAATTTAGCATGATCAGATGCAGCCAGCTCATTTACATTTACAATGATCACTTCATTACCGGCAATGTAATGGCTCATGTAATTAACATTGTTGATAGCGACGTTGTCTCCAAAATCACAACTGATGATAGTGCTGTTGTAAAGGCCTACTTGTAAACGTATATCATGATATTCCAAAAAAACATTTTCAAGTTTACCGATCCTGTTCAAGCCAAAAAAATTACAGTTCTTAACAAGGTTTGAATTAAACGGATCAGCAACTAATAATTTATTCCAATCATCAGCGGCATTATTGTTTTGTTGTAGGGATTTGATCTCGGCTTTTGTTAATTGACGATAAGTAATCCCGCTTCTGTTCTGGATATTGCGGAGATAATATTCATCTTTTCCTTTTGGAATAAATTCTTTTGCAACAAAATTGTATCCGAGAGAGCTTATTGGTTTTTTCTTAATATCACTCATGTTGTTTGGTGCTGGTTATTGATTTCTGGGCTCAGAATAATTGTTGAATAGAATTGGTACAGCATAAGTGTGCGACGCAACAGTAGCCCAATAGTAGTAACACTGTTGGTAACACAAATATCACTCACTAATAAAGAACTGTTCATAAGGCAAGGATTGTATGAGCTAAGTTCTCCGCCTTAGGCGGAGACAGGTGTTTTACTCAACAGTCACAGATTTCGCTAAATTTCTCGGCTTATCTACATCCAGTCCTTTCATTACCCCGATATAATAAGCGAGTAACTGCAAAGGAATGACACTTAACATTGGAGCAACGATCTCGTCAGCAGCAGGCACAGTCATTATGGATTCGGAGAGAGATGCAGAATAGTCATCTCCTGCAGTGATCACAGAGATCACTCTTCCTTTTCTTGCTTTTATCTCCTGCATATTGCTCACCACTTTCTCATGATAAGCATCCTTTGTGGCCACAAAAACTACTGGCAGCTGATCATCGACTAACGCAATAGGACCATGTTTCATTTCTGCAGCGGGATAGCCTTCAGCATGTATGTATGAGATCTCTTTTAGTTTTAATGCACCTTCAAGTGCCACAGGAAAATTATAACCACGACCTAAATAAAGAAAATCTCTAGCATCCTTATATTTTTCCGCAAGCTGTTTAACTTTTTCTGCCGAGGTTAATACTTCCGCAATTTTATCCGGTATATCATGAAGTTCCTGTAATAAATGCATATATCTTTCTCCATCGACGCTTCCTTTCTGTTTTGCAATTTTTAATGCCACCATTGTCAACACTGCAAGTTGTGCAGTGAACGCTTTTGTACTTGCTACACCAATTTCAGGTCCCGCATGTGTATAGGCACCGGCATGTGATGTACGTGCAATGGATGAGCCTACAACATTTACTACTCCAAAAATAAAAGCACCATTTTGTTTTGCTTTTTCAATGGCAACAAGAGTATCAGCCGTCTCGCCTGATTGGGAAATGGCAAGTATAACATCTCCTGGATGAATAACAGGATTACGATAACGGAATTCAGATGCATATTCAACTTCAACCGGTGTTCGGCAGAGTTCTTCAAAAATATATTCTGCTACAAGGCCAGCATGCCAACTGGTACCACAGGCGATAATAATGATGCGGTTTGCATTGACAAGTTTGTCAATATTGTTTTCCACGCCAGCCATTGTGATCGTTCCTTTCTCCGCATCCAATCTTCCACGCAGGCAATCAAAAACTGTTTCTGCCTGTTCATTTATTTCTTTCAGCATGAAATGATCATAACCGCCTTTTTCAATTGCCGCCAATTCTATATCCAGCTTTTGTACAAATGGCGTCAGCTTTTCATTGCCGAGGTTTTTTAAAATGAGCTCACCTGGTTTTACAATTGCCAGTTCATAGTCGTTTACATAAACAACTTCTTTTGTGTATTCAAGCATTGGTGATGCATCGGAACCAAGAAAATGTTCGCCTTTACCAATGCCGATCACTAACGGGCTTCCTTTTCTTGCAGCTATGATCGTTTCTGGATCATCCTCATCAATTAGTAAAATAACATAAGCACCCGTTACCCGTTTCAATGCTACACGTATCGCTTCTTCAAGATTACATTTGTTATTCTTTCTTATTTCTTCAATAAAATTTAACAGCACTTCAGTATCAGTGTCACTTTTAAAAGTGTACCCTTTATTAATAAGTTCCTGCTTTAGTTGCGCATAATTTTCAATGATGCCATTATGGATCATTGCCAGTTTGCCACTTGCGGAAGTATGGGGATGGGCATTGCGGTCACTTGGCTCACCATGTGTGGCCCAGCGGGTATGACCGATGCCAATATGTGCATGAAGATTTTTACCAACCAATGTATCTGCTAACTCCGCTACTCTTCCTTTTTTCTTATAAACATTCAGCCCTCCATTCAGTAAAGCAACCCCTGTGCTGTCGTAGCCGCGGTATTCAAGTCGTTGAAGTCCTTTTATAATAATGGGATATGCCTCTCTTGGGCCGGTGTAACCAACTATTCCACACATAAGATTAGGTTAGATTTTATCATTTATTGGATAAGTGCAAACGATTGAGCAGTTGCAAAACGAAATTGCACAAAAATGGCCAGATGGCAAAAAGCATGCAAGGAATGATATGGTATGAATAATATCAGGGATAACTGAATTTCCTTACAGCAATAATCCTTTCAGAAAAAGAAAAGCAGTAAAGAAATAAATAACCAGACCGGTCACGTCAACAAGTGTTGCTACAAACGGTGCAGAGGAAACTGCGGGGTCAGCGCCAAGACGTTTTAAAAAGATCGGTAACATGGAGCCGCTTAATGTTCCCCAAAGAACAACGCCGATCAAAGAAATGCCAACAACAAATCCGATCTCTATATAATGAGCACCATATACATCGGGAAATATTTGTGACCAGAGTACGACCCGGAGGAAACCAATTATGCCTAAGGCGGTGCCAAGCAGTAAACCTGAAAGTATTTCTCTTCTTAAAACACGCCACCAATCGGTTAATTTAATTTCACCTACCGCCATTGCCTGTATGATCAATGTTGATGCCTGTGAACCGCTATTACCACCACTGGAAATAATTAAAGGAACAAATAATGCCAGCACCACGGCTTTTGCTATTTCATCCTGAAAATATCCCATTGCTGTTGCAGTAAGCATTTCACCAAGGAACAAAACGATCAGCCATACAATTCTTTTTTGAAAAAGTTTAAATAACGGTATTTCAAGATATGGTTGTTCCAATGCTTCAGTACCTCCCATTTTTTGCATGTCCTCACTGAACTCTTCTTCCGCTACCCACAACATATCATCAATGGTTACTATTCCGAGCAATTTATTACTCTGGCTTACTACAGGCAGCGCCACACGATTTTCTTTTTTAAAGATCTCGCTGGCTTTTTCCTGGTCATCGTATGCATTCATAGATGTTACCCTGTTATCCATCAGGTCAGCAACTTTTTTATCGGGCTGACTTAAAATAAAATCCCTGATGCGGATATCATCGAGTAATTCACCTTTCTCATTTATTACATAAATAACATTGATGGTTTCGCTGTCTTTGCCATGTTTGCGAATAGTGGCAAATACTTCCTCAACTGTATTTTGCGGATATACATACACATAATCCGGCGTCATCAATCGTCCAATGCTATCTTCCGGGTAACCCAATAATGAAAGAGTGGTTTTTCTTTCTTCGGGATCAAGCAGCTTGATCAATTCACGTACAGCATTGCTGGGCAGTTCTTCCAAAAAATCCGTGCGGTCATCAGGCGAAAGAACGTTCAATAGTTCTGCTGTTTTGAAAGGAGGTAATTCACGGATTATATGCTTCTGTGCAGAAAGATCAAGAATTTTAAACACACTTGCAGCACGGTGAATGCTCATGTGACTGATAATATAGCCTTCCTGTTCCGGGAATTCATTAATTAGGTCAGCTACATCGCTGATATTCTGGTGATCCAAAAACTGGCGGGCAGCAGTTTCATTGCCACTTTCAAGCAGGTAATTAAAATGTTGTTTGATATTTCCGCCTAAGTAATCTGACATAAAAATCCGGGTGGCAAAATTAAGTTGTGAATCTGAAAACAGGATTTATATTTTTGTTTTCAAATGGTATTTGAAGGCTTATATATTGAGAAAAGTGACGGAAAGGGGAGGGGAGTGTTTACAAAACAAAACATTCCTGCCAATACCATCATTGAGATATCGCCGGTTGTTGTTATGTCAGCAGAAGAAAGGATCTTGCTTGATCAAACACTTCTTCATGATTATATTTTTGAATGGGGAAAAGATAGCAAACAATGCTGTATGGCGCTTGGCTATGTGCCCGTGTATAATCATTCCTACCAATCGAACTGCGAATACGAAATGGATTTTGAGAATGAGATCATAAAGATCAAAACTATCAGGCTGATAAAAGAAAGAGAGGAGCTTTTTATAAATTATAATGGCGATTGGAATAATGGTAAAAAGATTTGGTTTGAAGTAAAATAAAAGAGCCTCTCGTTTTTTGACAAGAAGCTCTTTATCTATGGAGAGTTTTGGTTTATTTCTTTGCAAGGATCAACTGACCTCTTATTTCTCCTCCTGAATATGTCTTTGAGTGTATATTTATATAATACCTGCCGCCAAGCAAGTATTCCTCAGTGAATTTTACTCCGTCAATTAACAAAGAGCCTGAGTAGCTGCCTGCCTTTCTCCTTGGAAAATTGGCGAACGTTTGCACTATATCAGCTTTAACTCCTACCTCACCCAGCCCATGTATATGAGCAGCAACTGCACTGTCAACAAGGCCGCTGAAGACTATATTATACGAAAGTGTTTTTGTAAGCCTGTTGTAATTTGCATCAATAGTGCCGGTGGCGGCGGTCGTTACTGGTGGCGTTTCCTGTGCTCCAGTCATTGCAATGGTACCATAATAGATATTGTCTCTTTCAACATCTTCAGTATCATCCGAACAAGAATTTAAGATGAAAAGTGGAAAGCTTAATAAAAGGACAGTTAGTTTTGGAAATCTCATACTTTGATATTTGCGATAAAAATAAGAAGTTTTTCCTTTTAACAAGCAAGCTTTTGTTTTTTGGGAAAAGATGGCTTTCGGTGTGGATAAACCCAAACTTTATCTTCTATGGAAACTGTAAATTCATATTTGCTTAACGATAAACCAAAATGAAACCACTAACTATTTCCGGGCACCGGGTTCAATCTATTGATGTTCTGCGGGGATTGGTCATGGTCATCATGGCATTGGATCATGTCAGAGATTTTTTTTACAAGGCAGATCTTGGAAAAGCAGCCGATGCGGCTCTCGATCCAACAAATATGCAAACTACTTATCCTGCTTTATTTTTTACCCGTTGGATCACTCATTTCTGTGCACCCATTTTTGTTTTTCTTGCAGGCGTCTCCGTTTATCTCATGTGCCAGAGAAAAACTAAAAAAGAAATAAGTACGTTTTTGATCAAACGTGGTTTCTGGTTGGTATTTGTTGAAGTTGTGATCATCACTTTTGCCTGGTCATTTAATCCTTTTTTCAATATTCTTTTCCTGCAGGTGATATGGGCAATAGGAATAAGTATGATCATTATGGGGTTGCTGGTTCTTTTGCCATATGAAATAATTTTTGTTATTGGTCTGCTTATAGTTGCCGGACATAACCTGATGGATTATCCATCTATCAATTCTGGATTAAAGGGCAGCGTGTTTGCAGACATCCTTTATTTTTCAAACTTTTCTATTCATCGCTTATTTGGTGATCATTATTATCTTATCATATACTCATTTCTTCCCTGGACAGGAGTAATGATGCTCGGTTATTGTTTTGGAAAGCTATATCAGCAAGGAACAGATCCTGCGTGGAGAAGAAAAATATTATTGAGAATAGGAACTGGCTTGGTTCTATTATTCATCATCCTGCGATTTACAAACGTGTATGGCGACCCGGTACCATGGTCATCACAGACTCGTGGCGCTGTATACACTGTTTTATCCTTTTTTAATCTAAACAAATATCCACCATCGTTGCTTTATTTATGTATGACGATCGGACCGGGAATATTGTTTTTAGCATTGATTGAAAAAGTACAGAGCGGGTTTACTAAAGTGATGAATGTTTATGGCAGGGTACCGATGCTTTATTATATCCTTCATTTTTACATCATTCACCTGGTTGTTGTAGTTGTTTTTTATGCCCAGGGTTTTGGCACAAAGGATATTGTGCCGACCGGAGGCTTGCCATTTTATTTTAAACCAAATGGATTAGGATTTGGATTGGCAGGCGTTTATGCAGTCTGGTTATTTGTTGTGTTGGTGTTATATCCAATTTGTAAAAAATATGACCGTTATAAAACAGCGCATGCAAAAGAGAAGTGGTGGTTAAGCTATATTTAACTGATGATAGATGATAATGGATAAATGATAATTCTTTAAACGAGTTATCATCAATTATCTATCAGTTATCATTTCAGTTTAT